>JFJP01039705.1_pt1 | contig 18911 bp, 20 predicted proteins | sample 431651 | NCBI WGS metagenome assembly JFJP01 (sample SAMN02602958, study PRJNA72255) | Microbial mat metagenome, whole genome shotgun sequencing project. | biome: fresh water; feature: sink hole; material: water; isolation source: purple microbial (photo- and chemosynthetic) mats found in...
TGAGGAACGAATTTTGTTTCCCGCATTACTTTCTTCAATTTAGCCAGGTCAAAACTCAAACCTTTAATTGCCGCAACAGTTCCTGGCCTAGATACTTTCTTTATCTTGAATACTTTATTCAAGGCATCAATGAAAGTTTCTTCGATGGACTTGCTGCTAATGCTAATCATTAATTTACTCATGGTGGTTCCTTAGGTTAAGATGGTTGTACTCAGCGGTCTAGCGGTGCTATGTACTGAACAAGCACTGAAGAAAACTTTCCGGTAGAGATCTTGCAGGAGACTACGTAGTCTCCTAGCTTGAAAACTGTTTCACTCTTAGTACGGCCAGGCATAGGCTTAACCAGGCTACCTAGGTTTGTACCGATTTGTGCTACAAGTGCACGAGCCTCTGCAGGTGTATTTGCAGACACACGCCGAAGCAATGACGTAAAGCCATACTTCGTTCTACGTGTCTCTTCCTCGAACTTCTTCCCCATGGCCTTCTCGACGGCCTCGCGGACCGATCGGGAACCTGATCTTGTGCCTGCGCTTAAACTGACCTGGATCTTCATGTCACCGTCCTAGCAAAGAACGAGTACGCTGCTTTTGCTTGGCGCGCGCCAGTGTACCGGAAATTCTGCCAGGCAAACCACCACCAGTACCAGGAACCCTAGCCTTGGTAGTGCTAGGGCGCGCTTTGAGCTTGGCAATTTGGGCCTTAAGTGCATCATGCTTTTTTAGCGTCGCGGGTTTTCCCAGCTGCGCGTCAACCTTAGCCAACTCTTCGAGTAAGACTTCGAGTTTGGCTTTTCGAGCATCTGTCTTTACTGGCTTTGGACCAGGTTTCGGTTTTGGGTAGCGGCGAGCTGGAGCCACGACTGCTGATTCCGACTTCAGTGAGCGGAGTTCACCTATGTGTCCATCCGTTATAGAGGTGGAGATCAAAACTTTCATGGTGATTCCTTTTCGATTTACTTGGTGGGTAGCCATTTGGGACGACGAAGTCCTAGGCCGACGAAATAGTCTTCAATTACTTGTGGGTCTATGTAAGACTTGATAGCAGTAGAAGACGTTACTTTGTTTCCACTACGGTGATGTAAAGCCTCTCCTATTTGAAGAGCGGCCTCTTTGAACCATTTTTCAACTTCAGCTTGCTTCGGGTATGCAGAAGCTTTAAATGGAGCTTTAGCGATTATAGAACTGGCTAACTTAGTACCAGTAATTCGGCGGAAAGAGTGAGGAGTAAGCTGTATACCCAAAGTTTTTAGGTACGCAGAAACTCGTTGCCTGCTCAAGTGACGCCTATTAAAAGTAAACAGCAAGGACTCTGGGGTCTTTCTATACAGCTGAGCTCGGATAATCTCCTGAACCTTTTTGGAAATTGGGGTATTTGTTTTGTACTCTACGTATTGGTTAGCTAACTTCTTCCCTGTGTAATCTAGAACTATCTTAGTTGGTAACATTTTCACCCAAGCAACCTGAAGAGTACTTAACCCATAAGTAGGTTCTCCAGCGGTAGCATTATCCTTACCACCGATACGAGCTGATGTGGTGTATAGAAGCTCAACCATGGCCGCAAGTACCTGCTCTTCAGACCCCTTCTTCATAAGGTCAGATCTCCAGCGTGCTTTATGCTCTTCTTCATTCTGCATGAACTCACGCACTACACTGTGTCGTGCCTTCTTGTTGTTAGCCAAGAACGTAACAGTTCTATACTTGATTAAACGTTTAGCGGCATCATATAAGACGTAAGTGCTGTCTGTAGCAGGGTCGTAGTTAGGATTCATCACAACCAATCCACTAGGTACCTTATCTAACATTCGGCCTTCAGCTGTATAGAACTTACTGTCCTCACTAACTTGACCGCCAACAAAACCTCTAGGCAAATTGTTGGGCATCTTCAGTGATTCTAAGTGCGCACGAACAACGTCTATTGGCACCAAAGTCTGCTGCTTACGCCGCACGAACGTAAAAATTTCGTGTTTCACAGATTGATTGATGATTCTCAGCAACTTTGAGTACTCAGAGTAGACTTCAGGATTTGCGGTACGGGCTGCTTTAGCTTGGTCAATAGTAAGGAATATTGAAGTAAGGTTGCCTGTTAACTTCTTTATCAGTGGCTTGATACGCGCCGCTGCGGTTACATAGGTCAATCCTTGAACTTCAATAACGGCGTCCGTAGTAAAGACTGAATTTAAATTCTGATCGTTCAACACTCGAACGTCACGCTGAATAGTGTTCCAGGAAGTTACCGAATCCGTAGACAAACTCTGTATGCAAGCGTTTAGCAACTTCAAATGTGGGGTGTCGATAGATACATCTCTAGTGAACGACGTTTTGAAAGTTTTTAGAATCTTACCAAGCTCTACCGCTTCAGTATCTGATAAGGTTTTAGTTAGGAGAAATTTGTTGAAATATTTTACGGTAGCTTTATGTGCCCCATGCTGTCGTAAAAGGTCACTGGCTTTTTGCATCTTACCTTGCAACCCCTTGGTGAACTCTTGAACGTCATTCTTGTTTATGGCTAATATAGTAACCACAAGAATGTACAGAAAAGCATCGACACTTTCGTCAGATGCAGAGAGACTATTGAAGTAAATTTTCATACAAACCTCGAGTAAACGTATAAACTTAAATTACGGTCATTTCTGCAAACAAGTCAAAGTTTGAATTTAGATTTAAAACTCTCTACAGTCATTATTTTTATTCCTAGAGTCTTTGCTTTCACTAGTTTAGAGCTTCCTGACGATGAATCCTTAACAACAAGAATAGTTGTGGTACCCGAGACACCAGAACCAATTGTGCCACCTTGAGCGACAATTGCTGTTTCGAGTTCGGGTAAACGAATACCGGTAAAGACCACAGTTTGTCCTTGCAATGCGGTACCAAGTTTTCGTACTTTAGTAGGCAGTATTGGCTTGATCCTAGTAAGTGATAGCCATTTGATGAATTTGGGGAAACCTAAAGCAAACTGTTTAGCCGTAGCGTTGAAACCTCGTACTGTTTTTACTCTAGCTTCTATCTCAGATGGGGACAATTTTGTCCAAGATAGCAGAGATGGGAATGTTTCTACCAAGGGCTTCATACGTTTCTCGCCTAAGCCAGCGCCGAATACACCAGAGGCATCCATCAGTGTGTGAAGCTCTACCTCTCGAGTTTTTGCTTGAATCGCAGCGTGGAGTTTCGTGGCCAAGGTATCTTTGAACCCAGGAATGACTAAAAAGTCTGCGGCTTTGGCACGTAAGATCTTCGGTATAGTGTCAAAGCCATTCTGCACTAATTTCTGCACGGTATTGAGCTTAAGGTACTCTACACCTACAGTAATGAAGAATGATTCTATCCGTTTGTCCTTTGTTAAATCAGAGACAACGGTTTGATAAATGTCTATCCCAGTTCTACCATACTTATAAGCCTCTATAGGCATTTGAGGTTTTGAGGCGCCCTTGACTACTTCTACCACATGTGGTATAACATCTCCACTACGGATGATCTTTACTATGGAACCCGGACCAATCGGTCGTGTGGGTAGACCCTTATTCTTATCTTTGCTTCTGTACCCATGTTCGATGAAGAATGCGTTATGCCCTGTAACGTAGTTTATAGTGTTGCCGGGTAGCTCAACAGGCTGAATGTGCAGTACGGGTTTCAAAGCCCCTAGCTTGGAGGCCTCCCATTGCACTTCAATAACCTTGGTATCGTGCATTTGATTTACGTCTGCTTCTTTGAAAGCTACTGCGTACACTGGATTGCTACCTGCACTAGGCCTACGGTTCATCTGATCTTGTTCTATAACGAGACCATCAATATCGTACTTTGACCGTGACTTACGAGTGGCCAAGAGCTTACTCAGCATGGACACGCTTATGGTGTTATATACCTTGTAGGGCACTACGTTGAAGCCATACTTCTTTAGTGTAGCAAGAGCTACAGAGGGCTTCATTCTGGGTTCAATGATCTCGTAGGCGATTACATGAATATGAGGTATTGATTCATGAACAGAACGTTTGTTCATAGCTCCAGCAACTAAGTTGCGAGGATTTCGGTAAGTGCCAGTGAAATACTTTTTGAAGGCAGCATTAGCCATAACAGCCTCAGCACGTACTGCTAAGGTTTTCCCAGAAGGAACTGATTTAGGTATGCTGAGGTGTGGTGCAAGGAAGGTAACATCTTGCCCTTTAACGCCGTCACCTCTAGTGTATATGTTCACTCCGCCTGACTTGTACACTATCTCTAAAGAGTTACCGTCCTCTTTGTCAGAAACTACATAGGGACCTTTCTTTGAGGCAGACCATTTGTCCAACGTATCAGCCTTCACTTTGTCCAGACTAAACATAGCATATGGTAAGGGTACTTTGCGGCTACCTTTTGCTACAGGCGCTCCAATTTGATTTAAGAAAGGATGAGCAGGATTTCTAGATTGTAGCTCGTCCTTTAACGCGTCAAAAGCACGATCAGACAGTAGACTATTGCCTTCGTTGTAGTAACGGGCAGAACTTTGCTTTAATATGCTTACCAAGTCAGATAAGTACAGTCTAGAAGCTATCCCTGATGGATCTTTTTCGATGCGTGTTATGTCACGTTTGTCTAAAGATACTGCTGACAAGCTAATCATTCCGAGTGGTATAGTGAGTTTCATATGAAATCCGAGGTATTCAAAGTTGGTACGAAGGGCAACCGCACTCCAGGTTCTACCTGTGGAGTAACTGCCTGCATAACCACCGGTACAGGAATTGGCACATAACGCACTTCAGGTACATTTAGTACCTGAATGGGGAACATAGGGAAGAAAATCCAGAAGTAGGTTATCATATGTTAGTAACAAAGTATCTAGTTTTTGCCAAATACGGCGTAAGCAAGTTACTGGTCATCTTAAATGGGCCAGTAGTAGTGCCAGCTGGTAAGCCAAAAGACTTGGCTAGCTTCGGTCTCATCTTCAGGTACTCTGTGAAGAAGGATTTTACTGCAGCCGTGCGGAAGACCAAATCTACTTTTTCAGTGTTAGACTCAACCGATACGGAGGCAGATAACGAGAGAAATTTACCAGCAATACTGGCCTTGTATTCAAGGTCGGCAAAACGATTACCAGGAAGTGACACCGAGGCACGTACTCTAACACTAGTATCGGAATTTTGTATTGTGACTTTACTGTCACTATCGTCAGGTCTACCCATCAAGGTACGCGACATAGCTTTACGCAAACCAGCTTGAAACTTCCCTTTGTTGACACTCCAAAATTTCTTTAATTGCCTAGCTGTGAAATGCGGTGATGGCTTATCGACAGTAAACTCTGAAGGTGGCGCAACGTCAGCCTTGTTGATACGGTCTAGAAGTACATTTGTGGAAGGTGCGTCAGAAGCTACTGGTAGAGAAGCTTTAGGCTTTGCAGAAACTTTGACAGTGTTGATGTCAATTTCCTTGTCCACTACATCCGCTCTTTTCTTAGATTTGTACACAATCTTTCGAGAATTGCCTTCGAGTTTATACAACAACTCATTGGATACTTTAAACCTAGGTTTCAACTCTTCTGATAACGATACATAAGCTGCCGTAGAAGATAAGGCTATGAAGAATTTGTCTCCAGTCCGTATAATTATACTGTGCAGAGCATTGCTCAGTCGTATACCGCGGGCTGCCGTATACTTGCGAAGAACACGGCTCTCGAATTTCATGATGCCCGCCTAAATGCTGGTTTATACCCCCTATTACGCTTGAGGACTTTTCTGTTACCAGAGTTTGCCTCTAACATTGGTGGTACATTAATGGTTTCTACTAAGGATGACTCACTTTTTAGTAGACGCTCTTTTTCAACTACGGATATACTAAGTATAAGTTTCATTTCGATTTCCTTAAAGAGACTGTCTGAGGGCCGAACTTTCCGTCTACTTTTGCAGACTTCAGCGCAGCTGCAATACTTCTGTTTATCTTGTCATTGGCAGATTTCTGATTCCGTACAAACTTAGACTTGCCAGTCTTTGTCTTATCTTTAACCTCACCTAACTCACCAAAGTCTCGTGAGAGAATGGGCACCCTTCCACCTGTTGCCTGCAATGCGGACTTAGACTGTCGGCCAGGCGCAACTGAGGCTAATGCTGAGGCTAATGCTGTAGCACTAGCTTCCATCTCTTTTTCGATTTTTCAAATCATCGTCTTTTTGTCGTAGCAGTTCTTCTAGATTTAAACCACCAGCAGCTGCTAGAACTCTCAAAGGTACTGGTATTCCTTTTTCCGTCATCTGGTTCAACACCTCCATATACATGGAGTCACCTTCAGGCTTTAAGTTCTTTGCCCAGGATACCTGTGGTATAAGTAGTCTCGATCCATCATTAAGAGTGAATAAGGCTTCTTCTGGTGACAAAGTATCAAGTAGATTTTCTTTAATAACAATCTTACCTCGACTGTTGAGAGTGTACCCATTTATCAAGGATACTAACGGGAACAATTTGTCGTAGAACAACTTACGAGTCATCATTTCCCTATACGAACGTATCTGATCTATGAACACAGATAGTCCGTTGTCTGCAGTGTTGTAGCTAGCATCACCGGACAAGAAAGACTCACTTATGCCAAGTGCTCTTAGCTTATGAGCAAGAACTGAATCAGAGTAGTCAGTTACTTTCCAAAAGTCACCACCTTGGCGCATTTCACTTACTTCTACACCCATTCGAGTGGCAATGATAGCGCCTAGAGGGTCACTATCGGCATTCATGAAGAGTTCAGTCATGTACTCCATGTCTGCAATAGTGGGCTCCCAATTTTCACCATCACCTAGTGTAAGATGAAGTATACCCCGTTGTCTACGGGCGGACTCTACTAAAGTGCCTCTATAGAGATTTTTCTCAATGAGATAGATAGGCAGCACCCTACGAAAATACGAGGTTCCAAAGTCGGTGTTGGAGAAAGACTTACGCGGTAAGTACAATGTACTCAATGGGTCCAGCTCTAATGAACCAGCTGCAATCTTCTCTATAACTTTTTCCCCAACCAGTTTACGTAGTCTTTCAATACGAGGACTGTCACTACCATTAGCACCGAATAGATTCTGTACCTCAACTGGAAACTTCACAGTAACCAGAGGGTCTTGACTATAGAAAGGCAATGTACGTACTGTCATGTTCTCTACAGCATGAGGCATCGTGTCGATGAAAACTTTCCGTTCCTTAGAGTACAAGAGAGAGGAACAGTGAACGCCCAAAACTAGATAATCGACAGAAATCTCTGGAAACATTGACCTCAAACTAAGGCGCTCTAATGTCTCGGTATATGAGCTTAAAACCTTCGCATCAGTAACACCACCAAGACTGTACTCGCTAAAGGGCATTGAGGACATTAAATCTACAGCTGAACCACATACTGCATCGTTGTAGTACATGTCCCGATACAGGTTGTAGAACATAGCGTTTTCTTGCTGAGGGGCGAACCCAGTCAGCAATGGGGACATGTCTACAGCTATGGGATTTGAAGATACAGTAGTATTCTGCATCCCGGTAGGACTCATAGCACTTAACGACTCGAATCCTTTCGACTTCGCTTGTGCCTTCCTAGAAGTTGAACCGAGGTTTAGTCTCTTCGGCTCAATTGGTGCAGTTCGCACCACAGGTTTTCGAGTTATATTAAACATTGTCGGGCATCGGAGAAGTTACGCAGCATGTAGCGCACCAGAAAACGTTGTCGCCATTTGCAATTTTGGCTTGTGTCATAGGAGAAGAACATTTTGGGCAGACACCAATCATGGTGTTATGTACAGCGGCCTCTGCACGGAAGGCCCCAGTTCTCTCCAGTTCTGCAAGAGGATTGAACACGTTGTCCGAGGCAAAAGCAGCTTCATCGAGCATAGAAATTGATTCTGTACGGCCTTTAACAGGCGAAACAGACACATTAAGACTAATTTTTTGGGGCATTTGGGTTTCTCCTGTAACTTTCAAAAATTACGAATTTGATCTAGATATAACTCGGCCTATTACCATGCTGGAGCTACCTGAGGTGCCTGAACCACCAAAAACTCCCGTACTAGCCCCTCTAGATATAGCCATTTGCTTCACATCAAAGAATTTCGTAGATTCAGCTATAGGCTTATCCCAAAACATCTGAAAATCTTCATTAAGCAATAAGCTTACTGCAAGCATTGAGGCACGCGCTAAATCGTCGGTAAGTTGCTCACCTTTTATTACAGAGCTACCTGTGTCTTGAACGGTAACTAGTTGAAGTAGAAAATGACCCACAGGGTTGTAGGCAAAACACTTGGGATATTCATCTGCATTGTATGCCAACACAGTATCAATGCTTTCACCTTTGGGCAAACAGGGGAAAATGACTTCTTTGTCCTCAACGTATTCCTTAAACAGTTGCATCTCCGCATATTTTAAGGAATGTTGAATAGTTACTACGTCAAAATCCTCCTCAATATCTGAAAGCAACTTCAAACTATTCCAACGGTCTGCAGCTACAACCTGAACATTACGCTGTTCTATCAAAGGTTTTATCAAATGGTCATAGATGGCGCGATACGAAAGTGGCATACCAGGTAAAGGTTGGACTTCAACTAACAGGTCTATTTGGGGTACACCATCGCGTTTATGTCCAATGCTAAGTGCAAAACTGTTGTTGCTGTATCCGGCGTCAATCGCCATTACTGAAGGCATGCCTGAAGGTTTCACTCGAATAAGTTTAGCAAACCGTTTCAGCGAACCATCTGGACTACGTTTACGTGCGTAAGCTATCTCAATGAAATTTTTCTTGTCCCCCATGCAACTAAGAACAGTTTGAGGGTTTCCAATAAAGGGATTGGAACTTAATGGTGGTTGAGCACCAAAATCGCGCATTGCCACTACAGGGTCGCGTCTAAAGTCTTCAGCCAAACTCTCCCTAGTAACATCCGGATTCAATTCCCATGTAGGTTTTAAAATACCATAAGTCTTCTTACTACCTTGAGACTTCTTAACCAAATCCATAATTTTGTCACGAGCAGAACTAGGAGAACTAATGTTTAAGAAATAGCCTGTAGGTACGTTAAAGAACCCTTGACGCAAGAGACGTTCAGCTTTTGAGCGTATGGTACGTAGAGAGTTACCAAGGGCTGCATAGGTCTCATTAGCGTTCGCTTTTATCTTTTTGGTAGAAGCATCATTATTCATCCAGCCGATTTCATCTATGGATCCCAGGAAGCGAGTTCGTCCACGCAAGATTCGTTTATCAGGAGAAGCCGGGTACATCAACAAACGCCTGTGCTTGTAATTGATAAAGTTATCTTTAAGCTTTACTAACTCATCACCACGCTTACGTGAGAATTCTAGTAAGTTTTGATGGTACCCTTGGAACCACGGACTCTCAAGTATGTTTCCGTAGAAAGGATCCCACAGATTCTCCTTAGCTTGACCGAACGTCAGAGCAACGAAGGTACCATGAAGAACGTTTGAGCTCATTAGTCCGTACACTTCATTTGGATTCTGAAGCTTCAACATGCGGTGCAGAATGTACGCACTCATCATTGCTACTAATGCAGACTTACCTGCCCGTTGCCCTGCACTTGCTGCCAACTCATCATAGAATTTAAGATCATGTTTGCGAACTAGTTTCCTACGATCTTTTGCGCACACTGGGCATATGCCGTGCTCTAATAGCACAACGTATTTCTTGAACTTCCCATAGCTATCCGTTGCCCTTATCTTGTTGAAAAGGTAATCTGTGTTGGAACAACAAGGGCAGTACTCAGCTAAGGTTATGGTGGCTATTGCCACCTGCATAATATATGGCTTGACTCTCAAGAACTTGTCGTTCACGCAGAACTCAAAAAAGTTCTTTGCCTCTGGCCACTCACGATCATTTATCTTAAGGTCAGGTGGTGCAAGTGCATTCTCGCGTATGACCCCTTCTATGACAGAGTATATATCGAAGTTTTCAGATTTAGATGGAGCACCGGTGTATATCTCAGCAGGTCCATAGTTCTCAGGATCAAACTCGGATTCAACTTCAAGAAGCTCTGCGAAAAGCTGCCCAGATTGTTTGTCGGATTGTTCGTTTTGGGTGAACCGGCTGCACCTATAAAGAAATGACTTGCGGCTATCTTTGCAGCGCAAATAATTAGTACACGAAAAACATCCAGGTGAATCCCTACCGGTAACGGCTAACACTAAATACCCCTACGCTTCATAGAGGCTCTTCCTGGTGTTTTGTCATTGTCGCGCTTTAACGTAGTTATTTTGTTGTCAGATCGTGTTCGCATAACAAAAGCTTCCATATCCTTTACTTTTTCATCAATCTTCTTCTTGTGCAAAGACTCTTTCATGGTAGTTACGATTTGTTCTGAGAATCTATCGGTTAGTGTATCTAGAAGCTTGGCCTTAACTACTTTTGGTAATCTAGAAACTCTGATGAAATAGGCAAGAACTTCAAAGCGTACTATATCGGCTAGGCTGGCGGGTATGGTTTCATCGGGAGTAGTAGAAAAGCCGAACCCACTTTCAAGAAAGGTTTTCGTATAAGCTAGACTGGCATCACAAGCTAACATGCTAGGTATGCTACTGCGTAGAATTAAGTTAGACAAATCGCGTGTCCGCGCCTCTGTTTTACCTTTCACGAACTGTAATAGCTCCTCACTCAAAGAAACGGCGTTCTCAATGGGAAGACCTTTAGCAGCACTTGGGAGCTCTAGTCTGTCATACAGAATATTGAGATCTGGTATGTAAGACACTTGGTCATGAGGTAATAATAGAGCTTTTCTTTTTACAACCTTGGGTTTTCTGTTCTTTAGCGTTGAGTTAACTTTTTTCGTTGTCACTGTCTTGGTAGTTATCTTGGCTTTAACTTTCCTAGTTCTAGGTGAAGTTATACCATAAACACCTTCGTATTTGTCAGTTGGAGCCTTTTTCTTTATCATGAGTGCCTCAAATAAAATGTCTAACTCTACGACGTCTTGTTCTCCGCGAAGTGCCGTTTCGCCACGCCATCCTGATGATAAGCTTTTGTCTAATTTCTTCGGCCAATCCTTGGGACTTGCTAGATATAGCGCTTTTCAAATACCCAGTATTGGTGTCCAATATAAGCACACCTATTCCTGTACCCTTTAGATCAAGAGAAAGGTGTGCTTTAAGACTTAGAAATGTTTTTGTAGTCATAACGAAAAACATTCTATCACAGTACGATAAATAAGATTTCCACTTACAGTCAGTTAGATAGTCTGACTTTGAGCTTTTTATCTCATTTAGTACAATCACACCTTTCAGGTTTAGGGAAAGAACGTCTGCACGTAATTTTCCCCAGCTATTTACGGCAATCTCGTTGTAACAGGAATAGTTTTTATGCGACCAATAGGAAATGGTCGCATCTTTCAACACTGAAGTTATCTCTGCTCGAGTCATTCCACAGACACTGAGGGGTCGGACAATGGGTCATCAACTTCTACAGCTTCACGCTTTCTAGCTCGTCTATCGTTAGATCGTTTGTCTTCAGCACTTACGGAATCATCGGTAGAACTATCGTCATCAAGGTTTAAGACTTGCATGGAGCCAAAGTTCTCACGAAGATCGAAGGGGAACAACTCTTGGTCACGCGCTTTCAACTGCTTGATAGGCAATATGTGGAGATCACGCTGTTCTTGCTTCGAATAGTTCCAAATCCAAGCGTTGTCAGCATTTTCCAAAATACCTTTTGAGTACCGAACCCTATCATCATCTGAGTCTAACTGAGCTAGTAGAACTACCAAGCACCCAGTTTCCCCTGAGAATACTTTGCACTCGCGAGTTATGTCTGCAAGAAGCTTCCATTGATCTTTTTGACCACCGTCGTCTAGAAGCGAAATATAGTCAATCGCAATCGCTTTATACTTGTAGGGTTTCATCAGCGTCAATAGTTGATGAATTGACAGGCCACGGGTAGGGCATAACAAAGAGTACTTACAATCGTTCTTTACACCGAACTTATGTAGCTTCCTCCACTCTAGCTTTGCTTGGCGGCGTTCTTCACCTGAAAGAGACTTGCGAACAAATTTCCAATACTCAATACCTGTTAGGTTTGACAGAAGCCGGCGCGTTTCCTTCTTGGCATTCATCTCTAATGAAACCGTAGCCACATCAATGGCATTAAGAAGGTACATGTTCTTCATTAGATTCATACGCAATGCAGACTTACCGCCAGACGTGGTAGCCGCCATAAGGAACACACCTTCCGAAGGAAGTCCTCCGTTCTTGTCGTCGAACTCTGTGTACCCAGTTTTGTATAACGATTCGTCTTCGGTGTCTAAAGCCTCTTCAAAAAGCTCTAAGCTGTTTGCATCTTTTCCTATAACCCTTATCTGATCAGCTGTGTTCTCACGCGAGATAATCTTGGTTAGAGTATCCGTTACACCTTCAGTAAGAGACTCGAGATCGATCTTAGGTTCTTTTAGAGCTTCAATAACAGATTTTGCCATGAAATACAGAGCTCTAGATTTCTTGTATTTGTCTAGCGTACCAAATAGAATTTGGGCGGACTCCATATCTCGTACAGGTTTACGCCTACCTTCTCTAAGTATGTCTCTGAATTCCTCATCTATAGCCGGGTCTTCTACCAGATCATCATATGATAGAATCATGGAACGTTTCTGAGCCATAGTAAGGATGCGCTTAAACGCAGCTTTGCAAGGCTCATAATGAAAATGACTTTCGTCAAGGTTTGCCAACAAGTAAGCACTAGAGTTCGAAGCTGCAGAGACTGCAAGGTCTCCACCCTCTATGCCTACCCCTTTTCTAGCTATGCTTCCTAGAGCTCGAAGCTCTAATATCTGAGAGTATAGTTTAATTTTGTGTTCCTCCGTTCAATGCTTAAGCAGCCTTAGCTCGTCTAGTGTACATGGGCGGGTTGAAAGAGGAGAACTCAGGATGAGCAGTTAGCAAATCAGAAAGCCAGTGATCAAACTCAGGGTTATCTTTTATGTCAAGGTGGAAGTTAGGCAAGGAATCTGGTCGTGTAGTAGCTATTTGATACATGCTTAAGCAATTAAACAGAGACTTGGAGGATAAAACGCTAACAGCTCCATCAATAAGCATTGGACTTAATAGCAACTCGCCAAACAATAGATGACGAACCTGATTTAGGGTAAGCCTACCATTAGCCTTTATAGTTGAATAAACCACATAGATTATTAATTGATTGTAGGCTTTAGTTGTAGGCGATAGCAATACATCAGCCAAACTTGCCTTATGCGCACTTGCGGTGTTGGGAGTAATCAAAACCAAGCTCCTTTTTAACTTTTAGCAAAAACACATTGGCTGAATCTTGCCCTATGTGCATATATGAGCAAAGCCAACTCAAATATAGATCAGATGGAGTAGTCATCTGCAAATCTACATTAGTATCTGAAGGTTTGCACTTCTTGTTGTGTACTAACCATTCAGTGAATTGTTCGTCATGTACCCCAGTTAGGATTTGCAAAAATCTATATTTTCGCTGCTTTGACTTGTATTTGTCTAATAGCTGTACTAAGGAGAAGCTTAACTCAAACTTCTCCATCTGATTGTCTTCGCCCAGATGTTCGTAAGACACCTGCTCGTCACCAACTGAAGCTACATTAAGTTGATTTTCAGACACCACCACTAATGAGTAGATATTGTTTTGATTACTGTCTACACCAAGATTAACTAGTCTACCAGACCGCTTCGTAGTATTAGATTGGATCATGTTCATCGCATGATTATGTGCTACGCGCTTCAGGTAATTCGTTATGTACGACTCACTCTGATCACTTGGTAAAAGCCTGTAAAAAGCCTGTGCAACTTTGAGAGTTAATTCACTATGAAGATCAGTCAACTCACAATTGCTAGACTTAGCAAGAAACCTGAGTTTCTTGTATGAGATGAATTTTACGTAGGATAGAATTGAAGGGTAAACTCTGTTAAACACTTGGATCGTTTCGTCTTCAGATATGTCTCGAACCCTATTCATGCGCCTCGCATCTTTTGCCAATCGTCGTCTGAACGCGGGTTGCGTTTGCCATATTGCGTAAGCTTGTACTGCGTCATGAGCGTCTACGTCTATCCTCTTTATAATAGCACGAAAATCTTGCTTGGAAGGTTTGTGCATAAGGCTTAGCTCCAACAGGACCAACTTGATACCAAAATGAATGTTTTTGTGCTTGAGGAGTGACAGCCTAAACACCTTAGCTGAAATTTTAATGCACATGGGTTTAACTAGTGACTGAAACTCAAAGGCGGAGTACCCTCCTGACAGGTAAGAAATTGCGTAGCTGAACACAGACTTATAGATATCGGTTCTGCTTGAGGTATCAAAGGCGTTGCATATAAGAGTAGATAGGTTCATGAAAGTCCTTAGATAATTTTTATTTCGTCTTCATCGGTAACACGCTTCGGTCTTACTACCCCTCGTGCCATTCGACTAACTAACGAAACTAAATCATCCTTCGGAGCTCTCTTCAACCTACGTTTTGCATAAGGCGACTCGTCGAGGACAGCACTAACTTCTGGCGAGGCTATGCTGACAATCTTACCCCTGTTACTTTGTACACTATGTAATTCTGGATCAATGTAACTCTTAGAGTCAATCATAGCTTCACGTATAGGCATGAATCTATTCAACGTGTAGTACGTGCTACTGGTTTTTTCGTTGATAGCATACACGCACACTACGTTCTTACCGTTAAACCCGACAATACGAATGTTGTCTTTGGTTGCATCGAGTATGTGACCTACTACAAAATTGCTAAAGTAGTTGTTCTTGACCTGCCCCTGAAGGCGAACGTAAACCTTCTGATAGAAGTTATATCCAAACTTTCTAGTTTGCTTCTCTTTAAGTAGAAGTGAGGCTAGTGCATTGAGTTCAGTTACACCATAGTTAGCAACAATCTGCATCAAGCTCTCAAGCGAGTTTCGGTCCGTACTCGAATTGACCAATGCAAATGCGTCTGAGGTGTGAGAGCTGCATGCTCTAGCTGAAGGCAATTTACCCAAATCCGAACAGCGCTTCTCAAATATCTTTTCGCGTTCTCTGAACGTGCATGATCCACATTGCAGAAGGCTCGTCATATTCTTTTTTGTTTCTGACATCTCTAAGTCCTTTGGATTGTATGGTAGAGTTTACACAGAACTCAAGGGTTTTTTCCTGAGAAGAAAATCCTTGGTCTGCCTGCAATAACTTTAACTCTTCAAAAACTTTTGTGCTCACACTGCATGAAACTAAATGTTTTCTTTCTGTGTCGAGAGGTGGAGTGAGAAGAGACCTAACTAAAATTTCTAGCCACTTCTGTGCGTTGTTTCTAGATTCAGCAGCTGACCAAAATTCGCGCAATGGTTTCTTAGACCCTCGAATCTTAGCAACTACTGCTACTGCATTTGCATGAAGTATGTCATGACAGCTAGCACACAAAGGTATCTGTTTGCTATTGTCACCACCTCTACTGCGTGGTACAGTATGATGCCAATTTATTACGGATTCGTGGACGCCACAAATGGTACAAAAATGAATAGCCATCTTACCAAGGGAAGCCCCACTGTACAACCTTAGACCACCCTTTACTTATCAAGGCAGTTAAGGTCTTTCGTGGGATTACCCAGAAGAACAATATATCAGCATTACGGGGATTTACTAGTACTTGATCTGTGACCAGAGTGTACTTAGAAGGTGCCTTTTCATTAAGGGCCTCCAACACGGACTTTGCATAGTCCACTGGACGAACCACTGAGCGTGTATTCTTGGGCTTACTCGGAGTAGTCATCATATTGGCGTCACCAATTTTCTTGGTTTCGACCATAGCTCTGAAGATTTGCTTGCTCAAATCTTCTTGCTTGGGTTGCTTGGGTTGCAAATTCTTGGGTATGGGAGACCCAGGGTTAGCTCTCTTGAAAGCTAACAATTGCTTCCGTTGTTCAGCTGCAATCTTCGCTTCCTTCACTTGCAAAGCTTGTGCAGCATCACGACTATTCTGCAAACGAATAGCAGTTTTTTCGCGCTCTTCCTCATCGCGCTTAAACTTCTGCAAAGAGAGTTTGCGATCAATGGCATCTTTCGTAGAAGCATCTTTTTGCACATCAGAAACGTCCTGCATGTTTATAGCTAGGATGAACTGATCTTCAAGAATAAGGTAGTCTTGCACAAGGATGTGCTGAATACCCAAGCTTTGAAGGAGTTTTGTATTTGAGAAATTTCTCACTAGCGATGATCGTCCAGTAGGTTTTTTACCTGACAAAATGCTAGAGTTAAATATGGGGACAATTGGAAACTTCAATAGCTGAAAGCTACCCTTCAACTTCAAAGGTAACTTAGTTTTCAAAGAAGCTACGTGAGCTAAACGTGCTTTGAGGTTCGCGTCTTCTTTCTCCTCCCGAGTTCTGTATGCAGTTTCGCTCCTGTTCATTTCTGTAAGAACAGGGTTCTCATCGTCCTCTTTGTTTTTGAAAAAATCATTCAATTCCTCTTTCACCGACTTCAAAGCAGTCTTGAAGTCTGCTGACTTTATAACTAGTCTACTAGGTAGTAGAGAGTCTTCTTCCTTATCGTCAGGATTGGGGTCATCCGTTAGAATGATGCTACTTAGGTCATTGGTGGCCTGAGATAGGAATTTGTCCCTCACAAGTTTTATGGATTCTCGGAATTCGCTCAAAGAGAAATCCCGATTTTCTACACCCGTGTGCAAGCTACCAACTGCATTTGAAAGGGCAGTAAGCGACTTTTTAACTGGGGAGAAAGATCGGGATCTAGATGGTATAGCTTGAAGCGAATTCGATATTACAACTTGGGTGCTTGAAAGACTAGCTAGTATTTGTTTTGCATTTTTTGTTGCTGCGCATCCTGTTAAAGCATCGTCAGTTGACTTCAATGCAGATTGAACGCGTACAACCACTGTCTTACTCATTGTAAACTCCTTAACGTATTGAACTAGCACTGGGCGATGCTAGTTTGTCTGATGGAACAAGTTCCATGGGAAGTAAGGTTCAGTACATGACTGAACTTTAAAATTATCATCAAGGATGTGGTTTTGCAGGTATGCAATATTATATCACAAATGTACCCCCATAGTCAATCAATGAAATCAACAACATACAATGGTTATTTACGGGTTTGCGCTTTTAGCCCATTCTAAACACTCAGTGACAGAGACGCGATGCTGATAGGAAGTAGCAATGTTAGGGAAGTTAAGCCAAACATCACCCAAAGCTGATGCCCCTGTAACTCGATACACACTACCGTTCCATTTACAGTACAAAGGGAAATCCTCAATTATGTCCTTGTATAGTTGTAACTTCCATCCTGGAAAACGCATAAGTTCGAGCACAAAGCGTGCGTATACCTCATTCGTACTTGGTGGTGTCCCAAAGCATATTGTGTCTAGCCAGTTGTCTACATGTGTGAACTCAGCATCGGGTACTGGAGCCAACCCAAGCCTAGCTGCTCTGCTAAGGTTTACTACAGCCATCTCTAAATTTTCAAAAGCTTTGTCCACACTAGTATGTGTCATTAACCGTTCCCCCTAAAGGTCAACTTTCTGCAGGTTGTCCAGATCTTCTATTACTCTGGTATGAGGAACTTTAAGGTAAGCAGACAACGACTTGATGTTCACGTTGTGCTCTTTGATCTTTGCTAAGATGCGAGTCTTCTCCATGCTCCTCAACTGACGAACCTTCATGTCCAAGATAGAATTTGCCTGTTCAAGAGTTATCTTAAGCGCCTTCATAAGGAAGTGTGCGCTTGCATCAATCTCTTTCTCAATACCACCAACTAAAAGGACTACTTTGTCTTGCTTAACGCGCAAAGCCTTGATGATGGTATCAAGGTTTTCCACTGCTAATAGCAGCAACTCTTGGCGTGCTTTAAGCTGATCCTGAATGGAAATCAATCTATTCAGAACTTTCACTTCAACTTGAATGCGCCACTCTGCCCACATGTTGAATACATCAGGAACAGAGGCGCGTCGGAATGAGGCGCGTCCTACAGTGTCCCTAATGGTAACACCAATGTCGTAAGAGTCTGAGCGTACTGATACATCAAGACATTCGTCAATGGCAGCATCTAGAGCTGCACCATTCAGCGTGCGATTAAAGACTACCGTGTATCGTGCACCAAGCTTGCCCGTGTCGTCATCAACAGTAGACACTGTCTTAAGACTAACCATCTTCTCAAGCCAATTACCTACTGAACCCGAGCTAGTTAACCCAGGACACACGTCCACAAAGGTCAGTGTCTTTTTAGCTTCATCGAGATCGTATGCTGGCATAAAGCTGGCACTACCCTTGCCCTTGAACACAGGAACTAGATCACGAGGCTCAGTAAGGCACACACCACCGTAAGGGTAGTCAAACTTGAGGTTGCGAACACAGTCCTTCAGAGTAACTGGCTCACCTGAAAGTGCCTTCTTTGTTAGTTTAAGCACACCCTCTAGTGCCAAAGGTGGTGAACCGGCGGCTACCCCAACCGCAATCGAGTTAAACCCGTTAAGGAGCACTAATGGTATTTTAGCGGGCAATACTACTGGGATTTTTTCAGAGTCATCGTAGTTGGGGACATAGTCCATAACTGCTAGGTAGTCTGGATCTAGAAGATATAGGTCACTGAACTTACTTAGTCGCGCTTCTGTGTACCGCATAGCAGCTGCGGCGTCGATGAAGTCACCCCAGTTACCTTGTCCTTCTATCAAAGGTGTCGAACAATTGCGAGTTGCCCAACCAGCCTTCTGACCTTGGAATTTCGTCCCTGCCATAGATACCATTGCACCGTAAGTGCTAACGTCACCATGAGGCCAATACTTACCAAGAACTTCACCAACTGTACGAGCAGACTTCTTGTAGCCGCTATTGTTGTGAATTCCCATGCGGTACATCGCCCAAAGGATCATGCGCTGAACCGGCTTGAGACCATCTCTAAAATCTGGAATTGCTCGTTGTTCAACAACTTCTGTGCCGTAGCTTTTCATTGCAGCAGCAGTGTACTTTGCTGTAGTCTGGTGAAGTG
>JFJP01038212.1_pt1 | contig 18910 bp, 20 predicted proteins | sample 431651 | NCBI WGS metagenome assembly JFJP01 (sample SAMN02602958, study PRJNA72255) | Microbial mat metagenome, whole genome shotgun sequencing project. | biome: fresh water; feature: sink hole; material: water; isolation source: purple microbial (photo- and chemosynthetic) mats found in...
TTTATCCTTATTCGGGATATAGGGATCAGAAAAATGCATCAGATCTTTATAAGTTTTATCGCTGATGCCAGAGGCGACACACAGTGCGGAGTTGGTCTCACCTGGAGTATCACAGATAGCACCTGGGGATCTCAGTATTTTGTCCATCTCATTCATCGCCTTAAAACCAAGATCAACTGATAATGTCAGATCTTTACTTCTTAAATATTTGGAGACTCCGGTTTCTTCCCAAGCAGCTGAAGAAATCATTCCGGAAGGAGTTTCTAAAAATATTTTTTCTAAAGTTTTTCCAGAATTGGGTCTATCTACTTTTTCCAGCAGACTCATGAGATCTTTTTCATTTGAAAAAGACATTCGTCCTCTGGACGATGAGGTCAGAAGGCACAACTTGTCGGCCAGAGGGTCATTATCTTCTTTAATGAGCTTATTCATGACTTCACCCGACTGGCAGGCATGAAGGACGGCACCAACCTGGTAGCGGGCAGACAGTTTTCGCAAGTAAGAATAAACCTCATCGGCCGTTGGCTCATCTGCATTAAAATGAAACTTCACAGTACCATCATCTGCTTTGGAACCATGGGCCCCAAAAACAACCAGTAATTCAGGGCCTTTAAAAGTATTGGCCGCCACTAAATTTTTTAGCTTCTGTAGCCCATCAACTACAATACACTTCTTTCCACCCACCATGGAGGTTTGGGGATTAAGAAGTTTGCGGTTTTTGAAGGCACCATTGTCATCATTTTTGGCGCCACTTACGACCACACATTCCGCGCCCAAAAGGGTGCTACTAAAGGAGACCAGCAGGTAAAAAAGAAGGTGTTTCATGCTAGTTCATATCGGACTTTTACGTCTTTTCTTAAGGTTAAGCCCTCCTTTTTTCGGTCTTTTGGAATAATAGTATCAGCTATTTAGCTTCCAAACTTGTCCTCAGCATGGTAATTATGCCCTAAGAAACACAACATCTAGTCTAGGTCTACATTATGAAATGTCCCTACTGCTCGGCCGAAGATACCAAAGTCTTAGATTCTCGTAACTCTGAAGAAGGTTGCGTGATTAGACGTCGAAGAAAATGTGAAACTTGTCAAAAGCGTTTCACTACTTTTGAAACCGTCGAACTTTCTATGCCGATGGTAATCAAACGCGATGGGCGACGCGAGCCTTATAACAGAGAAAAAATTAATCACGGTATCCAAAAATCCTGTGAAAAACGACCAATCTCAGCAGTTCAAATTGAGCGCATCATCAATAATATTGAGAAAGCCATCCTGGATATTTCGGATAAAGAAATTCATTCCAAAGATGTCGGTAATCTCGTGATGATGTATCTTCGCCATTTGGACCCTGTCGCCTATGTACGTTTTGCGGCAGTCTACAGAAAATTCCAAGACGTAGAAGAGTTCGTAAATGAACTTAAGCATGACGAGCACAATCAGTTTAAAATAGCACCATCATTGCAGAAGGATGACACCCGTGAGTACTAAGCGCGAGGCACGTGAGTTTTGCCTTCAATTTCTTTACCATTTTCAATTACCGGCCTTCATAGAGCAAAAAAATGAAATGAGCTCTATTGATATTTTCACTCGTATGCAGGAGTTTAAGCAGACTTTAGGGATAGAGCTATCCTCTGAAGGCCAGGCTTATGTTGCAACATTGGTGAAAGGCATTCTTAAAGAACAAAAAGATGTCGAAGAAATTCTGGTCAAATATTTAAAGAACTGGAAACTCTCACGAGTTTCCAAAATAGAGCACACGATTTTCATGATGGCGATTTATGAACTTAAGTTCCATCCTGAAGTTCCAGGCAAGGTTGTTATTAACGAAGCAATTGAACTAGGAAAGAAATATTCGACAAAGGAATCAGCTGGTTTCTTGAACGGTATTCTCGATAGCATCTACAAACAAGAATTAAAACGTAATGACTGATCTTCTGGCCCAGGTTACTCCACTTACGAAAGGTATTATCTGGATCACCAGTGGAGGGATCACGTCTCAAAACAATTTCTACAAAGAGATTGATTATCTATTGAATGGGCTCCTGACAGCTACACTTAATTCCACCCCTGAAACGACCCACGTTCTACTAAGCGAAAACTTTGGAACCAACTTCTACGTTCTAGCGGGAGTGATTGAAGAGACACACCTGAAAAACTACATGGAACTGGTGAAGCCGCATCTTTTGGATGAGGACCGTGTTTTGTTAATTGACGAGAGAGACTCCTTCAAAAACTTGAAAAAGTCTCTCCCTACTGAACTTCAAAATAAGATTCAGACGATTCAATAAGCTATAGCGAGATTATTTTTGTCGTTTTCAGATCGTAAGTAACCCATCTCTCAAATATGTTTCCTTCTCTATCAACTGTATAAAGTTTCCCACTGCCATCCATGAAATAGTTAGAGCCCAATTTAGACATGGCCTGAATTCTCAAGCTTACAGGCAGTGCAGGCATTTTAAGCGAACCATCGATGCCAACAGTGTAGATCATCCCAGTAGTATCAACGAAGTAGTTTCCGCCCTTCTTAACAATGATGCCTACTCTATCTTGTTTCTTATTCAGAATTTTCCCATCTGCTGTGACAGTGTAGAGGACTCCTCGATTAGTCATAAAGTAATTCCCACCATAAGTTAAAATGTCTGCTGTTTTCAAACCTTCAACAATTGCCTGGACATACTTCCCTTCACTTGTAGCAACGAAAAACTCATCAGCATCGTTGGCAAAATAATTTCCACCAAACTTCGTTGCTGACTTAATCCGTTCATCATTCTCAATTAGATTCACGTAGCCAAGATTATCAATTCCATAGAACGAGCCATTATCCCCAATGAAATAATTGGTACCTTTTCCTATGACCTGCTTAGGAAGCATTTCATACTTTCTAAAAAGCATTCCACGCTCATCGACAGTGACAAGAACGTTTGTGTCTTCAACTAAGTATTGGCCGCCCTTAACGGTAACTCGTCCCACGGGAGTGTAGTGGCCAAAATCATAAACGTAGCCACTGGCATCGACTGATAAGGTGATTCCATTTTCTAAAACAAAATATGATTGAGAAAATGCACTAAAAGAAAGAGAAGCAATTACGGCGAAAAGAATCTTTTTCATCACAGAGTCCCCCTGTTATTAAAACCTGCGGCGGACTATACTCAAAGCGTTTATGCTTTTCCACAATGGTCATGTAAGTTTATTAATACTCTTCCAACGCCCTGAATGGCCTTGTGTTTCCTTAAGGTGACTCTACATGCTGAATGACTGCGTAATTGAATTGCTGACGAGCGTACAAAAAAAAAGGGCCCTTTCGGGCCCCGATGATATCAAATTAAATTGAAAGGATTTTAGTATCTTTAAGGTCGTGACCCTTCATCTCTCTTTCATAAATCGCTCCCGTAGTATCAACCACAAATAATCGTCCTTCTTGATCAAGGAAATAATTCTGGCCAACCTTAGTGATGGTAGCGATTTTTAAGTTCATAGGAAGAACCGGAAGGTAGAGAAATCCTTCCTCAGAAACTGTGTAGATCGCATTAGTTGAATCGATAAAGAAATTACCGCCCATCTTTTTAATCAGCCCGGTTTTCGTTTCCGCTTTCGAATAAACGAATCCGTCCTTGCTTACTGTGAAAATCACACCTTTATTCGTTTGGAAATAAGTCCCACCCAAAGTTGTTATCTCAGCAGGATTCAGTCCTGGAATAGTCGTCTTAAAATAATTACCTTTTGAGTTCAAGGTATAAAGATCAACCAGAGGCTTCTTGTCATCCGGCTTTACGGTGAAAAAGTTTCCACCAAATCCAGAAGATTTTTTAGTCGCAGCTTCCTTATCATACTTATAGAAAAATCCAGCAGCATCAAAGGTATACAATGTTCCATTGTCCGCGATGATATAATTGTTCCCCTTACCCTTTAGCTTCGAAGGTGCTTTCTCATCTTTTCGGTAGAGAAATCCCTTATCATCAATTGAGATCAGTTTTCCTTCTTCTGCCAGGAACTGACCACCGGTCAGAGTTACTTTATAAGGAAGAATGAAATGACCGAAGTCATAAACAAACGCTGCTTTATCAGTCGTGAGTGTAACTCCATTACCCAAAATCATATAAGACTGGGCTTGGCCATTAAGTGCTAATAACAGGCTTCCCAGCGCCAGGATCTTTTTCATAAAACTCCTTAAAGAGACAATTGAATTTCTAAACTGGAAGGAATATAGACTATTTACCGACGCTTTGCCACGGCGCGTAAAAACTTTACTCGAAGGCAAAAAAAAGGCCCTCCGAAGAGGGCCTAAGTACTTAATATTGAAGTAAGTCCCTGGCGGCAACCAGGATCCGGTTCATGTCCGGAAGTGTCGCCCTCTCTAGAATTCGGTTAAATCCAACCGGCGTAAAGGTAGAACCCACTCGTTTCACAGGAGCATCAAGGTACTCAAAAGCGCGCTCATTAATCACACTGACAAGCTCACCACCAAAACCTGCAAAGACTTTATCTTCGTGAACAACAAGAGCACGATGAGTTTTCTTAACCGTAGCTATGATGGCATCGTAATCAAGAGGATTTAATGAACGAAGATCAAGCACTTCAACGTCAAAACCTTCTTTGGCCAAAGCTTCAGCAGCTTCAAGCGAGAAGTGAACAGTGTTGCCGTACGTGATGATTGATAAATCTTTTCCTTCACGACGAATACGGGCCTTACCAAAAGGAACTTCGAAATCTTCAGGAACTGGTGTCATAGCGAATTTAGCGTTATAGAGAGCTTTAGGTTCAAGGTACACAGTTGTTCCGCGTGAGCGCATAGCAGTTCTCAAAAGACCGGCAGCATCGTCAGCGAAAGCTGGAACGACTACACGGATACCAGGAAGAGTACATAGAGTACCTTCTAAGTTTTGTGAGTGATATAAACCACCACCGATGTATCCACCAGAAGCCAAACGGATAACTAAGTTTGGAGAGAAAGCACCATTACTTCTCCAGTAATCGTGTGATGTCTCAACCATTTGCTCCATAGCAGGCCAGAAGTAATCAGCGAATTCAGCGCCTTCAACAACGATACGGATTTTGTCATTGAAGCGAGACATTCCGTTACCTGTACCGAGGATGAAATCTTCAGCAATCGGTCCGTTGAAAACACGCGATTTGCCAAATTCCTGCTGCATACCTTTAGTAACGTTGAAAATCCCACCCTTCTCTTTATTGGCCACGTCTTGTCCCCAGATATATGTATCTGGGTTATGACGAAATTCCGCTTTAAGAGTTCCATTAAGAGAATCGATGAATTTCATCGGCTCACCAGAGAAGTCATGAGTTCCATCAGTATATTTCTGGGGAACGTAAGCTTCTGGAACAACAAAATCAAAAATTGATTCAGGCGAAGGATTCGGAGCTTTCACTGCCTTTGAGTGAGCATCTAAAAGTGTCGCTTTGGCTTCGGCTTCAATTTTTTCAATATCTTTTTGAGTGAAGATTTTGGCTTTAATCAAATCCTCTTTGAATTTTGGTAGAGGATCCTGAGCTTTGGCATCTGCACGCTCTTTCTCATCTCGGTACCACTCATGGTTATCAGAGTTCGAGTGGTTCCCGATACGAACGCACATCGCATGAACGATTACAGGCTCAGATTTTTTCAGAGCATGCTCACGGGCCGTGATCATGGCATTCATTGAATCAAAAATATCTTTACCGTCACACTTGATGATTTTTAAATTAGGGAAACCAACAAAGTTATCACAAACCATCTCATTTGAAGTTTGGTCACATTTTGGTACTGAAATACCATAGCCATTATCTTGAAATACAAAAACCACAGGTAGTTTTTCTCTGTCCGCTCCATTGATGGCTTCATAACAATAGCCTTCAGAAACAGAAGATTCACCTTGAGAAGAAAACGAAACACCTTTGTGCTTATAAGTTTTCATCCCACGAGCAACACCTACAGCGTGAAGAGTGTGGTTACCGGTACAAGAAGAAACGTTATGGATATTCCACTCAGGCTTAGCAAAGTGGTTAGACATGTGGCGACCACCAGAAGCTAAATCAGTCGCCTTTGAAATACCATTGAGAATAAGTTCTTCAGCTGTCATTCCAGCAGACAAAGCAGTCAGCATGTCACGGTAGTAAGGGAAAAGATGATCCGCATTTTTGTCAAAGACCTGCCCAATCGCTAATTGGATACCATCATGGCCAGCGTAAGGTGCGTGGTAAGACCAACCAAGAGCTTGCTTCAAGTAATTTGGTGCACGCTCATCAATCATGCGGCCGAGAATGAGAAGGTTTAACCACTTCTCTAGTGTCTTCTTATCAGTTTTCTTGATGTCGTGATGTTTGACGATTTTTAAACTCATAGATTCTCCAACTCCAGCTTAGGATAGCTTATTAAAATCATTAAAAAAGTTTGGTCACCATAGGTACCATAAAGGGCATTTGAGGGCAACGAATTGAAGTTGTTTTGACGCAAGACAAACTATCTTAAGTATTGGATATGCCTTACTCCCCTAAAAAAGCCACTCCCCATTCCTTAAACATAGTCTCATGCCTGATGAGCGTCTTTGGACGAATCTCTACCGAATCTAAAACCGGAAATGGGATAACTTGTGGCTCATCAACATCTGGTTCTTTTCGGTGAGGGATCATGACGTAGAGGCTGCGAGTAAAATGCACCTGCTCCAGATTGGTTGAGAGGGGCAGAACTTGATCGAGCTGCTGGTTGTATTGAGGGTAAATACAATAAAAAGGATAGACCGGTAGCTTCACTTTCCAATGCTCTTCAAAATCCTGCAGAGCGATCGCCGGAAACTTCATTTCTTTTAAGTCACCAAGCATCCACTTAATCGCTTCATCTCGAGTGGCACACAGACCTCTTTCAAATTGCATCTTCTCTTTTGGCAAACGAATATCATAAAACAAATAATCGTAATGGATGTCTTCCACTTCAAAACGATCCTTGTTAACAATTTTGCCTTTCCACGTATTTTTCTCATCTAAAGAGGGAGTGGTGGCAAGGAAACTCAACTCTGCTGCCGGAAAACTCAGTGAGAACTTTTTTTCTTCATGGATACTTTCAACATAGATGTTTGGTTTGCCGGCATAAACATTACCTTGACCATCGTAATGCTGACCGTTCATGCCGGGGTAGGTTCCCGAATTTGACCAGGCCCCTGGATAATGTAAGTTTGGATAATACATGTTTCCCTGATACGCCCACCAAGGCATAGGGGTTGGCTGGTAAACAGCAGGAGGGAAATTGGCAAACCAATTCGGAAAAGGCCGGTAATTCTGATACCCCTGACAAAGAACACAATCTGCCGGTGGAGTCTGAAAATGTTGAATACAGCTGTAGCCTAAGTTTTGATCCCAAACTCTGATTTGATTTGGACCACAATTCATAATGGCCGAAGAGAATACGTTCAAGCTGAACATCAAACTGAGAACAGAAATGAGAATTTTCATTTTCCCTCCATTTTGACCTGCAGCTGTTCTACGTTTTTATCCACTTTTATTCTTTTTAAAAATTCGCACCCTTTTTCATCTGAGGCCCTGATTTGATAATTACCTGGCTTAAGATAAAATTGAAAAGTTCCTCCGACCGGAACCTCGGTGTGCATCAAAAGCAGCCGTTCTTTATATTCATCTTTATCAAGTGAGACCCAGACCATCGCCGTGCCTGAACACTCTTTAGGAGAAATGACACTTCCCTTCACGCCAGAAGCACCCCAACTTGGAAAACTAACAAAAGTGAATAGAATGAGCGCGGCTTTCATCCTTTATCTATCGGCATATTTCAGAAAGGCTATTAGGGCCACTTATCCGACAAGGCCAGTCAGGAATAATCTCTGAGCTTTTCCTTGATAAACTTCAAGTCTCTAACTTAAACTGCCGAAAACTCATACATAAACTTTTGACGGAGCTTAATATGGCCAAGACTGTAGGCGAAGGCTTTTTCGCAGATCCACGGATCAAAGAAGCAAAGAAACTCATTCAAGATGCTCTTAAAGAACATCAAAAACAAATTACTGGCGTCAAACCAGGAAATCCCGAACTCAAAGAAAGCTACGATGCGCTTTTAAAGAATATGGGAGAATACCGCGGTGGGGCCCTCTTTTATAATTATCTCGGAACCGGAATTGGTAATGGCCCACTTGTGGAACTTGCTGATGGATCGGTTAAATATGATTTCATCACAGGGATTGGCGTTCACTACATGGGACACTCACATCCAGGGGTGATCGATGCGCAAATCACCGGAGCCATTTCTAATACAGTAATGAACGGTCACCTTCAGCAAAACGTTGATAGTGCTAAATTGATTGAGCTGATTTCAAAACAGGCATGTAAAAACGGAGCAGAGGTAAAAAACGTTTTCCTTACAACTTCTGGTGCCATGGCCAATGAAAATGCCTTTAAAATGATATTCCAAAAACGTTATCCGGCCGCGCGCTTTTTTTCTTTTGAAAAATGTTTCTCTGGAAGAACTCTCGGCATGGCGTGGGTTACTGATAAAGCAGCTTATAGACAGGGTTTACCAAAAACGATTGATGTAGATTATATCCCGTTTTACTGTGCAGGAGATCATCAAGGGTCAATTGATCTAGCTGTAAAAGCGATGAAGAAAGCCATCACACGTTTTCCAGGTCAGCATGCCGGCTTTTGCATGGAACTGATTCAAGGTGAAAACGGCTCTTGGGTTGGTCATACTGAATATTTTGAAGCTTTAATCAAGGTTTGCCAGGAGAACAACGTTTCTGTTTTTATCGATGAGGTACAAACGTTCGGCAGAACAGATGAGCTTTTTTCTTTTCAACACTTTAAACTTGATAAGTACGCAGACGTGGTGGCAATCGGAAAAAACTCGCAAGTTTGTGCCACACTTTTTAAAGACGACCACAAGCCTAAGCCAGGTCTAATGTCCCAAACATTCACTGGTGCTTCCTCTCAAATCTCCGCTTCTTATTACATTATTAATGAAATTGTTAATGGTGGATACTTAGGGAAGAATGGAAAGATCGAAAAACTTCACGCCCACTTTAAAGGTCATCTGGAAAAGCTCGCAGCAAAATATCCGGATAAAGTTTCAGGTCCATTTGGAATCGGTGCCATGGTTGCCATGACTGTCTTCGGTGGGGATGAAGCCAAATCAAAAGCATTCACAATGAAACTCTTTGAAAATGGTGCCCTTTCATTCATGGCCGGAACAACTCCAACTCGAGTGCGTTTTCTTATGCCAATTATGGCGGTAGAAAACAAACACATTGATGACGTGTGTGCCCTCATTGAAAAAACTCTGAACGAGATGGCATAAAATGTTTATCATTCGTCCCATAGAGGGAAAAGATCTTGATGGCCTGATGGAACTCCTGGAGAAATCCGGGCATGGTCTGACATCATTGCCAAAGGATCCGGAAGTCTTGAAAAAAAGAATCCGGATGTCTGAAAGAAGCTTTTCCCACAGGGAAGAAGTTCCAAGAGGCGAAGATTATCTCTTCGTCATGGAAGAGTTATTCACAGGAAAATTGGTAGGCGTTTGTGCCATCATCTCGAAAATTGGTGGATTTGAGCCCTATTATTTCTACCGCGTTGAAAAAACTCATCATGAATCAAAAATGATTCACATGAAAAATGATATTACTTCCCTGCACTTTCATTTTATTCACAATGGGCCCGCAGAAATCTGTTCACTCTTTTTGCATCCAGATTTTCGTAATTCTCAGAATGGCCGTTTTCTTTCTTTATCCCGCTTTCTCTTTATTGCAGAAAACAGGAAGTTCTTTGAGGATCAGGTCATTGCAGAAATGAGAGGTATGGTTAACGACTCAGGCCACTCTCCGTTCTGGGACGCCGTCGGAAAGAATTTCTTCAAGATTGATTTCCCTACCGCAGATTATCTTTACGTAAAAAATAAACGTTTTATCGAAGAGATGATGCCCAAATACCCCATAATAGCCAATCTCTTACCTGAAGATGCTGCGTTTGTGATTGGAAAAGTTCACCCCAATACGGAGCCGGCAAAAAGAATTTTGGAGCAAGAAGGCTTCCGCTTCTCAGGGCTAGTAGGAATTTTTGAGCCAGGTCCCGTGTTGATTGCGGATTTGGACAATATTCGCTCGATCAAAGAAAGCATCGTGGGTGAAATTAAGGAGATTTCAGATAAATCACTTAAATCTGAAACCTATATTATTTCCCGCATGAGCACCAATTTCAGGGCCGTTCTGGGTGGTGTAGTCAAACTAAAATCCGGTGGCTACAAGATATCCGGAGTCACTGCTGCTGCGCTCAAGCTCCGTTTAGGAGATAAAATCCGCTTTGTGTCCTTCCGAGCGAAGGAAGTGAAGAAAAAGAAAAGCCCAAAGAAAAAATAGCCCCCTTTCCCGCACTTTAAACTTGATAATTCGACTGTAACCTTGGTCAAATAGAATGAAACATTTATCCAAGGTCCTGCATGAAATTTATCCTGGTTATGGCCATCATCTTTGCATCCCTTAGCTCTTTTGCTGAAGAAAAAGTAACCATTTTTGTCACCATGACTCCAGCTGGCTCATTTCAGGCCGTAAGCAAAAAACCTAAGGGTAACTTAATCAAAGAAAATGGTCTTTTTACTGCTGACAAAATATCAGTGAGCATCGAATCTTTTAAAACAGGAATTGATTTAAGAGACGAGCACTTCTGGAAGCATATGCAATCTTCCAAAAATCCTAAGGCGACACTCACTGGTCTTAAGGCCCAAGGTGGCAAGGGTGTTGCCCAGTTAGAAGTTAATGGCGTGAAAAAACCAGTCACAATCAGTTACGTTGAAAAAGGCCCGGAAGTTTTGGCGAAATTTAAATTGAAGGCGTCAGACTTCTCTCTCCCTAAAGCTGAATACCTTGGTGTGGGAGTGGACAACGACGTGAACGTAGAAGTTTCTTTTCCCTATAAGACAAGATGAAATTATTCTGGCTAGCTCTACTTCTTCTTGGTTCGTGCCAGGACTACAACTCCAATTCCGGAGACAAAGCGAAATTCGGTCGAGTAATCCTTGATGAATCTGACCCGAATTTTCGTCAGGCCTACTTCATCATTCAAGACAGATGTGTGAGCTGTCATGATCACAAACATGATAAATGGGCAGATTTTAAATCTAATACCGAATGGATTGCTGAAGGACTTGTCATTGCAGGCCAACCGGGTGGATCCGAGCTCATTGAACGAATCGTCAATACAGGGCAAGTGTCATCAAATATGCCTCCAGGGGGAAGCCCTTTACCAGACGATGAATACAATCACCTTGTGAAATGGGTGACTGAAATTCCATGAATATTCTCCTTCTCCTCCTTACTCTTTTTTCGGTCAAGGCATCCTCCTATTCGAATTTCATAGGTCATGGTTATACCTCTTGTTTAAACTGCCACTTCAATCCGTTTGGCGGTGGCCCCCTCAATGATTATGGCCGGGTCGTAGCTGCAACTGCGATTGGTTCAACCTTGCTGGTTTCTAAGCCCGTTGATGAAGAAAAGCTTGCTTACATGTCTGGATTTCTCTTCCGAAAGCCTAAACAAAACTGGCTAAGGACTCAGCTTAACTACCGCGGCTTCAGAGTGGTGCGAAATCCAGGCTCGACAGAAAATGAGGAAGCAAAGTGGATCAACATGCAGGCCGACGCCAGAGCAGTTTTAAAGTTTGGTGAAAACGATAAATTCATAACAGTTCTAAATTTCGGATATGCTCCACTCCCTACTTCTGTACCTGAAGGAACTGAGTCTTCTGAATGGAGAAGTCGGGAACATTACGTTGGTTACCGTTTCACTCCTAAATTTGGTCTTTATGCAGGTTTGATGGATAAAGTTTTCGGCATCAAAGTCATTGAACACATCGCCTTCTCCAGAGTTTCTCCGCAGGTCACTCAAAATGACCAGACCCATGGAGTAACTGCTCACTATATTGGAGAAAGTTGGGAAATGGGTGCCCAAGGGTTTGTCGGGAACTTAACTCAGGACGAAGATCTGAGAATGAAGGGAGGAAGTTTCACGTTTGAAAAAACAACTTTTGGTATTCACCGCTTGGGTGCATCCATTAAAAGTTCAGAAAACGAATACTTAAAACTTCTCGCTTATTCTGTTCACGCCCGATTAAATCTCAAAGAAGGGTCTGCCATTTTAACTGAACTTGGACAGACGAATAAAAAGCCTGAAAACACAACCGACGCCACGACGGAGCGCTTTGGACTTTTACAAACCTACCTCAGACCTTGGAGAGGAACCTATTTTTTGGCCAACATTGAATACTTCAACCGCGACATTAACCAGGATGATTACACTGTAAGGTGGGGGCCGGGTCTCCAATACTTCATGGGTCAGCGGATAGAACTTCGTTTTGATTTATATAATACTCGAAGCTTCGCACTCAAATCCTCAACTCGGGACAGCTGGATGTATTTACTCCAGACACATATATGGTTTTAATCTCTCTCTTTTTGTCTCTATTCATGGTGAGTGCAGGAGCTGCTAGCAGTGGGCTGAAGCAAGCTATTAAGTCCAAAAACTACCAGCAGATCTCAGATACATATCAAAAAGATATGCAGAAGAACTATTCTCGCGAAGAACTCATTATCATTTCCTATTCTCTGAGAAAATTAAAGTTTTTCCGCCAAGACATTAAACTCAATATAAGAATCATAAATAAACATTATTCGGCCAAGCACAAAAAACTTTTAAATTCTATTAAGCGTGGTGACTCAATTGACGGGGACGATTACCCTGAAGCCCTAAAAGTGCTCTACTGGAATCTATTCACGAGCTACGGCGAAATTATCAAAGGCTATGATGAAGATTCTAAATTAGTTGAAGCAGATAACAAATATTTCACCCTATTCAGCAAGATTTTAAGTGAACTGGAATTCCGCGAAGGGAAAGTTGATAAATACAACGACGCCATCATTGCCCACAGACAGTATCTTACAAATAAAATCTTTCACTTTAAAAAAAGTTGGTCCCTCCTTTACGTGAGCTGGCAACAAGATGCCACACTCAAAAGTGATTCAGGTGAAGAAGCTGGACTAATTGTTACGAATAAAGGGTTCTGTGTTGGAGGTGACGTAGGTTACGAAAACTACCTTTACCACTTTTATTTCGATGGCTGCCTTCTTTATGGTTCGGGCGGAGTTAAAAACAATGATCAAGATTTAATTGAGAACTATCAACAGTCAAACGTTCCCGCCTACGGAATTAAGGCCGGTCCGGGTGCCTCGATTATCGTTTCATCCTCTAAATCCAGAATAGGAATAAAACTACCCATGATTTATTCTGTACAGAAATTAACAACCCCATCAGACCCTGGTTTTTCCATCGATCAAGATGCTTCACTCACTTTTATTGGTTCCTTATATTCCCGCTGGCAATTTAACAAATGGTACTTTCAAACTGAGTTTGGGAAATATCTTAAGCAGGAACAAACTTTTTGGGGACTCGGAATCGGAAAGGAATTTTAATTTATGAATAAAACAGAGACGTCGCCAAGGCATTTTAAAAACTTGCTGATAAATCCCAAATTTCAATTCAAGCTTCTTAGCTATTTTGTTGCACTTTTTTTTCTTACAACCATTAGTTTATACTCTACGACCTTCCTCTTTTTTTACAGGATGAAAGAAAAAGCCCTGAACGTTGGCATTCCAGACGGGCATATATTCTTCAAGTTTCTGGGTAACCAAAAGCATGACCTGGACACTTTATTTATCGGATTGGCAGTATTTAACTTTTTATTATTGATAGGCGTCGGTTTTATAATCTCTCATCGCATTGCGGGACCTATATTTAAACTCAAGAAACAACTCGGCCAGAGTAGCAGTGATTCTGAAGACTTTAAGCTTAGACAAACTGATTTTTTTCAAGAGCTTGAGCCTTTGGTTAAGGCCCTCAAGGATAAAACCAAATGATTAAGACTATTTTAATTCTAGTCCTACTCGTCTGTGCCTTTTCCTGCAGCAAAAAGCCTAAAGCTACTGAATTCACAGACGATTATGTGCTTATAGAGTTTGCGGCAAAATTAGAAGAGGACTACTACCGGATATATCCCGAACCTTTAGTAAACCGCACGAAGGATTCTGCTCCCTAATTCTTTTTTTTCTATTTTTAACATTCAGTGATGTTTTCTCGCTATAATGCGTGTGATAAGGATCACACATGAAAGGCAATATTTTAATAGTTGATGATGAAATAGACTTGTCTGTGAACATGAAAGAACTTCTTGAAGATGAAGCCAAATATATTTTCATTGCTACTAATGGTATAGAGGGATTAGAAATCCTCAAATCTCACAAAATTGACTGTGTTATATCCGACGTGAAGATGCCATTTATGGATGGTTTAGAATTGATTGAGTGCGCGCGCAGACTTGGTCTGGATATGCCCTTTATTTTCTACACTGGTCATGGATCTGATGAATTAAAAAAAATCGCACACGATTTAGGGGCCATGGACCTCCTCACCAAACCCAATTTTTTTAATCTTGAGCTTGCTGTCAGAAATGCCATGGCCAGCTAGTTATTGTCCGTGTCTTGTACTTTCAAAAATTTTATCTGCAGATGTAGCAACAAACCCCGTATAGAGACTTCCGTCTTTCGTTGGGTAGCGTTTGGCAAATTCATAATAGCATGCAGGAATTGTTAATTTCCCATCTGTGAAAGCCACTTCAATGTTGTTAGCAAGAGTAGAAGACTGCTCCAGGTATACTTCTTTTGAACCCTTCACTTCCCCACCACTTGCATTTAATTTAAACCCATTGGTTTTAAGAAAAGTATTCAGTTCAAGGATATCCGTGTGTTTTTTCAGAGCATTAATAAGCACTGTAAAATGATTTGGACGGTAACCAAACGCTGCTACCCATGCGGCATAATCACTTTCTTTCATGAGATCGTTGTAGTCTTTGGTTGATACAGACCAAGGTCTGCCAGCAGACATAAAATCAAACTCTAGTTCTTTGCCTTTTGGAATCTCACTTACCAGGCGGTTAATGATTTGATTGAGGGCCGGAGAAAACTCTTCAAGCTTCAGCTCCGAAATAAAGATTGTAGGAAGCGAAGAATCAGAATGTTCGTAGTGTTTTGCGTATAATTTTTTTTCAGGAAAATGATAGTCGCCGCAATACTTATAGCCAGACTCAAGAAAAGGGCGAGAAATCACGTCCAAAGTTAGTCGAGGGTGATTGAAGGTTCTAAGAGCAATATGATCATTCAACACTTGCTCACCCTCCTTGGAAAGAAGGTCATAAATCTTTTGGGCGAGGGGATTAATATCAACATAATCCTTCCACATCTTATCCAACAAACCTGATAAAGTTTTAACAGTCATATATGCTCCTTAAAGTGACAATATTCTAACAAGAAACTAGTTATTTGTAAGTCAAACTCTGCGATTAACTCTCCGTATTATTCTGTGATTATTAAAACAAAAGGGGTATGATGAAAATCATCAAAATCTCAAAGGATTTCCATGCAGATGTTACTTAAAGGTGACTATTTTAACGGTCGTTTCTCTCATCCTGATGGGTTAAAGGATTTATCCGGTGCCCAAGAGAAGATTTTAAAAAAATGCCCCGGGGAGTTAACTCTTACCCTCTGGGAAGCTGGTGTCTACTACGACCATATTGAAAGTGTGATTGATTCCGCCCAAAAAGGATTTGATACCTGGAGGAAGCTCTCTTTTGAACAAAGAGTCGCTTATCTCAAAAAATACCAGGAAGTTGTTCGGGCCCGCAAAGACGATATTGCGTTGGCACTCGCTTTGGAAGTCGGGAAACCCCTTTGGGAAGCTAAGACCGAAGCAGCTGCTTTGGACAGCAAAGTCAGCGTTACCATCACTGACTCACTGGAGAGAATCAAGCAAGAAACAATTAAAGACGTTATGCCTAAAATTGATGGGCACGTCGTGTATAAACCACTGGGCCCATGTTTCGTGATTGGTCCGTTTAACTTTCCTTGCCATTTGGCCAACGGACAAATTCTTTCTGCCCTGCTTGCAGGAAACTCAATCATCTTTAAGCCCTCAGAGAAAACCATTTATTCAGCGCAACTCATGATTGAATGTTTTCATCAGGCCGGCTTCCCTGAAGGTGTGATCAACTTTATCAATGGAACTGGTCAGACGGCCGGTAAAATTACTGCCGACAAAAGAATTAGAGGCGTCTTCTTTACTGGTTCCCGAGGGGTTGGACTGAGAATTCTTGAAAATACCTATAAGGACCTTGGAAAACTTGTGGCGCTGGAGCTTGGTGGGAAAAATTCAACCATCATTCACCACGACACCAATGTGTCTCACGCTCTTCCAGAACTTCTGAGGGCCTGCTTCCTAACTTCCGGTCAGCGCTGTACTTCGACTTCGATGATTCTCGTTCACCGTAAAATTGAACAGGAATTTATTTCTCAATTCAAAGCGCTAACTGAAAGAATTAAAGTTGGTCACCCGACAAAATCTGCTGACCCATTCATGGGGCCACTGATTGATGAGCATGCAGAAAAACTCTATTTTGATTTCTGTAATTTCGGCAAACAAGAGGGAGCCGAAGAAATTGTTTCTCCTCGCAAACTTGACGTTGGTTTTGAGGGTCATTATGTCTCCCCTTCAATTCATTATGCCAAGAATCCCAATCTCAAAGGACAGTTCATTCAGGAAGAAATTTTTGGACCGAATTGCTTTTTTGTTCCCTATGATGACATTGAAGAAGCCATCAAAATTGCAAACTGTACGGAATACGGACTAGCTGCATCCGTTTTCACCCGAGATACTGAAATTTATAAGCTTTGTTTACGTGATATTGATGCTGGTTTATTGAACTTAAATAGATCAACAGTAGGAGCAACAGCTCGTATGCCTTTTGGAGGAGTTAAAAACTCCGGGAATCATCGCCCGGCAGCGGTTTCTATGATTGATCATTGTGTGAGCACCGTGGCTTCTCTGGAAACGTTAGATGACAACAGTTCAAAAATCTCCGACATCGTGGGATTAAAAGAATAAATAATGCAAAGTTCCCTCATGGTTGAAAAAGAAGCGCTTAGAAAAGAGCGCTGGTATATCTTTATTCTTTCAGCCATTCAAATTGTCCATATCCTGGATTTCGTCATCATGATGCCTTTGGGGCCCCGTTTCATGCGTGTGTTCCAGATTAATCCCACAGAATTTTCGACACTGGTTTCGGCCTATACTTTTAGTGCCGGTATCGTAGGTTTTCTTGGTGCCTTGTATGCAGATCACTTTGACCGTAAAAAATTTCTTATTTTCAATTTCACAGGTTTTATTATCGGGACCTATATGTGTGCCGTGGCCCCCAACTTCGCCGCTCTTCTCGTTGCCAGAATTGTCGCGGGAGCGTTCGGCGGGGTTCTCAACGCTTGCGTCCTTTCCATGGTGGCCGATTTAATTCCCTTTGAGAGACGTGGTGCTGCCATGGGTGTAGTCATGTCCTCGTTTTCCATCGCCAGTGTCTTAGGCATTCCCTTGGGTCTGTATGTGGCGCAATTGTTTGACTGGCATGCTGCATTTTACCTTATCGTCATTATTGGAATAGTTTTCTGGATACTCTCTTTTCTGATCCTGCCTTCGATACAAGTCAGGACGACTCAGCTAAGCATCAAAGATAACCTGAAAAACTTTAAGCGCATTTTAGGTCAGAAGGACTATCTCCAAAGTTTTACACTGACTAGTGTTTTGGGTTTTGGAATTTTTATGATTGTTCCCTTCATTGCAACCTATATGGTGAGAAATGTTGGACTAACAGAGGCACAACTTCCTTTCATCTATTTAGTTGGAGGGGCCTGTACCATCATATCAGCTCGAATGATCGGCAGGGCGTGTGACAGACTGGGTAGCTATAGGGTTTTTAAATTTGTGGCGATTGCGTCCATATTCCCCATTTTTCTTCTGACCAATCTTCCTCACGTCCATATTGCCTTGGCACTCCTATGTTCATCCCTCTTTATGATGTCTGGGTCAGGACGCTTTATTCCCGCTATGACTATCATCAGTGCTGTTGTGAAGCCTCAGGAGCGTGGAACGTTTATGAGTCTTGAAAATGCCGCCCGACAATTATCTTCCGGTGCTGCTTCTCAGGCCGCAGGACTGATTATTGGTGGCGGCGCAGCTGGTGCACTCACAAACTATAATATTGTCGGTTACGTCGGAATTGCGACGTCTTTGATTGCTATCCTGATTGCGACTAAAATTAAAACAAAGTTTAACTTGAGATAAAACATGGGTTTATCATCCGGACATCTCGCCGCTATCGTTGCTTTTTCCATGTGGGGACTGTTTCCTATCTACTGGAAATTTTTTCCTGAAGTACAGGCATGGGATTTATTTGCTCACCGCCTACTCTGGTCCTTCATCACACTAATACTCATTCTTGTTTTTAAAAAGCAGATTGCTTCTCTCAAAAGGATTTGGCTTGTTCCCAAAACCAGGAACATGCTCATTCTCTCGGCAATCCTTATCTCTTCCAATTGGCTGCTTTACATCTATGCCATAAGCATTGGAAAAATCCTTGAAGCCAGTATGGGATACTTTTTAAATCCACTCATTAATGTTTTTATGGGCTGGTTACTTCTCAAAGAAAAGATTCGGCCCGGACAATGGCCGGCGATTGCCCTCGCCATTCTAGCGATTCTCTTAATTGGTTTTCAAAGTGGTCTTGATCAATTCCCATGGATCGCTTTAACCCTTTCGCTCACCTTTGCTTTATATGGCCTGATTCGAAAATTGGCCCATGTCGGCTCCCTTGAAGGCCTTGCCTTTGAAACTTGCATCATGATTATTCCTACGCTCGTGATTTGGTACTACCAACCGAGTCGCCCGACTGACATATTAGACCAGATTCCAGGCTGGAAAGTTTTGCTTTTAAGTTTATCGGGACTTATCACCTGTGCTCCTTTGGTACTATTTGCGTACGCTGCCAAGAGACTTCCACTG
>JFJP01001942.1_pt1 | contig 18900 bp, 20 predicted proteins | sample 431651 | NCBI WGS metagenome assembly JFJP01 (sample SAMN02602958, study PRJNA72255) | Microbial mat metagenome, whole genome shotgun sequencing project. | biome: fresh water; feature: sink hole; material: water; isolation source: purple microbial (photo- and chemosynthetic) mats found in...
GTGTGGCCGAGACCCTCGACGGTAATGTATTTCACTTCCGCGCCGTCCTGGCACGGACTGTAGACTTCGGTTTGGACGCCGTTTGCTTCGGATATGTCTTGCGGTGTTGCGGGGCAAGCGAGCGCCTTAGCCCACTTCAGGATCGACTCGCGTACGGGCGGCTTAGCCTTCGCGCGAACCCTATCGCTGCCGCCGGTCGCTAGTCTTGGCGCACCGCCTTCTATCAGATTGAGCGGATCAGCCGTGCCGGTAATGTAGATCATCGAGACGGGGCGTTCCAACTTGGGTGGCTCTTGCCACAACGCGCCCGCGACAGGTGCGATGGCCGCAATGCGCTTCGATAATTCCACGCCGACGCGAAAACTCATCGCAGCACCATTGGAGAAGCCTGTGAGGAAAATCCGTCCTTGATCCACGGCAAACCTTGCGAGTACATCATCAAGCATAGCGTTGAGAAAGCCAACATCGTCAACGGCGTTCTGGCCGGGATAGAACCGGTCGGAACCATCGTTCCACAGTTGCGGGTTTCTGCTGAAGTGGCTTCGTTTCCTCGGGTCGGGAGGTATGGCATCGGGGAAGACGGCGAGGAATCCGACCTCGTCGGCTTTGGAGTCCCAGCCGGTTTCGGTGGCCGCTGCTTTGCCGGTGCCACCGCCACCGTGCAACATGACGACGACGGGCACGGGGTTTTTACCGTCGTAGCCCGGCGGAACGTGGACAGTGTAGTCGCGATCATGATCGCCCACGCGGATCGTAAAGTTGTGATCGCCGGAACTCGCAGGCTTTGCTTGTGTGGTAGCAGCCAGACCCGTGCCCGCGCTCATGCACCCGAGCAGAATCAAAATCCCCAACAGAAAACTCATTGTGGTATTTGAGCGTTTTTGCACGGCATGCATCTTTTGTCTGATGCTGCCCAGCGTGAAGTGGACACCAAATGTGCCTGAATTCATGGGATTGAGATTCACGGACACACCATCCTCCCTTGGAGAAAAGAAATTACCTCATCCCCAACACTTCTCGTCCAATGCGGCCATCAAAATTGGGACACCAGAGTCAGAAATATGGGCAGACCGGCCATTGAGTATACCTATGTTATCAGGCAGATCTCAGTCTGGAACAGCCGTTGCCGGTGGTTTTCAAGGTTTGCGTGAGTCGATGACTCTTCCAGACTGATTGCTATCTCATGATAAATGCATCACCAATGACTGGTCCACTCAGAATCCTGCCGTTTAGCCTCGACCCGATTGGATGGCTCTTGCGTGCCCAAAGCGGAAGCAACCCGATTGGGTAGCGGACGTTCAACGTGCAAGCTCAGGCAGGCGAAACCCGCTTGCCGGCGTTGCGTCCCTCTGGAGCTGAAAGTTAGGCACAAAGACGATGACCAGAAGTCGGTGCTGGCGGTTCGGCAAGCGGCTTACCGCTTTTCGAAGCGATCCCCTTCGTCTCGAATACGATAGTGAAGGAATCCGGCCAGGTTCTCGGCAAAAGCATCCCGAACTTCCTCACGCCCGGCAATCGAAAACCCCAGCCCGGTCACGCCATCAACCTCGACGTGGTAAAAGTAAGTGCCACCCGAGTCGAATGCACTGAAGGTTCTGTATTTCAGCAGCGTTCCATTTCGCGGCAAGTCGACCACGACGGATCTCGTTAAGCCGAATACCCCATACGACTTCGTTGCCCTTTCTTTGGCGGGCTCGAAAGTTTTTTGTTGCCATGTCAGTCCAAAAAGAACAGCCATGATTGATAAGGGCGGGCAGAAAACGAGCGCGGTCCAGGTAATGAAGCCACCACTGTCCCAGGCTGACCAAAGCAAAATGAGGCACGGAATGCCGAATAGCAGCCCCAGAAATACCCTTGCTGGCGATGCCTTGGACCGTAAGGTAAATTGCGACGGGCCGCTACGATCTACCGCCGACAGGCTTAAGTCCATGTCGGTATTGGCCAGGATATTCTCAAATTGGCGACGCAGCGCGTTCAATGTCGTACCTCAGACTTAAATGGACCCAAGGAATTGGAACTCAGCGGCGGCCCGCCAGGGCCGTCCTCTTCAGCGAATGGTTAGCGGACACGGTGTATGTATTTCGGCTCATTGGGTGGGTGCCGGCCTTTCCAGATACTCCACAACCAATGAACGCCGGCGACAAGCAAGAACAAACCGAATCCTGCAATAGGCCAGCGCCATTTATACCCAATCGTTCTACCCTCCCCTGCTACGCGGTGGATTGATGGAAAGCGAGAGGAATACTCGACCTGAATGTTTTCCCCATTCGTTCCCGAGTAACCGCTGCTAGTCCCGATACGGGTCGTATTGAATTGATCGACAAATGCATAGCGGATGAAGTTTACATTGCCGCTACGCGATGATCGTGTTTGCCCTGAACTGATAATTGAACCCGATACCTTTACAGGTTCAGCAAGCATGTACTCGTAAACAATCAGGCGGCCTCCAATGACAGATAATCCAAGGCCGACCATCGTAGCTACTATGGCGCCGATAAACTGACTTTGTAGTTTATTTTGACGTGTCATTTCGACTGACGACCAATTCCGGGTCATAGCGAGGTATCAGAATTCCCTCTTCGACAACCGCCAATAGGGGTCGACCTTCGGTACCGCATCGCCATATTCTTGCCGAATAGCTACGGTTGGCGGGCTGCCATCCCTGTGGAATGAATTGATACTTCCAGTCCGAATGGCCAATTTCACTCACGGTGGCATGGTAGGTCTCACTGTCGCTCCATGAGGTGATTTCAACGCAGACCGTCCCTACGGTTGGGTCGTCACAGTCGTAGGCAAGAATCGCGGACAGAATGTTGGGGCCGGCGCGTTGTTCTGAGAATCCTACGACACCCAGAAAGAAGGCAATCATCAGCGGCCAAGGATGCCAGAACACAATGGCTGCAAGAAAACCTATTGCGGCTCCTGCCAGAAACCATTTGTGCATGTGTGGCGCAAAGATTACGGCAGGTCTGAGGCGGGCGATTTGCGTCTCGACTGAAGATGTACTCATGTGGATGCCCCGATAACGAGTTATGCCCGGAGGTCCGGCATGGTGGAAACAAGGTCCCCTGTTTCGAGTAGACAGAGGGCTTCGCTGGCGTCGTCGCGAGTCGAAAGCAGGTCCTTCAGTTCCACTACCAAGCAAGCCTTCGCCTTGCGTAGTATCAGGCTCTTGCCTGCCAACTGAGAAAACAGCGCGTGCGCTAATGCGCCAGGCGAGCGTCCTTCAGCGGAGTAGAGGGCTTCGTAAGCATTGGCGCGCGCAGCCGGCGGGGAGGATCTCGATACCGGCTTCAGCCCGGACATGTTCAGCGACAACGAGAGCATTCGTTTAACCAGAGTGAGCCCGAATTCCGGCAGCCGCGGCAGATTGACCCATGTCCAGTCCGGTTCGTTGACCGGCCAGGGCAAAGCCAGAATGAGGCTATAGCTACGACCACCCGCGTCAGGCGCAACCGTGAATACCTTGCAAAGTATTCTCCCGCGCTGATCAATAAACGCTGTTTCGGCGTAGGTGCCAGACGACACCAGCGCATCCTTCACCGCGGCTACCCGAAAAGCTGCCAATACCGGCTCAAGCCGATGGTCACTGACCTCGATTTGCGCAAAGCGTCGAGTGGTCATGAAATTGGCGAGTTGGCTTGCTTCTGTGTCTGCGGGCCTGCCACGTTTCGATACCAATAGCCCTATCAATACAATGACTGCAATGGCAACGGCGAACAGTTCTGTAATGGGAGTGTCCATGTGTGACCTCTTATTTATAGTGAGCCATGGCGTTATCGACCCTGTAGCGGAATTACTGGTCATTTTCTCAAGGCCTTGGATGCGAGACCCAAAAAATAAAGACACTGCCAACTATTACACCCACAATTCCATACAGGGCTTGCATGCCTGGCTACTTTCCGTAGTCCAAAGGAAATGCTGAAGTATTCGTCACCCCGGCGAAAGCGCCCCGAAGGAAGTACCCTTGGGGTGCCGGGGTCCAGTTCGTTGATTATTCTGGATTCCGGCTTTCGCCGGAATGACGGATTTGGAATACTTCAGCGTTTCCCAAACAGAAGAGGTGCTAGTGGTATGCATTATGGGACTCCGAAAATGGCTAACGAGACCTACCCGTAAGAGTAGGAGACCTGTAAGCATGCCTGGCCGTTGGTCTCGTTGATGGTGAGGAGAAGGTATTCGAAGGCCGAGCCACTGGGGAACCGAAGGGAATTAGGGCGGCCCGCGATGCCGAAGACTGTCGGCGGCACGGAGGCACCCGCCACACAACTGGGGCCAGCATGAGCGATAAGGCGCGCGAGGGGAGACGGGGTTTCCGATGACGAGTGGATGCTCTCGAGCGCAAAGGTGCGAATGACAGACGCGGTTTCTGTCGGGGACATGAGAAGGGAGCAGGAGGCGTTTCGTGTAGTGCCAGCCATGCGGCATTCGAGAGACTGCGGTATTACCGCGGCTGTCTTGAGGACGTGCCGTACATCAGACTCTATACCAGAGCGATTGGAGGTGTTCCAGAGAGGCTCGCAGCCGATGAGGAGAAGGAACAACAGCGCGCCGGAGAGGCGAAGCACGTTCAATGTGTCAGCTCCAGGACGTTATTCAACGCTTTCCATAATGGCCGGGTCCCGACCGCCACCTGAATCATATCCTGCCCGCCGGAACTGCGGGTGGACTCAGTAAGCCGCCACTTAAACCCCCGCGCCTACAATGCCGAAAATGGCTCCACCCGCTGCACACCTGCCCGAAAGGCTGAAAAAGTGTTTCCCTTGGGTTCAACGGCTGCTTTCGGTTGGACGTTCCTTGCCAACGACCGCAATAGAGAAGAATCCCAAATGACCGGAGTTGGCCGGAAGGGTGAGCTTCCAACACATGCTGAGAGCAAATCATCGGTCTGTTTCAATCTCCAATACGGTTATTCCAGTCACGGCGGTCATTTGAGTAATCAGAACGTCGCTCCAGCCACTTGAGCAGAATTGCGTAAAGCCCATTATTTCATTTCTGATTCGTAAATGAAGTAAAAAATGCGCGAACGATCCAAGGTGTAATGGATATTATTCTGCTGACCACACCATATCTGGATTCCGTCCTGTGTGATTCTTGTCACCCTCTGCATCCGTATTTCCCGCAGTTTATTGCGGTAAGTACGGATGCAAAAGCCTCAGAGCATATGCAAGAATTAACTTGTAAATTGGAAAGTCAGTGCTAAAAGTAAGGACGCATATTTATCAAATGTCCTGTCTATCAAAAGGGAGTTCTGCCATGTTTCCCCATCTGAAGGTACTTCATCGCATTTTGCTGCTCGGGGGCGTTTTCATACTGGCCCTGGTAATGGTCATCATTTTCGGTAATGTTGGTATGCAGTCGGCCGTCGCCGGCCTGGAGAGCATGCGCCAGAATCTACGCGACATGGTCGGTCAGATCCAGAATACCTCGGTACAGTTGGCTGCCGCCTCAGATCAAATGGCAACAGCCGGTAAACAGGTCACCATCAGTTCCGAGCATCAGGCCGAAGCCACCTCGTCGATGGCCGCCGCTGTCGAAGAAATAACGGTCAGCATTAACCACATTTCCGAGAGCGCCAGCCTGGCCCGGAAGAACTCAGTGATTTCCAGTGAGACTGTCGATCGCGGGCTTAAGGTGGTTGATCGAACCGTCAACGAAATGAGCAGCATTACGACTTCGGTCTCGAAAACGACCACGGATATCGAAGAACTGGCCAAGAAATCTACGCAGATCAGCTCAATAGTCAATGTCATCAAGGAAATTGCCGACCAGACCAACCTGCTGGCCCTGAATGCCGCCATTGAAGCGGCCCGTGCGGGCGAACAGGGACGTGGTTTCGCTGTCGTCGCGGACGAAGTTCGCAAGCTGGCCGAGCGCACGACCCGATCAACGCTGGAAATCGTCCAGACTGTCCAGACCATTCAGGACAGCACCCATCAGACTCTAGCGAGCACGGAAACCAGTCACCAGCAGGCCGTCGAAGGAATGCGTCTGGCCGATGAGGCCGGTTCATCGATGCGCGAAGTCAAGGCAGGTATTGACATTGCCCTCGCCTCAGTCAGTGAAATCAGCGAGGCACTGGCAGAGCAAGGGGTGGCCAGTTCCCTTGTCGCAGTCAATGTCGAAAAGATTGCGCAAATGACCGAAGAGAACTCGACGGCTGTAGCCAGTCTCAACGATTCTGCTACCCACATCAGCACTCTTGCGGAGGGTTTGAAATCGCTTGCTCAGCGTTTCCAGTTGTAAGTTCGTCAGCCGCCCCGTTTTGTCCGTGGCATTTTGACTTTTTTCACATGTTTGAACAACGCTGACTTTTCATAAATCCAAATACTCCAATGATCATTCCCAGCGAAAGAAACAGCCCAGCCATGCAGCGTATCCTCACGCTGCTGGCAAAAAAAGCAGACATGTCGGCAAGTGACATTTCGCGTGAAGCCTTTGTCGGCATTACGACTCTAGCGTGCGGTGGATACCTTAAGGCACTCCGGGACAAGCGGCTCGTTCATGTCAGCGGGTGGCGCAAGACTCGCAAGGGATTTGTGACTCCCTTGTATAGCTTGGAGAATCGTCCCGACCTGCCCCGGCCCGAATTTACGGATAACGACAGGGATTCGGCCGGGATGAACCTCATCGTGCTCGCTTTGCAACGGCTTGGAATGCTGACTTATCTTGAAGCCGCGCAAGCGACCGGACTGTCGTCCAACACCATCAAAAATGCCCGGTATATGGATATCCTGGCCAAGCAGAAGCGAATTCATATCGCCGCCTGGCGTCGCAACCGTGCGGGTCCAATGATCGCTGTCTATGCCGCTGGCTACGCGAAATCCGTCGAAAAACCGGCCCCGCTATCAAAGGCCGAGAAGTGTTGTCGCTGCCGCGAGAAGAAACGTGCACTCTCGAACGACAGAGGGATTACTGCTCAACTCTCAAGGATCTAGCCTATCTGCTCCTTCAAGTGCGGCTCGGCAATCGGGATGGTTATATGATACGCAGGGACATGGCTGTGGATAAGCTTGCTGTTGTTGTGCTGTTCCCAACTCAACAGCTCACCAAAGCCGCCCTGTTCATTGACAACGCCTTTCGACCTGCGGGCGAATACACTACTCGCCGCGAACGGTGGCCTTTGTAAAATAACACGTTGCAAGCAAATCATCGACCTGATCATTTTTTCGTGGTCAGATTGTCGCGCAGGCACTGGCGGTGCTCGCGGTCAAGCTTGTCCTTGCACAGCGCGTGCGCCTTCTTGTGTTGCTCGCAGCGTAACGGCTCGGTTGACTTCTTGCAGTCAATCGTATTCTTCTGTTCGTCCAGACACTGCTTGCGTGCCGAGCCGGCCTTGCCCTTGCAGGCTTCGAGTGCCCTGGCCCGGGCTTCCTCGCGTGCCTTGCAGCGCTCGACGTCCTTGGCCTTTGCACAACCCTTGGGTGCTTGTCCGGGCTTCTTGGCTTGAGACGGGGGTGAGACGAGCGGCGCCGTGACCGATTCGGCGAAACCGAACGCACCGGGAACACCGGCCGGCCCTTGTTGGGCGATTGTCGGCCCGGAGCAGAGCGCGATGGTCAGTACAGCGGCAAAAAACATTCTTTTCATGAAGCTCTCCGGTCAAGATCGGTAGGGATGGTCTGAAAGACAATTTCAGCCCGATTGTAGCCCACTTCACCGCCTCGTGTTGATGCCGGCATTGAGCCAGCCATGGCTTGTCGGGTATAGTTCCTCAATAACCCAACTGGAATGTGTCCCATGACCGATCAGCCGGACAATACCGTACCCGAACACCGCCTGACCGTGGCCGAAGTTCTAGGTTTTCTGGTGGCCGACGGTCTCGTCGATAAACCTGACGCCGATGCGCTGATTGCGGAAAGTCGCCTCAAGCGCCTGGTCGCCCATCCCTTGACGATCGTTGCCGACCAGAAGTGGAAATCAAGGCGCGCGCCGCATCGTCCGCTGACCATGGACGACCTCGGTGAGTGGTTTGCGGCAAAGGTCAACATGGAGTATTACCACATCGACCCGCTGAAGATCGACTTCACGGCGGTGACCGATGTGATGTCGAGTGCCTATGCCACACGGTTTGGCATTCTCCCGGTGCAGGTTAACGCCAATGAGGTGGTGATTGCGACCACCGAACCCTTCCTGCGTGACTGGGAAAAGGAAATCAAACCCATCGTCAAGAAGAACATTCGCCGGGTGATTGCCAGCCCGGTCGATGTGGCGCGCTTCCTGGTCGAGTTCTACAACCTGGCGCGCTCGGTCAAGAAGGCGACGCAACTCGGCGGGCAAAGCTCGGGACTGTCGTCGTTCGAGCAACTGGTCGAACTGGGCCGCACAAACAAGCAGTTCGACGCCAACGACCAGCACATCGTCAATATCGTCGACTGGCTCTGGCAGTACGCCTTCGAACAGCGCGCCAGCGACATCCACATCGAGCCGCGACGCGAACTCGGCATCGTGCGTTTCCGTATCGATGGCGTGCTGCATCAGGTGTATCAGATCCCGATGAGCGTGATGGCGGCGATGGTCAGCCGCATCAAGATTCTCGGGCGCATGGATCTCGTTGAAAAGCGCAGGCCACAGGACGGGCGCATCAAGACGCGCACCGCCGACGGTCAGGAAGCCGAGTTGCGCCTGTCGACCCTGCCGACGGCGTTCGGCGAAAAGCTGGTGATGCGTATTTTCGACCCCGAAGTGCTGGTGCGCAATTTCACCGATCTCGGTTTCTCCGACGAGGATCAGGCGCGCTGGAAAACGATGTCGGAAAGCCCCAACGGCATCATCCTGGTCACCGGCCCGACCGGTTCGGGCAAGACGACGACGCTCTACTCGACGCTCAAGCAACTGGCCACACCGGCGGTCAACGTGTGCACCATCGAAGACCCGATCGAAATGGTCGAGCCGGCGTTCAACCAGATGCAGGTACAGAACGCCATCGATCTGGATTTCGCCCAGGGCGTGCGCGCCCTGATGCGGCAGGATCCGGACATCATCATGGTCGGCGAAATCCGTGATCTGGAAACCGCCGAAGTAGCCATCCAGGCGGCACTGACCGGCCACCTCGTATTATCGACCCTGCACACCAACGATTCGCCGTCGGCGGTGACCCGCCTGCTCGACCTTGGTCTGCCGTCCTACCTGATCAGCGCCACGGTATTGGGGGTCATGGCGCAGCGTCTGATCCGTGTGCTCTGTCCGAATTGCAAGAAGTCCAGTCCGGCTACGCCGGAAGACGAAGCGCTGTGGGATCGCCTGGTGGCTCCGTGGAAAGCCAATCGCCCGGTGCAGTTCCATCAGCCGGTGGGCTGCCTGGATTGCCGCATGACCGGCTATCGCGGGCGGGTCGGCGTCTATGAGATCCTGATGCTCTCGCCGGACATGAAACAGGCCATCACGGACAACGCCGATGTGGCCAAGATTCGCGATCTGGCCTACCGCGAAGGCATGAAGCCCCTGCGCATCGCCGGCGCGATGAAGATTGCGGCGGGCATGACGACGCTGGCCGAAGTGTTCAAGGTCGCGCCGCCGTCCGAGCGCTCCTGAAGCTGGTCTGCAGCACCCGCCAAGCGGCGATCTTCGGCGGGCATGCCGTGGGAGCTAATGTCTACGCGGCTTCCGTGGCGTGTCGTTGAAAATTGCTTTTTTTGGTTGATAAATACTATGGTTGAGGTCAGCTCCCGGCCAGGTCCGGTCATTAGCGATGTTTCTCCATAGCTGACATTCACACCGCAACTCCTAAATCCTCCCAAATTATTTCCTTTCTGCGTTAGCCGGTATGATTGGCAAGAAATCGACGGAGCAGATTAGATGAAACAAAAGGGAGTATCTCTCGACCAGGCATTCCCTGAGGTCGCGAGTAGTTGGGACTTTGAGCGCAATGGAAATCTAACTCCGGCAGATGTCACTGCATTTGCGAAAAAGAAAGTTTGGTGGAAATGTGACAAATGCGGAGAAAGTTGGCCTGCTGCTGTTGCATCGAGAACTGCAGGAAGAATGTCAGGGTGTGGATATTGCGCGGGAAAGCGAGTATCGGTCTCTAAGTCCTTTGCTGCGCTCTATCCTGACATTGCAAAACAATGGGATGTTGTCAAAAACGGGATATTGACACCTCAGCAAGTACTCCCCAATTCCGGCCGCAAGGCATGGTGGATATGTTCGGAGGGACATTCATACCAGTCGCGAATTTCTGGCCGGACACGCGGACGAGGGTGTCCGATATGTTCAGGGAACATCGTTATTGAATCGACCAGCTTCGCGGCGAAATTTCCTGAACTTGCTTCCGAATGGCATCCTGACAAGAATCTTCCATTGAAGCCAACTAAATTGGGTGCCTACTCACAACAAAAGGTGTGGTGGAGTTGCGTCTTTGGGCACGAATGGCAGGCAACTATAGCCAATCGCACTGCAGCAAGTTCCGGCTGCCCCTATTGCGGAGGCCAGAGGGCCACACCAACGACATCGCTTCTCGCCATTAACCCGGACCTAGCTGCTGAATGGCATCCGACACGAAACCACGACCAGACGCCTGATCAGTTCACCGCCAACTCCGGCATAAAGGTATGGTGGTGCTGTCCTCGTGGGCACGAATGGGCTGCAACAATTAACCATAGACAGAATGGATCAGGGTGCCCGTTCTGTGGTGGTGGCACATCGGCGCTGGAAGCACGTGTTTTCACCGAATTGAAACATCTGTTTTCAGATGTCGTTTGGCATAGCAACGCAATGGGTGTTCAGGTCGATGTCTTTCTGCCGACGTTGGGCATCGGTGTCGAAGTGGACGGTCACTATTGGCATTCAGAAAAAGTTGAAGCGGACTTGCGGAAGAATGCTACCTGCGAGCAGCAAGGTGTGCATTTGATTCGCCTTCGGCAGCTACCACTAAAGAAGCTTGCCGATTGGGACGTCGAATATCTGCGTTCAGATTCTGATCTATCGGTCATTCAAAGACTTGTATCAGCAGTAGTCGCGATGAAGGCAGAGGCTGAAATCAGCAAGATTGCCGATTCATATCTCGGCTTAGGAATATTGGTCGCCGACGCTGACTACCGAAAGATCATTGCAAATCTTCCATCTCCACCTGATGGGGCATCCTTCGCATCGATATATCCCGACGTTGCGGCAGAATGGCATGAAGAGAAGAATGCCCCGCTTGAACCGACAATGTTCGCGCCAAAGGCCAACAGAGAGGTATGGTGGAGATGTTCAAAGAAAGGACATGAATGGCTGGCGGCGATTTATACCCGCGCTACCGGCATTGGGTGCCCGTACTGCTCCAACCTCAAGACAGGCTCAGACAACAGTCTGACTGTTCTTCGCCCTGATCTGGTTCAAGAGTGGAACTTTGAGAAGAATATCTCAGTTACCCCGGAGACCATCGGGCCGGGATCAAAGAAGAAGGTTTGGTGGAAGTGCAAGGCAGCAGGACATGAATGGGAAGCACCTGTAGGAAACAGAGCGCGGGGTTCCGGTTGCCCGTATTGCACAGGTCGGTTTCTGACTCCCGAAAAATCACTCGCCATCATTTACCCCGAGATTGCAGCGACTTGGGATTTTGAGAAAAATACACCGCTGCGTCCGGAGGATGTGCATAGTAAATCAACCCGAAAGGTCTGGTGGAAATGCATTCGATGCGCAATATCGTGGCAGTCAAGTGTCGCACATAGAGTAATCGCGAAAATAGGATGCCCAAAATGTTCTCGACGCATTGCAGCTGAGCAGATGAGAATCACGAAACTTAGTTCTCTTGGAACGCTTCGGCAAAAAGCGCCTGAGATCGCAGCAAGATGGCATCAGCAGCGCAACGCTGATCTGACACCTGATGAAGTGGGACGACACAGTACCAAGCCGGTTTGGTGGTTATGTCCCGACTGCGGTCATGAGTGGCACGTATCGCCGAACGATTACTGTAAGTGTTCACGCTGTGGATCAAAGTAAAGAACGCCTTTGACAACAGTGCTGGGGCGGGGAAGTCAACTATTTGTTCGTTGGCGGTCAGGAGGATAACGATGGCGAAGGACGCGATTTACAAAGGCACTCGTGAGGTACGCACATTTGTTGATCTCGCACATGGTGCTGACGTGTTGATAACGACGGCTGAACAGGAACCGCAAGGGAGCTATTACACAACGATGAGTGCGATCCTATTTACCGCATTCACCTTTGAGGCTTATCTCAACCATCTCGGCGAGAAGACGTTCAAATTCTGGAAAGAGATCGAACCAATTAAGGTCATGGACAAATATAGGGTTCTTTGCAAGAACTTGGACATCCGTCCCGATTTTACAAAACGGCCCTATCAAACGCTCAATACACTTTTTAAATTCAGGAATGCAATTACGCACGGCAAGTCTCAGATACTGGTTGAAACCAAAGATGTGAGTTCTTATGACGAGCCGTACCAACACACTCCCAAGGCGCACTGGGAAGAGTTTTCTGTACTGGAGAATGCCAGGCGCGCCAAAGAGGATGTATCGCAGGTCATTTCCGAACTACACAAGACTGCGGGGTTTGGTGATTTCCCGTTCATTCACGGCCTAGGAACTGGTTCGCTTTCCAGAAAGACGCCCGACCAGGACGTGCCAACACGCGGCTCGCCCGTTACCTAGCATTTAGAACGTCCGCTTTCTTGAACTCACGAGGTCTGCATTGGGTCGGCAGTACGCCTTGACCGTCGGGGAAAGCGGCCTCTATAGAGGAATACGCAAAGAATTGAAACTTGCCGCCAATAGTGGAAGTCCACTGCTTCCATACAATCAGATACCCTAAGGGATAGATCATGGATCAATTGAAAATCACGTATTTTGATGTAGACGGTGGTCGAGCCGAACCAGCTCGGCTGGCACTACATATCGGCGGAATTGCGTTTGAAGACCATCGCTTTTCGTTTAGTGAGTTTGCAGAGGTCCGCAAAGCAACGCCGTTGAGTCAGGTACCTACCTTGCAGGTCAACGATGTGCAGGTCACCCAAAGTGGTGCTATAACGCGGTATGTGGGGAAGCTATCTGGCTTGTATCCAGAAGACGCGTTTCAAGCCTTGCTCTGTGACGAAATTATGGATGGCGTCGAGGACGCTAGCATTAAGTTAGGAGTCACTTTCGGCCTGACTGGTGACGATCTGAAGAATGCACGAAATGATCTGGTAGTAAGCGTTTTCCCGAAATACCTACGGTGGTTACAGAAACAACTTGAAAGCCACGGCGGTGAGTTCTTCGCAGCGAGCAGCTTGACAATTGCCGACCTGAAGGTATTTGTCTTTATCCGTGGGCTCAACTCAGGCCATTTAGATCACGTTCCAACCAATTTGGTCGAGACGGTGGCACCGAAGCTGAATGAGCATATGCAGCGTATCGCCCAAATACCCGCCATCGCTCAACATTATTCGAAGAACTCAGCAGCTTGAATCCTCTTTGGATCTGCACTTCCGCTTTTTAGAACGGCAGAGGTCAGCTCAGGGTCGGTTGTTCGTATATAAGGCTGGAGGAAACTACCGTTCGAGCGCAATTTCACCCGGATGCTAATAGCGGTAGCCGCCCTGGCTGAACGGCGGCCAGCGACCGACCAGGCTTTCCAGCATTTCCAGTTCTGCGTCGCTGTGGTTGATGACACTGGCGTCGACCATCATCGGCAGCGACGAATCCCTGTTGATATACACCGGATGATCGTGATGCTTGGTCTCGATGTGTTCGACGTGGCTCGGGTCGGCGACCGGGATCAGATCGGCAGCACCGTAGCACAGGCAGAAGTAAACCCGGTTGTCTTCGGCTTCGATATAGCAGCCGGTCCCGCGAATGCCGATGGTGGCGGTTACTGTTTCGATTTTCCTGCTGCCCTTGGCGAAGACCGAGAGGAGTTTGCCGGTGAGGATGCGCAGCACATCGACGGCCACGCCGGAAAAACTGACGGCGCTGTTTTCCCGCTGCAGGAAGGCATCCTGGCCGATCACGTAAATGGCTTCACTCGCGGTGCCGGTGACGATGGTGTCGCCGCTGCCGACGGCCATACCGGCTTGCGCGGGTTGGCCGTTGACGGTGACGTTGCCGGTGATTTTTTGCAGGCCGGGCAGGATGGGCCGGGAGCCGCTGGCCAGTGCCTCGCGGATCAGTCCACCGAGGCCGGCGCCGGTAAGCAGACCGGCGGTAGCGAGGGATTTGAGCCACTGGCGACGGCCGGATTGATTCATGATCGGTTTCCTTGACGGTGAATGGGCGGGCATCAAACCGGTTTCCGGCTGGCGCGCGCAAGATTAAGCGCCAGCAGTCGGCGCAGGATTTCGTCGTCAGGCATCTTTGGCGTGTAATCGTTCCATCCGTAGGCGGCAGCCACGGCCGCGTCGAACGCCTGGTGCGCGTTGTCCAGCCAGGCAGGGCACTGGTTGTAGAGATTGTTTATGTTGAGTGCCTGTAGTTCTGTAGGTCCACGAAATCACGGCATCTTATGCCAGTTTGTTAATTCGGGACACTGTTGTCGCGTATCCATGCGGCCAGCCCGGCTTCGGAAAGCTCACCTGAAGCGAGAGCGAGCATTCGGGTCACGCAGTCGACGTCACTGGCAACAAGCGTATAGCCATGACACAACAGAAAAAGCTCAATGCAGACAAAGGCGGTTCGTTTGTTGCCATCGACAAAAGGATGGTTGCGGGCGATTCCGAAGCCGTAGGCCGCAGCGAGATCCGCGAAGTCAGGATTGCCGTAGGCAGCCAGTTGTTGTGCTCGTCCGAGTGCCGACGTCAGCAAACCGGCATCGCGCATGCCGGACGGCCCGCCATGCTCGGCGAGTTGCGCTTCATGCACGGCGTGTACAACAGACTCCTCTAACCAGATCCACTGATTCACTTGGCCAGTTCGCGCAGGACGTTACGCCGTGACTTCATGACCTGTCGGGCCAGTTCCATCTGCTTTTCGAATTGCGGATTGAATGGGGTCAGACGGACGCCTTCGGGCGATTCGGTGGCGTAGAGGGTGTCTCCCTTTTCAAGACGAAGAAGGGAAAGAAGTTCTTTTGGCAGTATGACGCCCACCGAGTTGCCAATCTGGGTCAGTTTGAGATTGAACATGACGCGCCCTTGCTGTAATAACAATTGTAATACTAGACGACTTGTCTTTCTGGATCAAGATATTGCTGCGCGCCGCACGCATTCGAGATAGCGTTCGCCGTTCATTGTGCTTCCCGAAGGAAACGCTGAAGTATTCCAAATCCGTCATTCCGGCGAAAGCGGAATCCGACCGAAGGAAGTGCAGAGCCAGAAGAGTCAACGAACTGGACCCCGGCCTTCGCCGGGGTGACGAATAAATCAATTCCCCTAATGCTGGGCGCGCCACAGTGTTTCACCGAGGCATTCCATGAGCGCGTGCTCGGCGTCGCGTACGTCGAGCCGCTTGCGGGAAGCGCGACACCAGGCAAGACCGGCAGTTTGCCGCAACCGGCTTGGCGGGTAATGACTACGATTCCATCTCGAAGTGCTGCCGCACCCGGTCTTCCAGTAGCTGAAGCGAATCGCTTTCGCTGCTGTTTTCCAAGCGAGTGAAAATTTCGGAGGCCATGGTGCGAAACACCGCCATGACCGAGGGGTCAAAATGGCTCCCGGTATCTTTTTCAAGAATCGCCATCGCCGCAGCAAAGCCCATGGGTTCCTTGTACGGGCGTTTTGAACAGAGTGCATCAAATACGTCAGCTACAGCAAAAATGCGCGCCGCCAGAGGAATTTCCTCACCCATGAGCTGGCGCGGATAACCGGAGCCGTCCCATTTTTCATGGTGAGCCGCGACGACGGCATTGGCCCCATCCAGCCACCCCATGCCGGTGACAATCTGCTCGCCCTGGGCGACGTGAGTGCGCATAATGACGAATTCCGCATCGTCGAGTTTTCCAGGCTTGAGCAGGATGGCGTCGGGGATCCCGATTTTGCCCACGTCATGCAGAAAGCTGCCGGCAATCAAGGCCTGCATTGCATTTCCGGTCAGCCCCATGCATTCGGCGATACGCGCAGCGATCCAGGCGACCCGGTAATTGTGAGCCCCGGTATCGGAATCACGCTTGGCGATGGCACGCCCCAGAGACTCCATCATCGAAATATGTGAATCGAGCACCTCGCGCGCTTTTCGTTCGTTGTCTGCCGACAGATGCACGACGACCGGATAGAGCGCCATGCCACAAAGCAGGGAAGCGAGACCGACCATCAAGGCCACGATCAGGGAGCTGGCAAAAATTTGCTCCTCTTGCCAGGCGGGTACGACGCGAACCCCCTCGAAATAGCCGGTAATGGGTGCTTTGCTATCCGTTTCCGAATCGCGCAAGGGGACGAAAACCCGCAATACCCACTGCCCACCGGGCAGTACCATGCTTTCGTAAGATGCGGAAGTATAGTTTGGCTGACCATGGTTGGGCAAAGCCGATTCAACCGCATTGCCATCGCCGGTCAGCGATTCGGCAAGTTTTTTCCCATTACTGTCATAAATTTCGGCGATGTCGAACAAGCCGCCAGAAATGGACTTGGCCGCAATGACAGCATGCTCGGCCGCATCCGGACCATTCAGATTGATTGCGTCGTAATGGTGCAGCAAACGGCCTGATTCTTCGATCGCCAGCGATACGATGCTTTCCTCAGCCTTCTCGCGGGCGACGAACCACGCGGCAGGGCTGGCGATAGACGCCAGAACTACGCTTACTGTGGCAATTCGAATCGCCGTACGTCGCTGAAAGGGATTCATCGTTACTTTTCCGATCAAAGCGGGCCGGGTTGGCTTCTTGCCGGCCTTATCCGGCGGCGCGCCGGACGCATTCGAGATAGCGTTCACCGTCCATTGCACTGCCCTCGCGCTGGGCGCGCCACAGCGTTTCGCCGAGGCATTCCATGAGCGCGTGCTCGGCGTTGTGTACGTCGAGCCGCTTGCGCAGGGCGTGGTAGGCGGCGCGGATTCCCGGCGGCTGATCGATGCTGATCTGGTCGGCGATGGCCAGGTGCAGCGAGAGATGCAGGAAGGGGTTCATCTGCCCGCCTTCGGGAGTGAATTCCTGCTCCACGGCAAATTCCGGCTTGTCCAGCAGGGCGTGGTACTCCGGGTGATCGGCGATCAGGTCTGCGGCCGTAACTTCGGCGCCGTCCAGCGGTAGCTTCTCGCGGTGCTTGCGCCAGGCTGCGCAGAAGAAAAGGCGAACCTGCTCGCGGGAGGGGTTGAACATGGGCGGTCAGTCTGGAAAAAAATCGTTTAACCACGAAGAACACGAAGGGCACGAAGAAAGACATGCGATTGAAATATTTTTTCACCTCATCGGTCGGACAAGATGCGTGAGAGCATTGGGCATTTGTTTTCCTGCGTGTTCTTCGTGAACTTCGTGGTTAAGTCAAGTTTTGAGGTTCAAACCTTTAGCGCACCGATCAGGTTCTTGATGTCGGTTTCGCCGTGCGCCACCATCCAGGCTTCGATGTCCTCGGCAATCGTCTGCGCCGCACCGGGATTGATGAAGCTGGCAGTACCGACCTGGATGGCCGTGGCGCCGGCGAGGATGAATTCCAGCGCATCGGTGGCGTTCATGATGCCGCCGATGCCGATGACCGGAATCTTCACCGCCTTGGCGACCAGCCAGACCATGCGCAGGGCAACCGGCTTGATGGCCGGCCCGGACAGTCCGCCGGTGATATTGGCCAGCACCGGGCGGCGCGCATTGAGGTCGATGGCCATGCCGATCAGGGTGTTGATCAGCGACAGCGCATCGGCGCCTTCGTCGGCGCAGGCGTGCGCCATGCCGACGATGTCGGTGACGTTGGGCGAGAGCTTGACGAACAGCGGCTTTTTCGTTGCCGTGCGGCAGGCCTTGACGATGCTGGCAGCGCAGGCCGGATCAGTGCCGAAGATGATGCCACCCTGGCGCACATTGGGGCAGGAGATGTTCATTTCCAGCCCGGCGACTTCGGGCAGGGCATCCAGCCGCGCCGCCATCTCGGCGTATTCCTCCGCGGTTTCGCCGAAGAAGTTGACGATGCACGGCGTATTCACCGTGCGGATGAAGGGGATTTTTTTCGCGATGAAGGCTTCGATGCCGACGTTCTGTAGGCCGATGGCGTTGAGCATGCCGCCGGGAGTTTCGACGATGCGCGGGGTCGGGTTGCCGGAGCGCGGCTTGACGCAGAGGCCCTTGGTGATGAAGGCGCCGATCTTGTGCAGGTCGACGTACTCGGCAAATTCCTCACCGTAGCCAAAGGTGCCGGACGCCGTCATCACCGGATTGCGCAAGGCAATGCCGGCGAGATTGACGCTCAGGTCGGGTTTGTTTTGTTCCATGCTTATGCCCCCCACTTGAGTTCGCTCGATGCGAAGACCGGGCCTTCGGTACACACGCAGCGGTAATCGGGCGTCTGCGGCGAATGATCCTTGCCGGTCGCCACGCAGCCGAGGCAGGCGCCGACGCCGCAGGCCATGTAGCCTTCGAGCGAGACCTGGCAGGGGATGTTGCGCTCGGCGGCGATTTTGGCCACGGCGTGCAGCATGGCGTCCGGCCCGCAGGCGTAGATTGTAGCCTTGCCCTTGAGCCGGTCGAGGTGCTTGTTCAGAGCCACCGTGACATAGCCCTGCTCGCCCAGCGAACCGTCCTCGGTGGCGGTATAGCATTCAACGCCGAGTCGCTTGAATTCGGTGATGCACAGGATGTCGTCGCGCGTTCGGCCGCCGGCAAAGAGTCGAACCGGCGATTTCCGGGTGACCAGTTCGCGCGCCAGCAGATACAGGGGTGCGAGACCGATGCCGCCGCCGACGATCAGTTTTTCCTCGTCTTCCTCACCCTGGTCGAAACCGCTTCCCAGTGGCCCGAGAATGTCGAGCATATCGTTGTCGTGCAGGGCGGAGAGCAGGGCAGTTCCCTTGCCGACGACCTTGTACAGCATCTCGAAGAAAACCTGCGACACGGCCCCGCTTT
>JFJP01036302.1_pt1 | contig 18899 bp, 20 predicted proteins | sample 431651 | NCBI WGS metagenome assembly JFJP01 (sample SAMN02602958, study PRJNA72255) | Microbial mat metagenome, whole genome shotgun sequencing project. | biome: fresh water; feature: sink hole; material: water; isolation source: purple microbial (photo- and chemosynthetic) mats found in...
TGGTGAGGGTTTCGAGGTCGTTTACGCCGCGCTGGATATGGCCCTGAAGGTGACCATACATGTTGACCATGGATTTTTCGATTTCGCCGGTATTGAACTTGTCCGCACCGCCGACTTCGTCAAGCAATGTGGCGATTTCTTTCGGGGTGTAGCGGTTGAGAACGCGCATTTCCTCGCGATCCACGAATCCGCGAACCTTTTTGACCATTTCGTCTTCAGCCGTTACCATGTAGCGGTTGAACATGTTCTGGTAGTTCTGGTTGAAGTAATTGTAGAGTTTTTCCTTGACTCCACCCATTACATCGAGGCGCTCGAGCACTTCCTTCGGAAGTTTGGTGTTCAGGTGATGGAGAACCTTGTTGGTTTCTTCTTCAAGAAGCTGGTTGACTTCTTTTTGCTGGTCGCGGTAATCCTGGGCGAGAGAGTTTCTCGAACCGACTGCACTGGGTTTCTCGGGATGAAAAACGTTCGGGCTCCGGGGCAGATCTATGCTTCCCATACTATTATCTCCTTATATTGGTAAATCTGGTACAACTGATACGATGCAATAATCTTATTATAAACATAGTTAAGATTATGTAAAGCATTTTTTTTTTTTTGTCATATGCAAAATTGCTTCCTGTTTTTGCTGTGTTTCAGCATGCTTCTCCCAATCCATTCGGGCGAACGGACCATCCCCGTGGACGTATTCCTCATGATAGACAAGTCCCTGTCGATGGCGGAAGCGGGTAAATTCGACAGTATGGACAAATGGGTTCAGAGCCACCTTATCGACCAGATTCTCATAAACGACGACTGGATCACCATTTACCAGTTCTACGGCAGGGCCGATCATCTGCTGTCACTCACCGTGGGTACCGCCGCGGACCGTACGAAAATCACGAATACCATCAAGGAAATCGAGCCTGACGGACAATATACCGACATCGGACTGGCGCTCGACACCATAAAGGACGCCCTCGACAAGCGGGGAACCAACGGCAGGTTCAAAATCCTGCTTCTTTTGACGGATCTCAAGCAGGAAGCGCCCTGGACATCCCGCTATGCCGGATCTCCCGAGAGTTTCGAAAGCCCCTATCTGGCCGAGGCCCGCAGGATACAGCATGACGAATGGTACGAAATCACCCTCGATATGGACATCCAGGACCGGGTGGTAAAGACGAGCAGGGAACTTTTCAATTCAATTGAAGAAACGGTCGGAACAGGCAAGGACCTTTCAGGGACCGAAAACGGGACGGATCCCATGAAAACGGGATCGGCTCCAGGCGAAAAACCGGCCGGGACTGCTTCAAATCCCGAAAAAAACGGCGCTGCGACCATAGACACATCCGTATCCGATAACGGGAAATCCGGCTTCTCCCTACCCCTTCCCGCCATACTTGTGATAGTATTCGGCATCATATCTGCCTGCAGTGCGGCGATTCTGGTCATTCTCAACAACCGGAAAAAGAAAAAAGAGCAGGAAGAATAACAGGATTACGATGAAGCGATCAGTATTGATTCTTTTCTGCGTCGGGCTCTTGGGTCTGTTCGGCTGGCTGTGGTATAACCGTTCGGAACTGTCCTTTTTACCTGAAACCAGGCATTCGGTTCGCACCATAGTTCCCTCCCGCAACAACGAAATACCTTCTGCGGCACTCCTCGCCGAGGAGGATTCCGCATACGACGAGTCGAAAACACAACCAAGAATCGTCCTGTCCGGAGAAGAAACCTTTTTGCAGGCAATAACCGTCGACTTGAACAAGGACGGCATCGCGGATCAGATCTGCGCGGTCAAAAAGGAATCGGAACCGAACATTTATCTTATACCCGGCCTGCAAAATCCGGCTACCGGTGAATATAACCGGCTGGCCGACATCAGGACCGGAATCACCCAGACCAGAACCCTGCTCTTTTACACCCTGGACTTGATCGGAGACCGCACAAACGCGCTGGTGTATTCGGGCATGACCGCTGACAACATGCAGCTTTTGGCCGTGTACCTGCCGATAAGCGAAAAAGACGGAAAAATGAGTTTTTCGGCAGTTGCTGACCTCAGGTCGGACGGCCCCATCACCATCCAGGAAATTCAGAGATCCGATGCGTACAATATGGGCCTTACCAGCGGCGAAAGTTATCCGATATATACCTACAGTTCTGATCCCGATTCGCCCCAGACTCTCGACCAGATAGAGCGCATCTACCGGTGGGACAAAAATTTCAGGCGCTACGAACAGGTTTCAGAATCCCGGATAACCGGAAAAAAAATCGAAAGCAAATTGATCCGGCAGCTCCAGGGCGGTAACGTCGATTCGTTCGAGGGTTTTCTGACAGGCTTGTGGTACATGCCGAGCACAAGCGCGTCATCGGAAACACGCTACCTCTATTTCGATACGGATGCGAAAGAAATCATTTTCAATACCGGTTCGACCGAAGAGGTGTATGTCAGTGAATCAGGCGCGGCCAGACGCTACGGGGCGTACCTGACCACCCGGAACCGCTCGATACCGAGCATCCGCAGGCTGATCGACATCGAACTGACCGGAATCGACGAAATCAAGATAAAAATTCTCGAGGATGTCAAGCTGAAAATCGGGGTTGCATCGGATTGGGACGGTGTATACCGGAAAATGTCGGAGAATGCGGGAAAGGGCAAAACCGGAACGGAGCAGTCCGTCGACCTGCTGAAAGAGATACTGGCATCGGGGACAAAAGACTGGATTTCTGTCGACGGACAGGTATTCAGGACGGACAGCGCAGCTTATACCCTGTCAGGATCGGGCCGGAACGAAACGGGCTTGTTCGCGATCATTACCGTGGAAGGAAAGCCCGTCATCCAGTTCAGGACGAATGCCGAAGGCGGCAAGTCCCATTTTTATCTGGCTTCGGCGGAAAAGAAAATGGCTCCGGGCGGCGAAAAGCAGACTCTGACCCTCACCGAAGTCACCGTTTCGATCGCCGGGACGAATCTCGCCGGATCCCCGCCGGTCATCTTCGAACGCATCAAATAACGGCAGCGAAAGAAGTCAGTCCGTCACGAGATAACTTTCAAACCCCGCATCCTTGAGACGCGTTCCGGTCGTTCCGAGCGCGTCCTCGCTTATCAGCACCGAATAGTATACGGTTCCGCTCGGACGCGTTTCGCTCCGTATTACCGGTACGAAACCCTTTTTTTTGAGCAAATCGGCCAGTTCTCCGGCATATTCCCGGTTGCGAAAAAAACCCGCCTGCTGCCAGAGTTTTCCCGAGCCGGGCCGGACGGTGGCAGACGGATCGACAGCTGATGCAACGGCGGTAGCGGTTGTGGAAGTTGACGCGGCTGCGATTGTAGCGGTCGGCACGGTTGACGCGGCTGCGGCAACCGGCGGCACTGCGGTTCCGGCCTGGTTGAAGGCGGAAACGAGGGGTTCCGGACGGCCCATGAAGAACCAATAGGATGAAGGAGCCAGGGACATTTCGCCCCGGACGATAGAAGCCTCGGGGGTATCGGGCCAGGCCGTCAGCAGACGGCTTTTGGCTTCCCCGTCGTTGTCTGCCCACCACAGGGTGAAGAGGATTGACGGAATATACCCGGAAAAGGATTCGTTCTTGGCATACGCGCGGAGGAGCGTGAAGGCATTCGCGCGATCGCCCGAAGCGAGCTGTATCCAGGCGGCATAGAGCCGGGCGCGAAGCAGGATACGCTCGTCGAAATTGGACAGAAGCACCGCGCGGACGAATCCGTCGGCTTTTTCGATATCGTTGGAGGAAAGGGCGCAGCGCGCCGCATCGAGCAAGAGACCGTCGTCACGGACGGGAGAGGCAAGGGCAGCCTCCCCGTAGCGGGCGGAAGCGGCATCGAGGAAACCGAGCCGTTCCTCGTAAGCGGCAAGCGAGACCAGAATGCGCTTCTTCCCCTCTCCGGGAGGCTGTGCGGCGGCGGCTTTTTTCAATGAGGAAACGACTGCGTCCTGTTCCCCGAGCGCGAAAGAAGCGGCGATGATCGAGGATACGGTGCTCTGGGCCGTGACTGAGGAAAGCAAGAAGCAGAGCGCGAGAGTCGTTATGGCGTTCTTTTTTTGCATGGGACTCACTCAGTCGATGTCGTAATCGTCGGGATACGAAGGCGAACGTGCCCCGGTCTTTCCTGCCGGTTTGCCTTTTTTGCCCGATACCGGGCCCTTCGAGGCGGTCGAAGCCGCCGAACGCCGGTTTTTCTGTATCCGGTGCGCCCAGAAAAACGGAATGACCATCAGGGCGCCAGCCACATACGCGAAAAGCAGGCTGACGAATATCGGAACTCCTTTGAAGGTATAAAAAATGAATGACACGTCGCAGCGGTTTTCGAGATTGAAACCGATGAACAATGTCGCAAGGATAAGAGTGAACAGGAACGAGACAAGTTTCCAGGGCATCGAGGGCCTCCCTCCGGTATCAGGAAAAATCGGAATCGCTTTTGACTATTTTCGCACGGAACGTACGTCCGCGCAAGCCGGTCAGTTCCGCGTCCACAAACCGGCCGATGAGCGACCGGTCGAGCGCCCCGCCGAAGACGACCATCTCGCCCAATTCGGTGTGACCGAACAGCTCGTCGCTGTTGTTGCGCGAGGTGGATTCTACGAGAACGGTTACGGTCAGGCCAATCCGCGCACGCATGAGCTCGGCGCTCACCGCATGCTGCAGCTTGATCACCCGGGCGAGCCGTTCCTTCTTGATTTCTTCCGGGATGCGGTTGGACATGTCGAAGGCCGTCGTTCCCTCCCGGGGATTGTAGTGATACATGAAAGCGGCCTCGTAGCGGACGGTACGGATGATGTCAAGCGTCGCATCGATGTCCTCCTCGGTTTCGCCGGGGAAGCCCACGAGGATGTCGGTGGAAAGGGCTACGCCGGGAATGCGCTTTTTGATGCGGTCGGCCAGTGCGAGGTAGGATTCGCGGGTATATTTGCGGTTCATGGCCTCGAGGATGCGGTTGGAGCCGTGCTGGACCGGCAGGTGGAGGTAGCGGCAGAACACGCGCTCACGGGCGACGACCTCGATCAATTCGTCGGAAAGATCCTTGGGGTGGCTCGAAATGAAGCGTACCCAGCGGATGCGGTTCTTGACCTCGATGCGGCGCGCGATGCGCGAAAGGAGTTCGGGAAAGCCGACCACCGTTCCCGATTCGGGTTCGACATACCGGTAGGAATTGACGTTCTGCCCGAGAAGGGTGACTTCACGCACGCCCTGATCGGCAAGCGTGTCGAATTCCGCGAGGATTTCTTCCATATCACGGGACACTTCGCGACCCCTGACGTAGGGAACGATGCAATACGAACAAAAGTTGTCGCAGCCGTTCATGATCGGCACATTGGCCTGGAATGCGCCTTTTTCGTGGGAGGACGGTGCGAAATAGTAGGAATTGACCGGGGCCTCGTCGGTTGAATCGTCGTCGATCCGGCTGGATTTCACGTATTTCTTGCCCTCGGAGATTGCGCGGAATATCGCCTCGAACGTGTCACGCTCGAACATGCCGACGACGTGGTCGAGCTTGGGGTACTTTTTCTTGAGCTCGTCGCGGAGCCGCTCCGCCATGCAGCCCATCACGATGAGGGTCAGTTTCCGGCTGCGTTTTTGCGCGCAGTAGTGATAGATGCGGCCGAACACGCGGGTTTCGGCGGTAATGCGTACAGAACAGGTATTGAGTATGACGAGGTCCGCGGTATCGGCCGTTTCGGCGATGGTCCAGCCGAGGTCGAGGAGGAGCCGCGCCACGGAGGCGGACTCGGCGTAATTCATCTGGCAGCCGTAGGTTTCAAAAAAATAGGTCAACGGGAACCGCCCTCCGCGTACGCGAATGCGCTGTGATTATGGATGCTTTCGAAGTTTTCGGTCTCGACGCTGTACCAGGGAAAGTCGCCGAGACCGGGGATGGCGAGGTGGACGTCGCGCACCATGTCCTCGACGAATTTGGGATTGTCGTAGGCCGCTTCGGTGACGAACTTTTCGTCCTCGCGCTTGAGGAGCGAGTAGACGGCGCTCGAGGCGCAGCCTTCGATTAGAGAGACGAGGTCTTCGATCCAGAAAAAGGGACCGAGCTCGAGCTTGACCCGGACTATGCCCCGCTGGTTGTGGGCGCCGTACGCGCTGATCGCCTTGGAACAGGGACAGACGGTCTGGACGGGAACGGCGACCGAAACGAAAAAGCTTTTCTCGTCGGTGTCCGAAACCATGCCCTCGAACGAACACTCATAGGACATCATCGCCGACTGGCCGGAAACGGGCGCGGCTTTTTCGATAAAAAAGGTGAAGCTCATCTCGCCGAAGGCGCGCGCGGCTTCGAGGGATGTGCGGATTTCCTCGAGCATGCCGAGAAAGTGGGGCATCGAGAGGCTGTCCCGGTGCTGGTGGAACACTTCTATGAAGCGGCTCATGTGAGTTCCCTTGAAATGCTTGGGAAGATTCACATAGAGGTTGACGCTCGCGGTGGTGTATTGGCGCTTGTGGTCGCGGTCGAGCACGTGGACGGGATACTTGAGTCCCTTGATGCCGACCTTCTGGAGCGGGATCTCGCGGTCGTCCCGCTCGTTCTGGATATCGATCAACGGGACGCCCTTTGCGCGGCGAGAAGGGTGTTTTCCATCAGCATGGCTATGGTCATGGGGCCGACGCCGCGGGGCACGGGAGTAATAAATGAAGCGACTTCGCATGCCGGTTCGAAATCGACGTCGCCGACGAGGCGGAAGCCGCTTTTTTTTGTCGCGTCCGGTACGCGGTTGACGCCGACGTCGATGACCGCCGCGCCGGGCTTTATCATGTCCGGGGTGATGGCGCGGGGCCGGCCGATCGCGGCGATGAGGATGTCGGCCTGGCGGGTGATCGAGGGAAGGTCGCGGGTACCGGTATGGCAGACAGTGACGGTCGAGTTGCAGTCGCGGCGGGCGAGCAGGATGGAAAGTGGCTTGCCGACGATGTTGGAGCGGCCGACGACGACGGCATGCGCTCCGTTCGTAGCGATGCCTGCCTCGCGGAGAAGCACGATAACCCCGTGCGGGGTGCAGGGCAGGAAGCAGGGACGGTCGATGACCATGTTGCCGATGCTGACAGGATGGAAACCGTCGACGTCCTTGGCGGGGTCTATGGCCATGATGACGGGGGCTTCATGAATATGTTTCGGAAGCGGAAGCTGCACGAGGATGCCGTGAACCGCCGGATCGGCATTGAGCGAGGCGATCAGGACGAGAAGCTCGTTTTCGGTGGTGGCCGCCGGAAGGCGGTAGCTCCGGTCCGCGATGCCCACTTCGGCAAGCGCCTTCTCCTTTCCCGTGACATACGAGACGGATGCGGGATCCTCGCCGACGAGCACGACAGCGAGGCAGGGCGTCACGCCGGCCGCCTTGAGCGCGGAAACCGATTCCCCGACGCGGGCGCGAACCGATGCGGCTACCGAAAAACCGTCAATGACCACTGCGCTCATATATACCTCGAATGCGATATTTATTGGTAACGTAACTAGATGACATCTTTCTTTGTTGTAACACGTACTGCCTTTGATAGACAATAGCAGAAAAAATGAGGTATAGTGAAACCATGAAACGGCCGAAACCCCGGCAAAGCCCGAATCAAACTTCCAGTACGAACCCATCCGCAAGGGCGACCAGTTCATCCGCATGGGCCTCGGTCCGGCTTTTTCGCTCTTCAACCTCACTCCCGACGGGATCGAGACGGACACGAACATGAAGACCGGCGGAACCGGCACGGTCGGTTATTCGCGGTTCATTAACACGAAGATCGCGCTCGGCGGCGAGATAGCATTCTCGTTCAATCCGACCCTGGGCGAAAACCTGTACTTCTATCTCCCCCTGACGTTCAAGGCCACCTACGCGTTCGTCTTCAACCGCATCCAGGTACCCGTGTCGCTTTCGACCGGTTTCGCCTTCCAGACCTACAACGACACGAGTTATTTCGGTCCGATCCTCAAACCGGAAGCGGGTGCATATTTTCAGTATTCGCCAGAATGGTCCTTCGGGGCCAGCCTCGGCTGGAGCATGATCCCGCAATGGTACAAGGACGGGGCCGACAACCGTACCGGCAACATTTTCGAGTCGGTCATCGGCGTCCGCTACCATTTCTGATGCAAAACAGGAGTCATTCATGAACACACGAAACCATCCCGGCGCCAAGCCGAAACATATAGCCGCAGCATCCATGACAGCCGCGGCCGCCCTGTGCGTGGCGGTTTTTTTTCTGTCATCCTGCTCCAACGACCCGATATTCGCCGCGATTGAAGAGGAGGTCGAACTGAAGGACCCCTCTGTTCGCGGAACCATCACTTCTCTCGTAGACGTGGGCGGCGATCTATACGTCAGCAACGGCAAGATCTACCGTAAAACAGCCGGCAATGGAGAATGGAACACGATCGCCATGCCCGCCTACCGGTGCGCGGAACTCGCGACCGACGGGACGGACGGCAGCGAATATCTCTACGGACTGTTCCAGGACGATAATTACGGGACGACCGGAATCTATCGCCTGGACGGAGGTCAGTGGACGGCGGTCACGGAAAGTTCGAACATCACCAAGATCGAAAGCGGAAACGGCGGGATATTCGCCTTTGCGGTCGACGGCCAGGTCGATTCGGCTTACACCTATACCGCGTACATGATCACCGGAACCGCAGCCCCCGTCATCACGACCGTAACGGACATATCGGCCCCGATCGGAAGCGCACTCGGGTATTTCGCGACAGCCGCCGGATTATATACCCCGTCGGGCCTCGTAACCGGAGCTCCCGCCTCGGGCATCGCGGGCATCACGACGGACGGCGCAGACATCTATCTTGCTACATCGGGCGATATACACAAATTCGCCGTTTCAGGCGCTACCTGGACCTCGACCCCGCATAATGTCGGGTCTCCCACGGGCATGACTTTTCTCGACACGGATTCCGTGGATCTCCTTCTCATAAGCGGCGCTTCCGGATACGGCGAAGTAACAGTGACGGCAGGAGTATTGGGAGCCGCGCAAAATCCGGGCGATTCATCCACTTCTTCCATTACCGTCACGGAACAGTCGCAATACGACAACAGTCTCGGCCAATGGAACCTGACATCGATTTTTGCCGTCTCCGACGGGACGGGTTCCGATTACGATGTCTATGCGGGCGTCATGGATACCCGGTACGACGGCCTGTGGGGCTATCATTCGACGGACGCTTCGCCGGAATGGAACAGGGAATAATCGCGCAGTCATCACCATAAAAAGAGGTAGTCCCGATGGATTTGTTCGGGAAATCTGAGAAGGGACAGCATGAACCGCTGGCCGCGCGGATGCGGCCGCGGAACCTCGACGAGTATATCGGACAGGACCACATCATCGGTCCCGGACGCCTCCTCAGGCGGGCCATACAGGCGGACCAGCTTACCTCGGTCATTTTCTACGGACCGCCCGGCACGGGAAAAACAACCCTTGCCCGGGTGATCGCCAACCACACCAAAAGCAATTTCGTCACCCTCAACGCCGTACTCTCCGGAGTACAGCAGATACGGGAATCCATCGCGGTCGCGGAGGAACACCGGAAGCTCTACGGCAGACGGTCGATCCTCTTCGTCGACGAAGTCCACCGGTGGAACCGCGCCCAGCAGGACGCCCTCCTCCCCTGGGTCGAAAACGGCACCATCGTCCTGATCGGCGCCACCACCGAAAATCCCTTTTTCGAAGTGAACAAAGCCCTCGTCAGCCGGAGCCGCGTGTTCCAGCTGAAAGGCCTCACGGCCGAAGACCTCGAAAAGGCCGCCCGCGCGGCGCTTTCGGACAGGGAACGGGGATACGGCAGATGGAAGGTCTCGTTTACGGACGGAGCGCTCGAACACCTCGTCGAAACGGCCTCGGGCGACGCGAGGAGCCTCCTCAACGCCCTCGAACTTGCCGTGGAATCCTCGGTGCCGGTCTGGCCGCCCGCGGACGGCGCGGAAATCGTCATCGACATGAAAACTGCCGAGGAAAGCATCCAGCAGAAAGTCGTTCTCTACGACCGGGACGGGGACTATCATTACGACGTGATCAGCGCCTTCATCAAGTCCCTCCGCGGACGCGACCCCGACGCCGCGATATACTGGCTGGCCCGCATGATCGCCGCCGGCGAGGATCCCGGCTTCATCTTCCGCCGCATGCTCATATCCGCCTGCGAGGACACGGGACTGGCGGATCCGCACGCAATCACCGTGGTCGAAAGCTGCGCCTCGGCCTTCGACCGGGTCGGGCTTCCCGAAGGCCGGTACCACTTGGCGCATGCCGCCCTCTACCTCGCCACCGCCCCCAAATCGAACAGCTCCATGGCCTTTTTCGACGCCCTCGCATCGGTAGAAAAGGAAGATACCGAAGTACCGAACCACCTGCGCGACGGCAACCGCGATGCCGAAGGCTTCGGCCACGGACAGGGCTACATTTACCCCCATTCCTACCGCGAGCACTGGGCCGCACAGCAGTATCTTCCCGACGCGCTCGTCGGCAAGGTGTTCTACACCCCCTCGGTCCAGGGTTATGAAGGAATGATACGAAGCGACGTGCTGACCCGGCGCGAACTACAGATAGCCGCAATCATGGAAGAAAGCGAAGACAGCGCGCTTGCGGCCCAAACCGGCGAAATCCTTACCTTCAGCCCCGGAGGAAAGCGTCGCGACGAATGGACCAAACGCCTCGATTCGGGCAAATCGGACACCCTTCTCGAACTGCGTGACCGCCTCATGGAAACCGCGGACATACAGCGGCACCACCGCATTCTGGTATCCGGCGCCGACGACGGTCTCCTTGTCTGGGAAGCCGGTCGCCGTGCCCCGGAAGGCCTGTCGGTCGGTCTCTGCCGTTCCATCGGCGCGAAGGAAACCCTCGAACAGTACGCCTCCACGCTCGAGGAACTCGACCGGCCGCAGCTCGTGTCCCCGAGTGATGCCGTTCCCGACGTCCCCTTCGACCGCATCCTCGCCCGCGACCCCGCAGCCACCGCCGCTGAGCTTTGTGCATTTGCACTCGAAGCGGCCAAAAGGCTCGCTGACGGCGGCCGGATCGTCTTTTCTGCCCGCATTCCCGCCAAGGGCATGCGACTGTCCCGCCTTCTCGCCGAAGCCGATCCCCTGCGAACGGCGGCCGCCCGCGCGGAAGACAACATCTACTCCGATCCCGCTAATCCGCTCTTTTCCTGGGACGAAACCACGCTTTCCGCCAGGCTCGCCGAGAAAGGCCTTGCCAACACCTGCACCGTCGCCCTCTTCCGGGAAAAACGGCGCGTCACGAAAACAGATCTCGAGCGCTGGCTCGATCCCGCAACTTCTGCTTACGGCAAAACGCTCTCCAAAACGCTCGGGCCGGTCCAGTTCGACCTGTTCGCGAAAAAACTCGAAGCGATCACCCGGAACGGTCCGCAAACCTGGGAATTCGAGGCGGTTTTTTGCAGGATCGACGGCAGGAATACATCGCACATGAAGGAAGAAGCACATGAAGATCTGGTGGATCGCAAAGTAATCGATGATTTCGAGAAGAAATAATCTCCGGGCTTTGTTTCGATGAATGATTTGTACAAAGGTTTCCCTAACAAATAACCCGGCTGCCCAGTAATTTGTACATAAAAACTAGCCATATTGTACAAAATAAAGTATAATAAAAGTGAGGCACAACAAAATGATCAAACAAATGTCCATATCTGAAACGCGAAAAAAAATCACATCGCTCGAAGAAGATCTGGCGTATGAAGATACGATTTCGATTACAAATCACGGCAAGGAAATATTCGCACTGCTTCGATGGGATACATACGAGAGTATTGCGGAGACGCTCGAAATTCTGTCGGACGAAAGTACGCTCGCGGACCTGAAAACAGGACTGCGGCAGTTGCGGGACGATGAACTCGTGGATTTTGAGGATTTCAAGAAGGCGGTTCATGTATAGCATCAAGCTGACGAAAATCGCGGCGGAAAACCTGAAAGGAATCGAGTCGAGAATTCAAAACCAGATTATCAAAAAAATCGAATCATTGAAGGAAGAAACCTTGCTTTCCGGAAAACCGTTGAAGGGTCCGTTGAAGGAATTCCGGTCGATACGGGCAGCCGGACAAAGATACCGGATTATCTATAAAGTTCAGGAAATGGAAATAATCGTGATTGTCGTCGCAATCGGAATCAGGAAGGATGGAGACAAAAAAGACATTTACGAATTGATGAAAAAATACCTGAAAACCGGTCTGATTGAAATTGACAAAAAAAACAACCCTTGACCATTTACATTGCGTGCACATATACTGTGTACACGGGGGATTTGTATGAAAAATATTACCCTTTCGATAGAAGACGATGTATTGCAGGCAGGACGGGAATATGCCCGGAGTCATAACATTTCATTCAATGTGCTGGTAAGGCGATTGATCGAGCAGACTGTCGTCAGCGGTACGGATCGCTGGCTGGCCGATACGTTTTCCTTGATGGATACCATACCGGTCAGCCCCGGTAATGAAAAATGGTCGAGGGACGAGTTGTATCGTGTCTAAAATATTCATCGACACGAATGTACTGGTGTATACACTCGATAAAAAGGATGAAAACAAGCAGGGGCAGGCAAGAAATATACTGCAAAAAATCATCGCTCTGCATCATCCCGTCATATCCACTCAGGTAGTCAAGGAATTTTATGTCGTCGCGACCACCAAATTGAAAGCCGATCAAATCGTCGTAAAAAACATCATCCATAATTTCCAAAACATGGAGATCGTCAATAACGACTTGGATCTGGTCGAGCAGGCCATCGATATCAGCGTCGTTTCCCGGATATCATTCCGGGATTCCCTGATAATCGCCGCCGCGGAAAAAGCCAACTGCGAATTCGTTTTTTCCGAAGACTTGAACCCGGGCCAAACCTTTCGCGGTGTAGCGGTCCTCAATCCATTCACGAGGGATGATTGGTAAACGCCTGTCTTTACAAGGCACATAGGCGGTTTCGGGTCGCCTTCCCGCTCCGCCTTGACCATTCAAGGCAAGGACGTCTATCATCAGGGAGGAACCGGTAACCAGTCAGGTACGGTGCTTGTTTTTAACCGTATTCGCGGTATACTTTCAATACCGAAATGGAGGCTATTTTGAAAAGAAACGCAGTGGCCGGTCGTCTGGCCGGATTTGCCGGTATATGCATCCTCTTGGCATCATGCGCGAGTACTCCGTACGTCCAGAAGGAAGCGGGCGTGCTCAAGCTGGTCGGTCTCATAAACGAGGGCAAGGTGAATCAGGTCGAGGGCCTGAGCCGTACCCCGTTCGTGCTCGACACCGAGACGCTGTACTTGGAAAGCGACGTGACTACCATGTGGAAAAACCTGAAAGCGGCGTCGTTCGTGATGTCGAAGGCCAAATTCGAGTCAACGAGCCGGGTTTCGGCCGATTCCTGGAAGATTTTCGCCGACACCTATGACATGAAAAACTACTTCGCCAAGTATACGGGCGCCGATACGTCGGTGGTGACCGTGGAGACCGGCGACGGCAGGTACTATCTCCTCCTCGACCGCAAGGTGAAGGGCTATCCCCGGATTCAGGGACTGAAAGGACCGGTAAAATGAAGAAACTGAACGTCAAACTGACCGCCGCCGTTTTTTTGCTGGCCGCGGTAACGCTCTTTTCCGGGTTCGCGCAAAAAGCGAACATTACGTACGTCGAAGGTACGTCGAACATCAAGTCGGCTGCCGGAAAGCTCCGCGCGGCCGATTTCGGCGGCACGGTGACCTACGGCGAATCGGTGATCACCGGGAAGGACGGCCTCGTCGAAATGCAGCTCGAGAACGGGAGCACGATCAAGGTGACGCCGAGTTCGGTCTTCGGCTATTCGAGCACGGGCACCGGCGCCGAAAGCCGTACGGTCCTCGCGACCACGGCGGGCAAGGTTTCCTACAAATTGAACAAGGTGGCCGGCAAGTCGCCCGTCATCCAGACCAACAGCATGGTAGCCGGTGTCCGCGGCACCGAATTCGAAGTCTACGCCGGCCGTGACGGCTCGGTAATGCTCGCCGTAACCGGCGGCATAGTCGACGTCGAATCCCAGGGCCAGATGGTCTCCCTCGAGAAAAACGAGGCCGTCGAAGTAACCCCGGGAGAGGCCCCCGGCGAAAAGTTCGTCTTCCTCGGCCGCGAAAAAAACTTCAGCGACTGGAACAAAGGCAAGATGGACGAGTTCTTCGCCGATCCGGTAGCCGGCCTCGCGAAGGTTGAAGAGCAGCTGGCTGGATACAAGGAAGCACTGGAGGCGCTGAAAGGTCCCTATGAGACAGCAACGGCTGAGTGGAAAACAGCAACAGAGAAATATAAAACAATCACTGCAGCGGGTGATGAAACCGCCAGTAAAGCATACCAGAAGGATATACTATTCCCGGCACAATTATTGCGCGCCACTCTGATCATGAATATTCGCTATCATGCGCTCAATTATCTGTCGGTACGTCGATTTGTGGTATCCAATATGTATATGGAAATGAAAAGCCGCTATCCGGTCGCGTCCGATGCAGCGGTACTCACTTTTTTCAAGCAACACGGAATGATATTGAGCGAGTATGAAGAAAATATTGTTCCGGATCTGAATGAAAACGATTATTAAGGAGTAATGTATGGGAAAAAACACGAGAATTCTTGCTTTCAGCAGTATGATTCTGCTTGCAGTAGTATTTATGGGATGCAAGGATCCCATAGAACCGGTAAGTTCAAGTGAACGGATGGCCATGTTCAAGGCGGATATCGATGCTTCAAACTGGAGTTCCATTCGCGAGCATACACACCCCGATGCTGCCGCTTACAACACAGCCTATCTCAGTGGAGTTACTAATATTTGGGATACTTTTTTTGGGTCCGGAATAGGAGCCGTGAGCGTAAGCAGTAATACTGCCACAATAACGACACCGGCGAATTATACCTTCCACTTAAAAGAAGACGATACGGATGTGTATAAAATATACCTTATCGTGAACGACGATACGGACGTAACGATATTCAACTAACCCTCCTCTCCCGCAACAGGGATTGAAGCGGTATAAAAGACCCGCCCGTGTTCGCCTTTGCCGGATTCCATAGAATCCCGGCCGGGGTGGGCAGGAGGCGGGTTTTTTATGTAGCGGAAAGCCCGGTCGAGTTCGCGGCGTATTCGACGTGAACTCGAGTTGCCCGCCTTGTGCAGATTCCGGCGGCCTGGCGGAGTTTTCGCGTGTTTCTTTGCATAGAATGACCAGGTTACCTCTTGATTCGCTCCTTTTATATCTGTATCATCCAGATATTCAGGCAAGGAGTATTCGATGAAACTCATTTTTCTGGGTCCACCCGGAGCAGGCAAGGGAACGCTGGCGGCTCTCGTAGCGGAAGCGTACAAAATACCGCACATTTCGACCGGAGAGATTTTTCGTGCCGCAATCCGCGAAAAAACGCCCCTGGGGCTGAAGGTGCAGTCGGTCATAGACGCGGGCCAGCTGGTCAGCGACGACACCACCATCGAACTGGTCCGCGAACGGCTCGCGAAGGCCGACGCGGGAAAGGGTTTCATCCTCGACGGTTTTCCGCGCACCATCCCGCAGGCCGAGGCGCTCGACCGGATCGTCAAGATCGAACGGGCCGTCAACCTTGATATTTCCGACAAGGACGTGGTGGCGCGGCTTTCCGGCCGGAGAGTCTGCAAGAAATGCAACCAGAATTACAATATTTCGTTCATGCCGCCCAAGACCGAAGGCATTTGCGACAAGTGCGGAGGCGAGCTCTTCATCCGCGAGGATGACAAGATCGAGGCGATAACCAAGCGGCTCGAAGTGTACCGTTCGCAGACCGCGCCCCTGATAAGCCATTACAAGGCCCGCTCCCTTTTGACCGACATCGACGCGAGACCGGACAGCGAAAAGGTACTGCGGAATTTCCAGTCGAAATTTCCGCTAGCCTAGATACCGGTCTCCCGGAACCTGTTCGAAATACGCTTCAAGCAAACCCCCGATTTCGTCGGGGGTTTTTGCGTTCTGGATGCGCATCTTGATATGATGGGCAAAACTGAAGTTGTCGCAATAGTAAAAGAAAAAGCGGTGCGCCCGGGATATATGAAACTCGGGGGGCTGGCTCGTCTTGAGGTTTTCGAGGAAAAAAGCCGCGACCTCGAGGTGATCGATTGTACCCGTGGAGGAGCTTACACCCGCAGGGGTGCTTTCACCCGCGCGCGCGCGGATGGCGGCGAAGAGCCAGGGTTTTTGTACGGCGGCCCGGCCGATCATGAGGCCGGCGCAAGGGTGGGCGGCGAGATAGGCGTGGGCGTCTTCGGGGGAATCGACGTCGCCGTTCCCGTACACGGGGACGGAGAGGTCGGAAGCGAGGCGCGCGACGTATTCGCGGCGGGCGGGGCGGCCGTACTTGTCCCTGCGGACGCGGGGATGGAGGGTGATCAGCTCGACGCCTTCATCGACGAGCATGCGGCAGAAGGAAAGGAGCCGGGGGTAATCCTCGTCGTCGCCGAGGCGCAGCTTGACGCTCAGGCGGAACGGCAGGCGTTGCGGCTTACCCCGTGCGCGGCTGTCGAGTTCGGCGCGGCCGTCCAGGACGGCACGTACCTGCACGACGAGGGCGGCGGCTTCGGCGGGGGGTTTGATCATCCAGGCGATGCCCGCGCCCGAGCGGGCGATGTCGGGAGCGGAACAGCCCATATTGAGGTCGACCCCGATGCCGCCGATCTCCGACAGCATCCCTGCGGCCCTGGCCATCGGCTCGGCCGAACTGCCGGTGAGTTGCCAGACCATCCTTTCGGGAGCAGGCGCGGTGCGGACGTACCACTTTTCGAAGCGGCCTTCACCGACGAACGAGGGGGCGTGGATCATTTCTGAAAAATACTCGTCCGGATCGCCGTAGCGGTGGATTAAAAGGCGCAGGGCTTCGTGGCTCAATGTTGCCATCGGGGCAAGGACCAGTTTCATGGCGTGAGTGTAGCAGTTCGGGACGGTTGTAAAAAGGGGAAACCTTGTCTATACTCGAGTCACCACACAGAAAACGACTGGAGGCAATCATGAAAGCTCAAACCATAACAGAATCCGTCTTCGCCGTACACGCGGACATCAGGACCGCATCGCGGTTCGAGGGAATCTGGCCGATTCCGAATGGCGTCACGCTCAATTCATATATCGTCAGGGGCGAAAAGACCGCCCTCATTGATCTCGCGAAAGACTGGGCGGGTTCCATCGGACAGTTCGAACAGCAGCTCGACTCGTGCGGTACCTGTTTCGAAAAAATCGATTATCTGGTACTCAACCATCTCGAACCGGACCATACCTCCTTCATCGCCGAAATCCGCAAACGAAACCCCGGCGTACAGATCATTTCGACCCCGAAGGGAATCGCCCTCGTGCGGAACTTTTTCAAGATCACCGACAATCTCCGCGAGGTGAAGACGGGCGACACCCTCGATCTCGGCGGCGGCAAGATCCTCGAGTTTTTTGAGACCCCGAACATCCACTGGCCCGAGACGATGATGACCTTCGACCGTGCCGACCGTATCCTTTTCAGCTGCGACGCGTTCGGGTCCTACGGCACCCTGGGCGAACGGGTGTTCGACGACGAGTTTACGGCCGCCGAGCACGCCTTTTTCGCCCACGAAAGCCTCCGCTACTATTCGAACATCGTGTCGAGCTTCAGTACCTTCGTGCTCAAGGCGATCGAAAAACTCGCCGCTCTCGACATAGCGGTAGTTGCGCCCAGCCACGGCATCATATGGCGCAAGAACCCTGCGGAGATAATCGGCCGGTACGCGAAATTCGCCGGTTACAACACCGGCGCCCCGTGCGAAAAGGAAATCTGCGTCGTATGGGGTTCGATGTACGGCTACACCAAGGCGGGGCTCGACGCGGTCATCGCCGGCATCGAAGCCGAGAAAGTCCCCTGCACCATCCACCAGGTTCCCGATACCGATGCGTCATTCGTACTTGCCGACGCGTACAAGGCCGACGGACTCGTTCTCGCCATGCCCACCTACGAATACAAGATGTTCCCTCCGATGGCCCATATCCTCGACCTCTTCGAGCGCAAGCACTTTACCGGCAAGAAAGCCCTCCGGATCGGCAGCTGGGGCTGGGTCGGCGGCGCGAAAAAGGAATACGAGGAGAAAATCGCCTCCTTCAAATGGACGAGCGTCGAATCCTACGAATGGCAGGGAGTCGCGACGAAGGAAGACCTGGCCGCCCTGAAGGAAAAAGGGAAGGAACTTGCACGGCTCGTCAAGGGCTGAACGCACCGGAGTCTTCTTGCCGAAATCGGGCAAAAAGCATAGATTCGATACAGACAGGATTTACGAAACAGGAGACAGTATGCTGAAAGCGCTTGAGAAAAATACCAAATGGCAGGGACGGAAGGGCCCGGTGGTTCTCGTCATCATGGACGGAGTAGGCTACGGAAAATACAAGGAAGGCGATGCGGTTCAGGAATCGCGGATGGACGCCTTCGACGCGATGGCCAAGATCAGCGCCGTCACGAAACTCCGTGCGCACGGAACCGCCGTCGGACTCCCCTCGGACGACGACATGGGCAACAGCGAAGTCGGCCACAACGCCATCGGCTGCGGCCGGGTCTTCGCGCAGGGCGCGAAGCTCGTCACCGCCTCGATCGCGACCGGAAACGGCTCGAAGCTCCATTTCATCGGACTTTTCTCGGACGGCAACGTCCACTCCCATATCGACCACCTCAAGGCGATGCTCGAACGGGCGAAGAAGGACGGCATCAAGACCGCACGGGTGCATACCCTCCTCGACGGCCGCGACGTCGGCGAGACAAGCGCCCTCGACTACATCGACCCCTTCGAGAAATATCTGTCGGACCTCAACGGCGGAAAACCGGGATCCGCGGGCATCGACTACCGCATCGCCTCGGGCGGCGGACGCATGTTCATCACCATGGACCGCTACGGCGCCGACTGGTCGATGGTCGACCGGG
>JFJP01038213.1_pt1 | contig 18899 bp, 14 predicted proteins | sample 431651 | NCBI WGS metagenome assembly JFJP01 (sample SAMN02602958, study PRJNA72255) | Microbial mat metagenome, whole genome shotgun sequencing project. | biome: fresh water; feature: sink hole; material: water; isolation source: purple microbial (photo- and chemosynthetic) mats found in...
AACCAAAGATTTAAAGTCTTTCCCACCAATTAAACCTCTTGGTCCCGCCCATGAAAACAAGCGATTCCAAATGCTCTCGAATAGTTTATCATCGCCCTTGTATGGGCCAATGTGCCTGATATAAGCAACTGTCATTTTCGGAAGTTCTTTGACCTCCACACTTTTGTTTAGTTTCATTTTTGTCCTCCATTTAATGGTTCTTAATTCATGACAAAAATATTGTGTTGGCTTATCTTCGGCTTGATGACTTTTGCTATCCTGTTGACTTAAATTGCTATTTTTTGATTTTTTGGCTCTGTATTGGGAAGCAGAGATTTGAAAATAATTCTTAAAATTTCGCGAAAAAATTGAAAGATCAGAAAACCCGCATTTTTGAGCAATCCCGGAAATGCTTTCCTTTTTATTCATTACGATCAAGGTTGCTGCCCGTTCAATTCTTACCCGCAAAATAAACTGGAAGGGGGTTTCTCCAACAATTGAGTAAAAGATACGGTTAAAATGAAATTTGGAAAAATTTGCCACTGATGCCAATTCTTCCAATGTCATTGGCTTTTCAAGATTTGATTCTATATAATCAAATGTCTTGTTTATTCTGGCTATGTATTCGGAGTGTGTAGTTTTTGCCTCAACCATTAAAATATAAAAATTGCTTGGTTTGTTTACTCAACAAGAAGTACTCTTTATACTATTATCGCTATTTGTTTTTAATCAAGATTCTTAAAATCAGCAAAGCAAAAACAAAAGTTAAAATCGAAAAAAACTTTTCAAAATTTGTTTGAGCAAATAAATTCCCGATCGTGTTCAAGGTAAAAATACCAAGGAAAATCCAAAGCATAATGTTAATTAATTTTCCTTTTACGTTTTTCAACTTTAAGGAAAGTACCCAAATCAAAAACAGGTTAATGACAATGGATATGCCTTCAAAAACATACATCTCCTGATCGGATTTGAGTCGTCCACCCCATGCAATATTGAAAGGAATTATCTTAACTATTATCAAAAAGTGGAAAACAATCACTAAGGACAATAGTCCTATCAATAGTTTAATGGCATTATTCTGGCTAATCATAATTATGGCTTAAAATTGCTTGATCAATAATCCTTTAATAAATCCTGTGTGATTCATTTGTATTGTCTTTTAATTTTAAAATAACAGCTCTGCTAAACACTATTTTCGGCTTTTCCACAACTTCAAACCCTTCAGCTAATAGTACATTAATCATTTCCTGATAAACCTGTCTTGTAATATGAAACCTGGGCTCCACAATGTAAAGCATTCCATCAGGTTTAAGGATGGTCTTTAATTCTTCAAACAAATTGGATCTATTGATTTCGTGGACAACATAAAAAGCCAGAATAATATCGGCTTTTTTGTTAAGATTTAATGAGTGGAAGTCTGCTTTGTGAAGAATAATCTTTGATTCAAAGGGTTGATTTCTGATTTTGTTTTTCACAATATCAAGCATTCCTTGCTGAACATCAACTGCAATAACTTTCCCTGAATTACTTAAGCGTTTTGCAATTTCGATTGTGAAAAAGCCCGGGCCGCAACCCAGATCAACAGCAATAATATCACCATTGAAATGGGATGATAAAATCTTTTTAGGATTTTGAATGAAACGGCGGAAAAGATTATCCAACATTCCGGCTTTTTCAACAGGACAAATTTTCTGATGGATTGCTTGGTTCATTGAAATAAGTCTATTTTAGGATGTACTCAATAAGTATTGTCGATGAAAAGTGCAGCTCATCTTCAAATCGTTCTGATTTTACCGATCCCACATTTTTGCACAAATACTCCTTAAATATATTACTACCATTATCGGGAGAATACTCGAAAACTATACAATTAAAATCGCCGGCAGGTGTTGAAATTTACAATCCCTTTAACTGCCGGATAAAATTATCATAAATCCCAACTATTTCCCCTTTAAAATTATCGTTGCTTAAATGTGTTTTCATAAAAGCATCTGTATCCTTTTTATGTTCCTCAGGTAAAACCAGGCCGATAGGAAAAGCTTCGCAGTGAATACATTTCTCTCCTGTCAGTTTTTTAACCTCATTAAAAACAAGATTGTGTCCGAATTTTTGGTCTTTTTGCTCAAAAGTGCTACCGCAACACGATACAAATACCATTTTATTGATTTTGTCACTATGCTTAATCACAAAATTCTTCAATGGCACAATAAGCTTCCCCATCCAGATTGGTCCGCATAAAATCACTTTATCGTAATCTTCCGCTCTGACTTTAAGTTTACGATTTCCGAAATTTATTCCCATTAACATTAACAAATGTGAATTAAGGCGTGGTTTAATTTCTTCAATCCCGCATTTCAGATCGGTGGCAATTCTGTTTGCCAGATAGCGGTTGCTGCCTTTGTGGGAATAATAATAAACGATTGTTTTCATAATTACAGCAGTGGGATAAGATTCGGGATGACACTTTTATTCATCAGCATTCCCATCAATTGTCTCAATAGACCCGTCATCCCGATAGCTAATCTCTACAATTTTCATGCTGCGCAGCCATGTTTTTCCGCCCGAAAGTTTACTGTCGTGATGAAACAGATACCATTTCCCTTTAAACTCAACAATTGAATGATGGGTTGTCCAACCTACCACAGGGGTAAGAATGACTCCTTTGTAAATAAACGGACCATAAGGGTTGTCGCCGATGGCATAGCAAAGCAGATGCGTATTTCCTGTTGAATAGGAGAAGTAGTATTTGTCCTTGTATTTGTGCAGCCAGGGAGCTTCAAAAAATCGTCGGTTCTCATCGCCTGTTTTAAGTGGATTTCCATACGAGTCGAGAACGACAACATCACGCGGCTCTTCTCCGAACTCCAGCATATCATCAGAGAGTTTGGCAACTTTGGCGAATAAGGCAGGCTCATCAGGCTTACGAAGGTCGTCGTTATTTTCGTACTTGCCGGTTTTATAACGTTGCAGCTGACCTCCCCAGATACCTCCCCAGAAGATATACTTACTCCCATCATCATCGGTAAAGACAGAGGGATCGATACTGAAACTGCCCTTCATGGGATCAGGCAAGGCTTTGTAGGGTCCTTCGGGTTTGTCGCTGATGGCTACTCCCAAATGGAATATATCCAACTTGTCTTTCACCGGGAAATACATGAAGTATTTGCCATTTTTGAATGCAACATCGTTCGACCACATTTGCCGGCCCGCCCATGGCACATCCTTAATGTCAAGGGCCACACCATGATCTATCGCAATGCCATCAGGATCGTCCATGGAATATACATGATAATCGCGCATATCGAAATGGGCACCGGTATCATCTTCCGGAATACCCGATTCAATATCGTGGGAAGGGAATATGTAAAGCTTCCCGTTAAAGACATGTGCTCTTGGATCGGCGGTATATATGTCTTTGAATAAATGTCGGGGTTTGTTTGCCATAATAAAATGCTTAAACTGCCTTAGCGGCTTCAATAATCTTAGCCACAGCAGGCTTAGGCTGAAGTTCCCGGTCGAACAAAAGGGGATAATCCTTACGTCCACGAACAGGCCAGTTGTTTCGCCATGTCTGATTGTCGTGCACGCCCCAGAGTGTTACCCGGCTTATCTTATCGCTATGTTTGAGGAAAAGCTCAAAGAAATCGGCGTAACGCTTATTCAGTTTATCGGACATCTCAGTCGAAAGGCTGTCGGGGAAAGGGTTGTATTCTTCCTGCAGCTCAAAATTTGTTGATATTTCAGCTGTTACCTGCTGTGATGGCCAGGGTAAAACCGTAATATCCATTTCGGTGATCATCACTTTAACTCCCAATTCAGAAAAGGCCACAATGCTTTTTTCGAATTCGCCAATGTCCGGAACATCGATATTCAGGTGGCCCTGCATTCCGATAGCATCAATTCTAATCCCCTTTTCCTGAAGACCTTTTACCATTTTTATAACACCTTCGCGCCGGCCGGGATTCGACATGGAGTAATCGTTATAGTACAATTCGCAGTCGGGGTCGGCTTCATGTGCAAATCTGAATGCCATTTCGATATAATCTTCGCCGATAATCTGGAGGAATTTGCTATTGCGATAATCACCATTGTCTTCAATGGCTTCGTTTACCACATCCCAGCCTTTTACGCGGCCCTTGTAACGACCTACCAGGGTCTCTATGTGGGTTTTCATGCGGGCGATCAATGTATCACGCGACACATCATTACCTTCTGCATCAACAAACAGCCATCGTGGTGCCTGGGAATGCCAGATAAGGGTGTGGCCGGTTATCCACATGTTGTTGTCTTCTCCGAATTTCACAAAACGGTCGGCATCTTCGAAAGTGAATACACCCTGCTCGGGTTGTATTAATGCGCTCTTCATGCAATTTTCAGCCACAATGGCATTGAATTGGGAAATGATCAACTCATTTTCAGCGGAATCGGAACTTGGTATTTGGCTCGTGTTCAGCGCAGTTCCAATATAGAATTTATCTTTAAGCGCTTCTTTCAAGGTGACTTCTTTTTGTTTTGCAGTTGTGCATCTCATTAAAATTGTTGATGAGATGATTAACAATCCGAGGATAAAAATTATTTTCTTCATGCTGTTATTTATTTGGCTCTTCTTTCTTTCAATTCGGTTTCAATTTCCACTTCCATTTTTTTATCAATAAAATAGAAGAAAAGCAGCCCGAATCCAATAAGGAAAGGGATGGATGGATATACGCTCACAAGCATTTTAGCCCCTTGTACAACCGATTCATTCTGAACAATTTCCTGGCCGGCAATGGCGGCTTCTTTTCCAACATATCCATAAAGTCCCAATATCCATGTTACCAAAGCACTCCCGATTGAAAGCCCGGCCTTAAGTCCGACCATCATGGCTGAAAAGATTATTGCTGTTGCCCTGCGGTTGGTTTTCCATTCTGAATAATCCGCAACATCGGCAATCATAGCCCAAAGAATGGGAATGGTTATTCCATAGGTAAATCCATGCAAGATTTGCGAGCCGAACATCAGAAGAACATTCTGAGGCTTAAAGAATACAAAGATCAGGACAAACAGGGTGGCTGCCAGCAAGCCATACTTATAAACATCGCGTTTCCCATATTTATCAGCAAGTTTTTTTGAGAGGGAGATGCCAACAATCATGAAGATAATCCCCCCTGCATTGAACAATCCCAAACCGGCAGATACCGGATCAGAACCGAAAAAATTGATACCCAGGCCGGATAAGCCTGCAATTACAGGACTAATAAAGTCTGCAAGAGCCTCTTTATCTACATAACTGAAAAAGTAATATACATAAGAGCTACCCTTCATAGCCAGGGTAATAAACACCAAAACAGTTAGCGACAGCATGATGATCCACGGCCTGTTTCTGGAAAGATCCAATAAGTCATCTTTTATGGATGATTTTTGCTCCACTGTGGGAACAATTCGCTCTCTGGTTGTAAAAAAGGTAATCAGCAACAAGAATGTTCCTATTATCGCCATCCATGTCATTACTTTTTCAATTCCGGAAGCCATGTCTCCATGCCCGGCATAAATGATTATCGGCAACATAAATACCTGCACGAAAAACTGAGCAAACATTACCGCCACAAAACGATAAGATGAAATGCTGTTTCTTTCGCCCATGTCGCCCGTAAGTACTCCGCTTAAAGCGGAGTAAGGTAAATTGCTCGACGCATAAAGCAACAGCAACAAAGTGTAGGTAACCGCCGCGTATATCAGTTTACCTTTGTATGAAAAATCGGGCGTTGAAAATGCAAGAATCGCCACAACTCCCATCGGTATAGATGTATACAGTATCCATGGTCTGAATTTACCCCATCTTGAATTGGTTCTGTCGGCAAGAACTCCAACAATGGGATTAAATAAAAATGCAGCAACCAGACCAACAATAAGCGTTACTAATGAAGTATCAGCAGGTGTAAGTCCATAAATATCGGTGTAAAAAAAAGCCAGATAAGTAACCAAGGTCTGGAAAACCAGATTAGCGGCCAAATCGCCCAGGCTATAGCCAATTTTCTCAACAATGGATAGTTTTTGAGAGCTTGAATTCATGTGTTTACTGAGGATTAATAGTTTAGTAGTAGTTGATAGCTGGAAAGGTAATAATTTTTTTGCCTCCCCAAAGAAAAGAAATTATTTTCGTACCTTTTCCTCCCCGATTTGTAAAAAACAAATGGGGCCTTTAAACAGAATAATTCCATGGCAAAAAAGTCAACTACAGACAGCACCGGGACGAAAAGCACCCCGGTAAAAACTATCGATGTGCGTGCAGGTATGGATATGAACTCCCTGAAACAAGCAGTTACCGAACATCTGTTTTACCAGCAGGGAAGAAACATTGTGAATACTTCACTTAATGATTTGTACATGGCCATTTCCTATACGGTGCGCGACAGGCTCCTGCAGCGGGAACACAGGACGATGAACGCAGTGTTTGATAATGACGTAAGGCTGGTAAGTTACCTTTCTGCCGAATTTCTTCTTGGCCCCCAATTAGGCGTTAACCTTATCGCTCTTAATATGTTTGATGAGATGAAGCAGGCTGTTGAAGAGCTTGGTTTTAATTTCGATGAGGTTATTGCTCAGGAAGAAGAACCCGGACTTGGAAACGGTGGGCTGGGGCGTTTGGCAGCTTGTTATATCGACTCCCTTGCCACTCAACAAATACCTGCTATTGGCTATGGAATACGCTATGAATTTGGCATCTTCGACCAGGAGATCCGTGATGGATGGCAGGTGGAAAAAACCGACAAATGGTTGCGCAAAGGCAATCCCTGGGAAAGTGCCAGGCCTGAACTCTCCGTGAATGTCAGTTTCGGTGGCCATACCGAGTCGTACATGGACGAGCTGGGCTATAAACGTTACCACTGGAAACCAGCGTATCTGGTGACAGGGATACCTTATGACACCCCTGTGATGGGATATCATGTTTCATCCTGCAATTTTCTTCGCCTGTGGAAGTCTGAAGCCGAGGAATCATTTGACTTTTCATCCTTTAACCAAGGCGATTATTACAAGGCGGTTGATTACAAAGTGAAGTCGGAAAATATCAGCAAGGTGCTTTATCCAAACGATGAGATGCTTCAGGGGAAAAAGCTCCGGCTCAAACAGCAATACTTCTTTGTTTCCTGTTCATTGCAGGATATGATGAGAATTCACCTGAGGTTGGATGGAAAGCCACAGGATTTTCACAAAAGATGGGCTATACAACTTAATGATACACATCCTGCAGTTTCTGTGGCCGAACTTATGCGCTTACTGGTTGATGAACATAAAGTTGATTGGGACACTGCCTGGGATACAACCCGCAAAACATTCAGCTATACCAATCACACCCTGCTTCCTGAGGCACTCGAAAAATGGTCTGTTGGCCTCTTTGTATATCTGATACCACGCGTGCTGGAGATTATTTATGAAATTAATTATCGCTTTCTAAAAGAAGTAAGCAACAAGTTTCCGGGAGATGCAGGTAAATTGTCGCAGATGTCGATTATTGATGAGACGGGAGGAAAATATATCCGTATGGCGAACCTTGCCTGTGCAGGCAGCTTTGCAATAAACGGGGTGGCTGCCCTGCACACTGAACTACTTAAGCAACAAGTGTTGCATGACTGGGTGGAAATGTTCCCGGAGCGTTTTCACAATGTTACCAATGGGGTAACGCCACGACGTTTTATGGTATTGAGTAATCCGGGATTAAGCAGGCTTATTTCAGATTCAATTGGCGATAAATGGCCCGGCAAGCTTGATGAGCTGCGCAAGTTGGAGCCGCTTGCTACCGATCCTGCTTTCATGGAGAAATTCAGGAAGGTAAAACTGGAAAACAAAAAGCAATTAGCAAGTCTGATAAAGGAAAGGACGGGAATAATCGTTGATCCTGCTTCCATGTTTGACATTCTGGTTAAGCGTATTCACGAATATAAACGGCAACACCTTAATGTACTTAATATCATTACTCGCTACCAGCGCATAAAGCAGAACCCGGGAATTGATATTGCTCCCCGCACTTTCATTTTTGGCGGAAAGGCAGCTCCGGGATATCATACAGCAAAACTAATCATCAAACTCATCAATTCGGTGGGAGAAGTGGTAAACAACGACCCTGATGTAAAAGACCGGCTAAAAGTGGTTTTCTTTCCTGATTTCAATGTTACCAATGCACAGCATATTTACCCGGCAGCAGATCTTTCAGAACAGATTTCAACTGCAGGAAAGGAGGCCAGCGGTACCGGAAATATGAAGTTCTCCATGAACGGAGCCCTTACTATCGGAACACTCGATGGCGCCAATGTTGAGATACGGGAAGAAGTGGGCGATGAGAATTTCTTCCTTTTCGGACTCACCGCTTCCCAGGTGGATGAAGCAAAACGAAACGGTTATAACCCACACTTCATTTATGATCATAATGAAGAGTTAAGAGAAGTGATTAACCTGATCAATTCCGGCTTTTTCTCCAAAGGCGACATTAATCTGTTCAAGCCCATCACTGATAATCTGCTGTGGCATGATCCATTTATGCTTATGGCCGATTACCCCCTCTATATTGCATGCCAGGACATTGTTGCGAATACCTGGAAGCAACCTGACAAGTGGGACAAGATGGCCATTATTAATGTTGCCAGGATGGGCAAGTTCTCATCCGACCGGTCCATTCAGGATTATTGCGAAAAGATTTGGAAGGTAAAACCATTCAAAATAAGGTGATAATTGAGAAATCACGGGAAAAGTTTACTATGACCGAAAAGGAAATACAATCTGCCTATTCCCTGATATGCAGCAATCTTGCCAGCCGCAGGCTAAAACCTGCTCTTGATCTGCTGGAGAAGCTTATTGCAGATAGCGGCTTTGGAATTTATCGCGATGAGTGGCAGCAGATGAACGACACCTACCGTAACATCTTAAAATATACCGTGGATGGGATTCCCGATCCGGAACGTCAAAAGATCTACTACAAACTTATTACCTCTGTCTTTGAGCTTGCGGATACACTGCATGAAGCCCTGAAGCTGAAATTCTCCTCCGGTTATGAAAGCGAGAAAAAAAGGGCTTCGCTCAGGTTGCAGTCTTCCGGTTACGGCTACATTATGAAAGATCTTGAGGATATTTTCTCCCCTGCAGCGGAAGTGAAGCATGAATCCCGGGAAGAAATGGATGTATCGAAGGATAAAGAAGGGAACGGGAAGATTAAAAAATTATTTTATAATTTGTGGTTAACCAACAAGTTGTCGCAGGACGAAATCCAAAGCCTGAACCGTTTTTATAAGGACCCTTCCCTTCCCCTGCACCTTCGGTCATTCCTGGTATCAGCTGTGATGCTAAGCCTCCTGCGCTTTTTTGACAAGGGGAAACTCAGACTTTTAATGGATCAGAGCACATTCGCAGAACCTGAAATCAGCCAGCGGGCGCTTACCGGGCTTCTATTGAGCCTTTACAAGTGGGATCCCAGGATTGAATTTTATCCTGATATCCTTGCACAATTAAAGGTGTTATTCGCGAATCCCGCCATCAGGCGCAATACAGAAACCCTAATCAAGCAATTTATAAGAAGCAAAGGGACTGAAAAACTGCAGCAACGCATCCGGGACGAGTTTCTTCCCGGTATCATCAGCATCAGCACGAACCTGAAAGACAAGATCAGGCTCGACAAGTTAATGGAAGAGAGCCTGACAGAAGACGGAAATCCGGACTGGGTGAATCTGTTTAAAGACTCCCCCGGGATCATGCAGAAAATGGAGGAGTTCTCGGAGATGCAAATGAAAGGCGATGATGTGCTTATTGGATCGTTTTCCATGCTTAAATCCTTCCCGTTTTTCGATGAGGCGGCTAACTGGTTTATGCCTTTTTTCGAGGGAAATCCCGATGTTGAAGTGATCACGGGTTCGATGGAGCCTCAGATCCATCAACTTGTGAATGCAATCGATAAATCCCAGCTGTTGTGCAATTCGGATAAGTATTCATTCTGCCTGAGTATCATGAAACTCCCCGAAGCGAACATCCGGATGATTTCACAGGCCATCATGGCTGAAATGGAGCAGTTTAAAGAGCTTACCAAAGATGAGAATTTGCTTAACCGGGACCAGAAGCCGGAACTTATCTCCAACCAATGTATACAGGACCTTTATCGGTTTTATAAATTATACCCGCGAAAAGCTGATTTTGAAGATATTTTTGGATGGAAGTTGGACTTTCATCACAAACATGCTTTGGCGTATCTGTTTGCGGAAGATCGAGGGATGATACTTACTATTGCTGAATACTATCTTTCCCGGGATTATTTTGAAGAGGCTGCCGGCATTTTCAGTTCCCTGAAAGATGAGGAAAAAACCGGGGAGATTTGTCAGAAGCTGGGCTGGTGTTACCAGAAAACCGGCGATTTTCAATCTGCCCTGGAGAATTACCTTAAATCGGAATTATTTGGCAATTCAACAGGCTGGACCCTGAAAAAGATCGCTCTTTGTTACCGCAACATGAAAATGCCCGACAAAGCTCTTGAATATTACCAGGCGGCTGAAAAGGAAGATCCGGAAAACCTGGGAGTACAGCTCAATATCGGCCATTGTCTGCTGGAACTCAAACGTTATGAGGAAGCCCTGAAATGCTACTTCAAAGTTGAATATCTCTCCCCCGGAAACAGCAAGGTCTGGCGGCCTATCGGCTGGTGTTCCTTTATTACAGGGAACAAGTCTCAGTCCGAAAAGTACTTTTTGAAGCTTATGGATGATGAACCTGGCAGGCACGATTATTTAAGTATGGGACACGTGCAGTGGAGCCTGGGGAACCGCAGGGCGGCGCTCGACTATTACCTGAAATCGATGGCGGAAAACGGATTTACAGAAGATGAGTTTCTGGGGATATTTGAAGAAGACTTTCCCCATCTGCTGAGTCAGGGAATTGATAAGAATGACATTCCGATTATGTTGGATCAGTTGAGGTATCGTAAGACAGCAAGAATTTGAGTTTAAAGCAAGAGGTGGGAAAGCAGCAAGAGTGTAAGACCCGGGCAAGGGGTGGGAAAGCAGCAAGAGTTTGGGTTTTGATATTCCGATTAAGCTGAATCAATGGCTATGGCAATAAGACCATGCATGATATTCCGTCTTCAGAATTCTAAAAAGGTTTCGACTTAGGATGAATTCTATGGATTCACTTTCCATATCCTGTCTGAAGATTCCAGATATTCGGGTAATGCTGCCGAGCCATACCACTTGTAAAGTTCAAAGTCGAGCAATCCCTCTTTAATGGCCGGGTCAGTCTGTAATAATGCTTCAGCTTCTTCAATGGTTTTTACAGTCAGAATGAAAATGCCACGGTAGGTTTTGTCGTTTTTGCCAAGCGGACCTGCTACAATCAATTTCCCGTCATCGACCAATCGGTTGATATTGTCAAGATGACCTCTAAAACTATCGTTGATAAGCGTTTTATCTGTTGTTTGGTTGGTTCCGGTTTTTAAAATAACCAAAATATAGCTTTTCATTCCGTAATCGTCTGCTCCCAGCTTTTGAGCCAGGGCAGAATCATAATTTGGGTTGGAAACTGTTGTATCTCTTTCCACAACTGTTTCAATCGCCTTTTTCATCTTAAAAGAAAACCCTTTCTGACCACCGTCTGATACCTGCACAAAAATTTCTGTCTCGTCCAGCTTTTGGTAAACAATCCTTTTGGGGAAGTCGTGTTTTGGATTTTCAAAAGTAAAGCTGCTGTCTGCTTTGGTGAGTCGGAAATTTATAGCTTTCCCCATATTCCGGTTCAGTACCGTTGCAGTATAGAGGATTTTATTTCCTTTGCGCGAAATCTCAAGATATTCCGAAATTGCAATTTGTCCGTCATTCATCGAATAGGAAAATCCCTTAAGGGAATTTTCGTTGAGTTTATCCCAATGCTCATACATTTCCTTATCTTCCACTTTCCATGTCCCCTGCAAAAAGTCAGGAAAGTCTGACTGGGAAAAAGCAATTCCAGTCAGAAACAAAAATAAAATTGTCAAAATGGATTTCATAGTCTTCGCCCTCCATTGTTAATAAGCATGCAGAATCATTTTCCTGGTTTCAGAGAACTGATCTGTTCTAAAGGTATAAAAGTAACTTCCGGCTGCTAGTTTGTCAAGTTTAATTTCCACTGTATGCTTTCCCGAGTTGAATTCTTTTCCCGCAAATTCGGCAACTTCCTGACCTTGTAAATCGAAAACTTTCAAGGAAACAAAAGACTTATTCGGAATTTCGAAAGAAATGCTTGTTATCCCGTCAAACGGGTTAGGATAGTTCTGTTCCAGGGTATACTCCTTCCTCTCATAAGAATTAATAAACGAAGAAGTATAGATTTCAGGCAGACAAATTTTGTTTGCTTCTTCTCCTGGACCTATCGGTACGATCCGGGAATTTTTCACAGCAATTTTATCCAGCGAAGCCCCTCCTTTTCCGAAAGCAATACTTATGATGTGCTCGCCTGCAATCAAATCGCAACTTTTTAGCTCCAACCAATGCCAACCCGTGGTGGACAGAATTTCTATTAACTCAAATTCCTTATCGTCGACTTTTATCCAAAGTGAATCAATATCGGCATCTGAATTATTTAGCCGACCATAAACATAATAACTCGTATCGGATTTTAGGGTAAAGCTCATTTGGACCATACTTGCATAGTCTGCGGGGACATCCGGAATGTTTTCAAGACCGGGAATTGCGGTAACAAAAATACCGTTGGAAGCATTTTTGTCAGCCATTATTTTCAGGCTTTCACCAACTGTACCGCATTCCGATTCATTATAAACAGTTTCATACCCCATCAATGAAAGCATTTTAACAGCATACCTTCGCCCGAGTATCCGATATCCTTCCGAGTCAAAATGTGCGTTATCCATGCCTTTACAAGCTTTTGATGAAATAACATGTGCAGTTGGGATAGCAGCAGGAAGCTTGTTGATGATTGTATTCATAGCCGAACAGCAATTACCGGGGGCAGACAATACCTCACCTGCCAAGAGCGGAACTGAATCCGCAACGAGTGACAGGTCGGTAAGCATATCATTGTAAATCTTTTTTACATAAGATGGCCATTGAGCATTTCCGGTGTTTGTTTCTCCCTGGTGCAATAGAATCCCCTTAATTACTCCATCTTGCTTGGCTATTTGTGCAAGACCGATAAGATATTGGTAAGGATTCCAATCATAATCTTTTACTTTATTGGTAAACCAGCTCTCAATGTAGGTTGAATCATAATCCATGTAAATATCCTTGTCGAAGAGCCTGATATCGCATCCGGCAACAGAAACATTAATAACACCTATCTTAATGCTGTCCGGAAGGTTTTCCACCATGGAGTGGCCAAAATAATCTGCAGGTGAAAGGCCCGACCAGCATTGACATAATGGGGGAACAGCTTTATACCATGCTGCCTTTGTTCTTCCCAGATTTGAGCAATTTAGTGCCTGCAATACCTGAAAGCGGCTATCAACAGTTCTGTCCTGGGATTGGATTGCACCCTGGCCCTCCATGTTCGACTGTCCAAAGCAAAGGTAAATGTGAAAATTCGGATCCTGGGAAAAAAGATTTGGGCTTAACAAGAGGATTGCTGTAAATAAAAATATCCGAACAAAGTTCTTCTTCTTTCTCATAAAATTGTATTATCGAAAAATTGATAAAGATATTAGCCTACAAGTATAATGATTTTAAAAGTGCCTTATTGTAAATAGGTAATCTCTGTCTTTCCATTTCCATATACAGCTCATTTACGGGTCCTTTACGACATCCTTAAATGTCGATGCTTAAATATGAGTCCTCCGATAAAAAAGTAAATCAAAGTAAGAACAACAATGGATAAAATTTCCGGGACAATGCTGGATAAATCCATATTCATAATAAGCGTTTTATTCAAGGCTGAGATGGCGTGGGTTGGTGTAAGCAATCCCTGAATGTTCATCGGGTAATCCGCTATTGAAAATAATGCTTCGCTTTTTAAGGGAAAAGCAGCTCCTGTGAAAAACATAAACAAAAACATCGGGAAATTACCCACAACAAGAACTTCATTTGCGGATTTGGTAACTGCTGCAATTATGAGACTAAAGGCGATTATCGATAAACTTGTCAAACCTGCAATAAGAATCATAACCGATAAAGAACCTGTATACTGAAAGCCGAGTAATAGTGCGGTTAGCAGAGTAAGAATTACCGAAATAATCCCAAGGATCAATTGGACAAAACCAATACCGGTCAAGAATTCAAAAGCCGTAAGTTTGGACAGTTTCAAACGCATAATGGTTTTGTTTTCAACCTCAGACACAAAGGCAATACTGGCAGTGAACATAAGCATTATTAAAGATACAATCAGAATGCCGGGTACCATCATATCAAAACCGCTGGCCGTTGCAGAGGTACCCAAAGCTGTTTCGTTAACCTCCACAATTCTCCTGGTATTTGTTGTTTGCTGCGCGTATTCGTTTAACAACTCGTTAGCCCATACAGCGCTTATCAGGTAATTTGTATTTGTTAAGTCTCCAATAAACTCTACTTTGGGAATAAGTGAACTGTCGGAAGGATTGTGTTTTTCGAATGCTTGCGAAAATAAGCCGTCGATAATAATCAATGCATCAGCCTTTTTATTCTTTACACTTTCGATTCCGCTTGCTCTATCATGTGTTTCTTTAACAGTAAAAGGGATATCGAAAGTATCACTATTAAAAAAAGGCATCAAATTATTCCCATGATTTACAGCTTGATTATTTGTAACTACTCCCCTATCGTTATTTACCATGAGAACCGTATAATGAGGCTCCGATGATTCCATTATAAGGAAATACACGAAAATAAAGAATGGGCCCATGGATAAGGAAAGTAGCACCACCCAAAAGCTTCGCATTTGCTCTTTCAGGCTTTTTGAAATTATGCTTATTGATTTCATTGACGTAAATTTCTGCCTGTTAAATGAATAAACACATCTTCAAGAGTATTTTCGCGTAATCGTAATTCTGAAATTCTTAATCCACATTCCTCAGCCATGCTTTTTATTGCTGGGATTTGCGCAATAATGCTTGAATGCTTTATAAAAAGTGAATCAGCGCTTGTTTTAATATCCATGGAGAGCAACTTAATGTTTTGAGCAAATCGACTCAAAGCAAGTTCATCCTTCGATTCAACAACAAGTTCGAGAATATCGCCTTCGCCAATCGTCTGTTTTAGATTTTGAGGCGTGTCCAACAAGAGCAATTTTCCATGATCGATTATTGCAACTCTTTCGGCCAAACGGTCGGCCTCGTCCATGTTGTGGGTAGTTAGGATAATTGTTTTCTTTTTGCCGACTGTTTTTATGAAATCGCGCACCAGCAACCTGCTTTGCGGGTCGAGACCAGCTTCAGGCTCGTCAAGAATTAGAATATCAGGATCATGGATGAGTGCCAAACAAATATTCAGTCGCCTTTTCATTCCTCCCGACAACTTCCCGGCTCTTACATTTGTCTTATCTTCCAGCCCTAACATTTTTAAAAGCTCTAAAGCCCGTTTCTTAACCAGGGCTGAAGAAAGACCATATATTCGTCCAATAAACTGCAACTGCTCAACACAAGTTAATTTTGGATAAAAAACATTTTCCTGAGGGCAGTATCCAATAAGTGACTTTGAATCTTTCTCATGATTACTGAATGTGATTTTTCCTTCGGAGGGAGGGAGTAATCCACAAATCATGTTGATGGTTGTTGTTTTTCCGGCTCCGTTTGGACCTAACAAGCCAAATACCTCCTTACAATTGATATCAAAATTCAAACCATCCACAGCCACAAACTCGCCGTAGTTTTTTTTCAGCCCTTCAATTTTAATCATTGTTTCCATTTGTGCTTTATCTCATGTTTGTCGTTTGAAATAAAAAAATAAATACACTCACTTTAGCCGCAAATCTATCAATATATTAGTGTTTTTCCTGTTATGCCTGTCTCAATCCCCAGACTTTCCTGCAGGTGTTGAAAGCAAAACCGATAGCCCGAACCGTAGGCCATTCCATCCTGGTCTGATAGCTGTATTTCCAACACCTAGAATATTTCCCTGATCCGATTCAAAAGGGTTTTTGCCAAACTGAAAGAAATATCCCGCGTTCATCTCAAGGCTTGCAAAATTAAATATGCTTCGCCTTAACTTTACGCCCGGTTCAAAATAATAATTCAGCGATTTGAAAGAATAGGATGAATTTAAAACTTCCAGATCACCGACATTCAGGTTCTCTTGCATATCCAAGCCTGAAAATACCACTCCTCCCTCGGAAAAAAGGGATAACTTATTTTTGTCATAGAAAGAATACAGCAATATATCGATAAACGCACCGGGAGCAACACAGCTTGTCTTTACATCAAAAAGATACTCCCCCGAGTAATCTTTGGAGGAAATCCTTGTGCCTGTGGAATAGAAAGCGGTCTGGAGACCTATCCTGAACATCTTATAGGACAATAAAATACCTGGCTTATAATAAAAGTATGGAGGATAATCTGCAATTACCCTTGCCGGAAAAGGCAAGCTTTCAAAAACGGAAAGGTTTAGCTTCTTTAAATCCTTCATATTATAAAACCCGATACCGGATTGCATTCCTATTTCCATGTTCTGGGAATAGGATGCTGAGCAAAGCGAAACTATGATTACAAACAGTATATTCTTTATTTTAATCATTTAAGAACGTCTTTCTAAAATTAATTCAGGAAATACCTGGCTCCCTGCTGGTGAAAAATTGCATTTCCATGCAATTGACAATTATTTTGGTTAATTGTGGAAAAGCCCACGGGAATTGAATAAAGAATGGACCCATCATTCAGGCTGCGCACGACTAAAACCTTAGGCGAAAACGACAAAATCCGGTTTGTAGAATAGTCTATATCCAGAATATTATCCTCATTCACAGAAAATGATTTCACAATTGACAAGTCCGGGCAATTTAAGATATCGAATGTTTTGGATTCCTTACTCCAGCTTACAGCTTTACCGGTTTCATCTGCCATAAAGTTAAAGTAATCAAAAGAAGGTGTTGAGGGGGAATAATGTAATGTCTTTGCTAAATAGATATTATTGTCCTCATACGCATAGAGGTAAATCCTGAATCCCAGGCTAAAAAAGAAGTACTTTCCGTCGGGTGATATATTGTAATCACTAAAAGAAGTAGTCTCATTAATGGTTCCAAGTCGTTTGTTATTAATAAAATCAAATAAATATCTCTTTTCTAAGCCATAAACAATTCCAGTACCCACATTCGATATTGGTATTTTCATGACATTATCTGTTAAGGTACTGATATCGATTATTTTATTACTGCTGAAATCAGAGGTTGAGCTAAAAATTGCTGTTTGTGTAAATCCAACAACTGAAATAGAATTTTTTCCGTCAGGAGATACTGTTGGGTTCCAGTAATGATCACCTGTATAGGAATATCCAGGCGGATTATACCTGATCCTCTCAATAATTTTATTCTTTGTAACGGAAAACCTGAACATTGAATCGTTGTAAGCTGTGTTTCCGTGATCGTACATACTTGTATGATAAATAAATTCGGAATTATTTACACGATAAAAATGGTTAAAGATTGGAGAGGGGTATCCAATCATAAAATTATAAATGGGTGATGTAAATATTGTATAAGGCTTATATAACTGGCTGTACATAGGATTGGGATACTTTGGAATCAGTACAAGCTGAAACTGTCTGTATTGTCCAAAACAATTCTCTGAAACTTCAAAGCCTCCTTTGCCTATATCTGTTGTTTTTCCCAGCTCATAAGCTTCATAAGTATCTTTCCTACTCAGAAGGATGAAGGAATCGACTGCCGCATAATATTTAAGGTCTCCCCAGCTTATAAAATAGTTATTTTCTGTATCGTATTTGAAACTTAAAAAGATCTCTTTGGGAATCTCAACAGTTCCATACGCCGACAATTGTCCATCATGATACTTATCGGCATAAAATACTCTGTATGAACCTCCTTCCCCAACATATCCTTTATCAATAAATTCGCAGGAGGTTGTTCGCCCTATTTCATAATTACTTCGATAAATAATGTACTCTTTAATTTCAGAATGCGGTATCCAGCGAAGCTTTAAAAATCCGTCTGATGCCGATGAAGTAAGAGTGCCAAAATTCGTTTCACGAACTTTTATGATCCACTGTTTAGATTTAAACAAAAAGCCTTCTGCGTGTAAAGAATCCGCAATGCTACCTGTACCTGATTTGGTAAATATTTCAAGTCTGAGTCTGTAATAGTTTTCTTTTAAAAATGGATAATTAAAATCATAATAACCCTTGCCTGAATTAATTGTCCCAACCAATGAGTCATTTATAAAAAAGTTTATCCAACGAATATCCTGGTTGCTGCTGACAAAATTAAAATAAACCCTGCGATAAATAAGATCAAGGGTATCACTATCCTCAGATAGGTCAGATTCTAATGATTGTAAAATTGGAGCCTCAACATCCTGATTCAGGTTTCTTTCGAAGATGCCATGCGGCTCAAACTCGCAGGATGAAAGGGCAATAAGAAGCAAGACCACAAGAGCATTAAAAATAAGTTTCATCAATATTTTTATTGAAAAATAAAGGTAAAAATAATTGTTGAAACCCGAGGAATTCGGGGCATATTTTTGCCAAAATTAAAATCCATTGTGTCTTCGGGAGAAAAAATGGTTTCGCGCAATCCCCACAACCATCGTGACGAAAGAAAAACACCCGGCAAATCATGTTTTCAGAGATCTACCGGGTGTTTGAAATTTGATTACTTCATTAGGTGGGGCGGACTGCGTCCACCGTAGCCTGGAGAAGCTTTAGCGAAGGATTAAGCCCTACTTTGCCAAGGCTTCGTAGGGCGAAGGTGGAGCTGCGGGGGGTCGAACCCCGGTCCAAACAGGAAACCCATACGGTTTCTACATGCTTAGTCTTTCCGTATTTTCGTGAGCGGGACAGCGAAAGACA
>JFJP01011873.1_pt1 | contig 18894 bp, 14 predicted proteins | sample 431651 | NCBI WGS metagenome assembly JFJP01 (sample SAMN02602958, study PRJNA72255) | Microbial mat metagenome, whole genome shotgun sequencing project. | biome: fresh water; feature: sink hole; material: water; isolation source: purple microbial (photo- and chemosynthetic) mats found in...
CATTGAGAAAGATATTTTCCCGGCCTGTCAAATCGGGGTGGAAGCCAGAACCTAGCTCCAAAAGGGCCGAAATGCGCCCATTTACAGTAACACGACCTTGATTAGGAAACAAAATACGGGTTATCAATTTGAGCGTTGTGCTTTTGCCTGAACCATTATGCCCAATTAAACCGATTGTTTCGCCCTGCCGCAGCGAAAAACTTACATTTCGTAAGGCCCAGAAAACCTCACTCGTCTGTTTAGGGCGAAAAAGTTGAGCTAAACGCTCAGGAAAGCTCATCTGCTGATCATGATACAAAGTAAAGGCTTTGCTGACGTTTTCAAACTCAATGACTTGGGTTCGCGCTTTTTGCTTACTTTTTATCACAAATCTTCACCAAAATGCTCGCTATGGCGTTGAAAAAACCAATAACCACTGGCTAAAACTAACAAGGTTGTAAGGAAAACGCGCAAAACACTATCAAGCGCAGGCAGACCTGGCGTAGGAATCATTCCTGTGCCAACGGTATTGCCGTAAAGAATTTCTCGATAGAACTCAATCAATGAGGCCATGGGGTTAAGCCACCGTACTAACCGCGCTAACGGTGAGCCAATGTTTTCTAAAGAATAAAAGACAGGGGTGAGGAAGAACCAGAATTGCACAAAAATCCCAACTAGATGCACAATATCGCGGAAAAAGACGGCTAAAGCACTGAGAAAAAAGGCGACACCAATCAAGAAAAGCGTTTCAATTAGGAGTAAGATCGGTAAATAGGCAAAGGTCCAGGAGAAATTTAAGTGCCCCAGAGCCAGCATCTGCGTGAGCGCCATAACGAAAAACATCATCGGTAAAGAGAGCAAATAGTTAAGTAAGCTTGAGAAAACACTTACGAGCGGTAAGACTTCGCGGGGAAAAAAGACTTTCTTAATCAGATTAGCATTATCAATCACGCTTCGTGCGCCACTCATTACCGCTTCAGAGCAAAAGTTCCAGGGTAAAAGCGCCGAAAGCAGAAAAACAGGGAAAAGGGCAATTCCACTGGGCATGAGGATGGTAAAGACAAAGAGAAAGATAAGCATCATTAGGAGGGGGGCAAGTTGCGTCCAAAGATAACCTAAAGCACTCCCTTTATAGCGAACTTGCAGATCGCGCACGACTAAATTGCGAATTAGCTCACGGTAAGACCACAACTCCCGCAATTTGAGCATTACGCCTGCGCTGCGATCTACTGCTATCCCCGCCAGCCCAAAAGTAAGACCTAAGAAGACAGCAAGGATTAGAAGTAAACCTGTATGGCGGGGGATTGGATTAAGCGGTAAAGGAGCAACTACGCGATAAACGCTACTTTGCTTATCGGGTTGAAAACTCATTCCTTGTGCTTTTAGCATGTAAGCTATTGCTACATCTATCGCTTGCCGCCGTTCAATGGCTCTATTCCGCACTTCGCCTTCTTGCTGCACCGCAAGGCTGTTTGCCCAACAGGGTTGCACTGTTGTTTGACAAAGCAAGTCAAGCGTCGCGTTATGGGTGTTAATCTCTAGCGTCCAAAGGTCATACCGCGCTTCTAAGGCCCTTGTAACATCATTTTGCTCTTCAGATGAGAGATTTTCGATGCTTATGCGAGCCGATATAGGCTCAAGCGGACGACTCATTGGAAAGGCATTGCGCTCTATGATGGTTCGTAAGTGATTTTGGAAGATTGAAGCAGGTTTTTCCTCTCGTAAAGCCGAGACCATTTCCCAACCTAAGAGATTACGGAGGACTTCTCGCCCCCCCGCCGCCCGAATCTGCCTTACTAGCTGCTCGGCTCCAGTGTTGGCGAGGGTTTGGGCTTCAGTTGCTGTTGCGCCAACCCCTTGCACTTGCACCAGCCCCGCAGCTTGCGGAAGATAGTTGACGCGGTAGGCAGGCGAGCCAAACCGCAAATCGCGCTGGGCTAATCGTTGCTGACGCTGGTTTTCAGCGGCATCTTTGAGCGCAATCTCAAAGTCACGACCTGGTTTTCCATTTTCATAGAGGCCACTATAGCGTTGGATGTCAAAATGCACTTCTGCTATCGCCAGATAAACTAGCGGTTGCGAGAGCGTGCGCGGCATAGTCACCGCTAAAGCCCCAAGCACAGTGAGCATTAGCCAGAGCCAATGATAGATTCGCAAGCCAGCATAGGGTTGCGTTAAGATTGTAGACCAGTTTCGCAAAGTTTTTGCTTACTTCTCCCTAATGCCTTGCTGCCAAGCAGCTATTTCCCGCAAGGGTGCAATCCATAGATCCCCTCTATTCACGGCGTAAGCTACGACTTTGCGCCAAGCAGCTTGCTGTTCGGGCGAGATAACTTCCTCTGTATGCGCCCAAATGTCAATTGCGCCCCCCACTTCTACGGTTTTCTCAAGCTGGGCGAGAGCTACATCAGCATTCTGCGCGGTGAGATAGAAATCGGGGCAAGCCAGAATCTGGGGGCGGCTCGGCAGCGGTTCACAATGCGGTTTGAGCGTCATTCCGCGCTTGTCCTGGGGAAAAAGATTGGATTGCGCCTGCTTACTCAAGCGGGTTACAGAGGCGATCTTGGCTTCCGCTAAAGCCTGCCAACTTGCGTCGCTCATCCCGCCGCTGCTACTCCAGGGAAAGGCTAATGAAACAGCGTTTGAAACGTTTTGCGTCGCAGCAAGCATCTTCCAAGCCTGGAGATCAGCTTGCCATTCGCTCGCTGGGACAAAGCCTCCATAGAAATGACTAAAAGTATGGCTTTGGATGTCTTGCTTCTCCCGCTGCAACAGAGAGATCAAATCCCCAAAATACCACTCAGGATGGCTACTTACCGTTCCATAGGGGTCAGGAGCGAACCAAGGAGTCGTTTGCCAATAATTAGTGGGCCAACGGTTCTGTTTATTAGCCCATTGATAGGTAGGATTGCCCAGAAATTGCTTTCTTTCGCTATTGCCCCAGAGGAAATTGTAGCCTGAAGCATAATAGGTGGCCCGCAGCCCATAGGGGCGCAGAATCGCCAACGTCGTGGTCACGCCCTCGCGCATCCGCCAGCCCCGTTGCGCGGGGTCGGTGGCGGTATAGGGGTCGCCCACCGAGCGCGAATGAATTAGCCCCGCCATCGTGGTTTCCCAATCAAAAGAGAAGGAAACTGCGGCCTTTTTACCCTCTGGCCACATGATCTTTGCTGATTCAGCAGGTCGGAAAGAGGCTTCAGGTTGCCCACCTTCTTGTACATGCAGATTATCTACATAGATGCGATCATCAGCGGCAGGCTCAATGCGTAAGATCAAGGTTTTTGCGATTTGAGGAGCTACAAATGCAGCTTTTATCTGCGACCACGCTTTTGGCGGAGTTTGCGCTTGCCACAAAACTACGGATTGCCAAGCTGTTCTATCGGTCTGAATGACTTTGCTTGTTGCATCTAACCACTGAAAAACAATTCGTAATCTAGTTGCGGATTTAAGCGGTGAATCGGTTAGCGCTTGCCCTGTAAAACAGTAAGCTCGCTGCGGTTGAACGGGGATTGGGGGCGCTTGCACAAAGTTAGCCAACCCCATGAGTTGTAAAGACCTTTGGTCGTTATCAACCGCAAAGTGGCCCATTTGCACGCCAGGCGCATTGCCCAGCCAACCCTGTGGGAGCTTCGCATCCGCCTTGCCAAGCCCAAAAGCAGCATTGGGCAGCAGTTCGGGAGCCAGCAAAGGGAGAAACCGACATGCTTGCCGCCGTTGCTCAAGCCAAAGCGACAGCCCAAGCACGCAGCCAATTATTACTAGAAAGGAGAAGTGCTTTTTCAAACGGTTTATTCTAGCATAGAGCAGCCCAGTTGACAACCGCCCGCCTAAGCTTTGCCTAAGTTTAGCGAAACAACCCAGTCCCTTCATGCTTTGCTAAACGCAGCAACCACTCAAGGAAGGGCTTAGGCGGAAGCTAGGCAACTTGCCTCTCCCCAGGACTGGCTGGCGAGACCTTGTTTTTTTCCTCGCGTTCGTGATATTATAAATCATCCACCGCAGCTTAGATAAACCCCTTTACCTGAAGGGGCAAATTTCGCTTCAGGCCGCTAATCAATTTAAGGAGGTTAGAAATGTTTAAGAAAGCAATGCTCTTTGGTACACTCTTCATTGTTTTAGGCTTTTATGTGTCCCTTATTGTGCAAGCGCAAACGCCAGCCAAAGCCTTGGATTTTAATGGTTCGTCACGAGTTACATTAGGGACAATAAGTGGTGCGCCCCTAGGAAATGCCGCCCGTACCATTGAATCATGGGTCAAGACCACGAGTCATGGCGAGGTCTTTAGCTATGGTGACAGTGGTATGCTTGGTATCACGATAGAAGACAGTATTATTAACACAGGTAATAATTTTAGCAATGCAAAATGGATGGCTGCCACAATCAATGATGGGACATGGCATCACATTGCCGTAGCTTACCCTGGTAGTGGTGGGCCTATGAACGCCAATGTCTATCTTGATGGAACTAAACTAACTTTATCAAGCAATAACAACGGGAATGTAGATTTGGCTACTACTGCTGGTGCTGCCTTCATTGGCCTTCATAGCATGATCTATTTCACTGGGCAGCTTGATGAGCTTCGCTTGTGGAACTATGAGCGCACGCAAACCGAAATTCAGACCAATAAAGATACTGAGTTGGTAGGCAACGAAACGGGTTTAGTGGCTTACTACAAATTCAATGAGAGCAGTGGTATAACCTTAACGAACTCCGTGAGTGGGGGGAATAGCGGCACTTTGGAGAACTTTTCAGATACCACTTCTTGCTGGGTTAGTGGGGCTCCCGTGACAGCTAATCCTGCTATCCCCACACCCACACCCACGCCCACACCCACGCCCACACCCACGCCCACCGCCACGCCCACGCCTACCCCCACGCCCACGCCCACACCCACGCCCACCCCCACGCCCACCCCCACCCCTACCACCAGTTGGGAAACCCCTAGCCCCGTTGCTACCGCCAGTTGGGAAACCCCTAGCCCCGTTGCTACCACCAGTTGGGAAACCCCTAGCCCCGTTGCTACCGCCAGTTGGGAAACCCCTAGCTCCGTTGCTACCGCTGGTGCGGCTACCTTGACCCCTTCCCTAACCAACACCCCCACTCAGACCCCTGCGCCAAGTAAGACCCCAACGCTCAATGCAGTAGAGTTGACGGCGACGGCAGGGGGCGCAACCTTAACCCCTTCCAACACCCCCACTAACACCCCGACCTCTTTCCCCAGCACTGAAGCTGAAGTTCAGTCAGCCCAGAGTGGGAACTGGGATAATCCTAGCACTTGGTTGGGCAGGACGGTTCCCCAGAAAACCAGTGTGGTCAAAATTAACAAAGGCCATGAGATTGCCCTTGGGAAGGATATTGAACTCAAAGAGCTTCAGAATGAAGGGACGCTGCTAAGGGCCGATAATGGAACCCTCAGCATTGTTGTCAGTGGAATGCTGGTCAATCGGGGGGAGATCGCAAGTAAGGATGGGGTAGCAAATGAGCTTAATCGCAATGGGTCTGACCTTGATTTGCAAGGGAGCATCCTCCAAAATGAAGGGACCATCAAGGCGGGAAGTGGTGCTGCCGCTGAGAATGCTGAAACCTACGGCGGGGATGGGGGTAACATTCAACTCAATTTTGGGCAGCTTGTGAATAAGCCAACGGCGTTTATCCTGGCCGGCAATGGCGGCAATGCAAGCAAAGGTGAAACAGGCGGTAAAGGTGGGAACATCTCCCTCAAAGGGCAGAAGGTTGCCCAACCTTTCTTTCTTAGCAGCGCGAGGCTTAATGAGGATACTCCCAGCCAGACCTTAGTCAATGAAGGGGGCATTCAATCCGGCGCTGGGGGCAATGGGCAACTCGAAGGTGGAAAAGGAGGCGACTTAGAGCTTACGGCTACGCAGCTTGCCAATAACGCTACGGGCCAGATTGTGGCGGGGAGTGGCGGAGATTCAACCGTAACGGTGGGCGATGGCTCTGGCCTAAGTGGCAAGATAACGGCCCGCAGCGATGGAGCCATTTCCAATCAGGGGGCCATCACGATTAAATCAAAAATCTCGGCTTTGGATCTTTTGCAATGTCAGAAAGGGCTATTAAGCAAGACTTGGTGTAAAAAGGTCATGCAGGAGAAAGAGGTAGAACAACAGCAACTCAAGCTCGTGGTCATCCAAAAGCACAGTTCTGCGGGGAACATAACGAATACGGTCTCGCTGGGGGGTAAAATTAGCGTGGCGGGAAAAATTCAAGTTATGGCTGCCAGTGGGGAGAGCCAGCAAGTCGCGGGCGGGATTAAAATTTCAGGCAGCGATACTTCAATTGAAGCTGGCAGTTTGGAACTCGCCACGGGCCCAGGGATGACCATTAACTTAGTTGATATGGCCTCTGGCGCAATCAATGTAACTACTGGGGTAACTTTGACCACAGGCCTTGGCGGTGCAATCAACCTGCAAAATGTAACGGGGGTCATCAGCGCGACCAAAGTAACCTTGGGGACGGAGAAGGTTGAGACGGGCAACAGCGACCTCAAAACCATTATCGGGGAGAATGTGGAGCAATTGCCGTCCCAAACGTTGGGCAAAGCCAGCTTTGGGCAGACTGCTTCCCTTCACACCGTGCCAGGGCAAGCCCTTACAACGACGGTCACGCTCTACAACGATAGCCCTACCCAAAATATCTACACCTTCACGGTGATGATAGAGATTCCAGACTGGACGGTGAAAGGTCTACCAACGACGCAGATCATCAATAGCTTTGCCGCAGCGGATTTGCAATTGGTCATCAGCCCGCCGAGCAAAGCCACCATAGGGGACAGAGCGTTGCTTGTTCTGGTCGCCCAGGCGCAGGGCGACCCTAAGTTGGGAACGTCAGCTTCCTTCAATCTCGCGGTGGAAGCTCCGCCTGCAATTACCCCCACCCCCACCATGACTTCCACGCCGAAACGGACTCCTTCGCCGACAGTCACCGTCACGCGGACTCCCACCCCCTTCCCCACCCTGACGGCTCCTTGTACCTGTCCTTTGATTTGGTTGGCCCAAGGCAATTGTGAAAGTAGCAACCTTACCCCAACCTCCGTCCAAAGTTCGACCCTTGACCTCAACACCTTCTACAAAGTCCGCGACTTGCTCCAGAAGGGAGCAAAAGGTCAGAAGTACATTAAGCTCTATGAACAAAATGGCCCTGAGATCACCACTCTCTTATTCAAAGATTCGACCTTCCGGGCCCAAGTTCTGAAAACCTTGCTTCTGTGGCAGCCTAAGCTCCAAGCTTTGGTCGCAGGGCAAGGGGCGAGTCTGCAAGCAACGGAGAACCTTATTACAGCCGATATGACCCAGGCCGCCGAAGCTTCCCTGCAAGCCTTAGCCGCAAATGGCAGCTCTGCTTTGCAACAGGTTGTAAAGAATGAGATTCTAGCAGAAAATCCTCTCGCCCAGCTAGTTGGCAAGACCATGACCCAAGCGCAGGAACAGGTTGCCCCTGTCGGTTGGCGAAACTACCTTCCCCTTATCATCCGCTAGGCCTTCCCCTTTTCCTTCTTGACCAAGCCAACAAGACCTTTGCGGTTGCCAAAACTGCAAAGGTCTTTTCCTTCCTTCCGTCAACCGTTTGGCGGAAGATAGGCATCTTGCCTGGCCCTAACCTAGGCTGGAGAGCTTGGGCTTACGCCTTGTGGGCAAGCGAGCAAGGCCTTACCCCCGCCGCTTGACGACTTCTTGCCTAGCGGTTATGATAAAGAAACGACTTCCTTGTCTAAGGTAGGAAAGGTCTATGCTCTTCACATTTTTGGGTACGGGAACCTCAATGGGTATCCCTAAGATCGGTTGTCGCTGTGCTACTTGCACTTCTCAAGACCCCCACAATAAGCGGTTGCGGGCCTCGGCGTTAGTAGAAGTCAAGGGGCAAAAACTTCTCATAGACGTTGGGCCTGACTTTCGCGCTCAGGCCCTGACGGCCCAGCTTGACTACCTTGATGCGGTCTTGCTGACTCATAGCCACTTTGATCATATTGGGGGCATTGACGACCTGCGCCCCTTAACGGACCTCAAATCTATGCCGATCTACGGTGACCATCGAACGTTGGCTGACTTGCGGGAACGGTTTAGCTACGCCTTCACAGCAAAGGCTTCTGAAGGTTCGACCCGTCCTTACATCGAACTTATCTCTGTAACGGCCCCTTTCTGGGTAGGGGATGTGAAGATTATCCCCTTTGCGGTCCAGCATGGGACTTGGACCATTACGGGCTATCGCATTGGGAAGCTCGGCTACATTACGGATGCCAGTGAGCTTCCCTCTTCTTCCCGCACCTTGCTCCAAGGGTTAGACGTGCTTGTCCTCAATGCTTTGCGGTTGGCTCCTCACCCAACCCATTTCAGCTTTGCGGAAGCCCAAGCCGTGATTGCTGACCTTCAACCGCGCCAGGCCTTTCTGATTCATATGAATCACGCCCTTGAACATGAAACGGCCAACGCTCAATTGCCACCGAATGTAACGCTTGCGTATGACGGTCTGACGCTGGAGATAGATGATGAGTAAGATTCTGCGGATAGGGTTAGATGTACGGCTGAATGCTTATCGGCAGGGAGGGATTTCTACCTATACTTTCCACCTTCTCAACGCCCTGGCCCCACTTCTGTCTCACGAGAAGCTGCTTACTTTGCAACATTGGAAGCATTCACAGCCTCTGCTCTTAGCCCCCAATGTGCAAAGGTTGCCCCTTTTCACGCCCCCGCATCATCGCTGGGAACAATGGACCATCCCGCTTGAAACGCTCCCAATGGGCCTTGATCTGCTTCACTTCCCTGACTTCATTGCCCCTAAGTATTGCCCTTACCCAACCGTTGTGACCATTCACGACCTAGCTTTCCTCCGCTTCCCTGACCTTCTGGATACGGCTGCTTCTCGCTACTATCGCCAAGTGAAGGAATCCGTAAGAAATGCCAAAGGGGTGATAGCGGTTTCGCAAGCTACGCGGCGCGATATAAGCAACCTTCTTGATCTGCCCGCCGAGAAGGTCGACCTGGTCTACGAAGCTGCTGCGCCAACCTTTCGTCCTCTTACGCTAAAGCCTGGAGAAGTTCGGTCTTTGCCGCAGCTAAAGGGAGAAACCACGACGCTCAAAGCGGGAACCTTTGCCTTGTTTGTTAGCACCTTAGAGCCGCGCAAGAACTTACCGACCCTTCTGCAAGCCCTACGGATTTGCAAAGATCGGCAGCCTGGGGAAAACTATCACTTAGTCGTGGCGGGGGGAAGGGGATGGCGCGAAGAAGCGATCTTTGAGACCCTTATCGACCTTCGTTTGACCGAGGATGTTACTTTCTTAGGCAGCGTTTCGCCCACTGACTTGCTTTGGCTCTACAATGCTTGCCGCATCTACGTCAACCCTTCTCTGTATGAAGGGTTTGGCTTACCTGCTTTAGAAGCCTTAGCTTGTGGCGCAGCGACATTGGTCTCAGACGGAGGAAGTCTTCCAGAGCTTGTGGGGGAAGCAGCGTTGATCATTTCCGCGCTAGATATAGGGGCATGGGCCGAAGCATTGGCTAAAGTATGGGGCGATGAGGGGAAGCGGCAAGACCTTCAGCAACGGGGGACAAAAAGAGCAGCCCTTTTCACATGGGAAAGGGCTGCGCGGGAAACAATCCAAATTTATCAAAGAGTTGTTAGACAGGGAAGCTAAAGGGCCGTTTCGTTACCTTCACTACCTTCTGCTGGCACGATCTCCAGGTAGACCATCCCCCTCCTGCGCCCCAAAATACTGATGACAAAGTCAAAGATCTGCTTAAAAAAGCCATACTTCTGATCTAAGGCCGCTTTCGCTGCTTCCCCTTGCTCGACAGATAAAATTTGCGCTCGCCCTTCAACCGTCGGCCCAAAGGTCTGTGAACCATTTTGGTTACAAGGGGTTAGGGTCACCCGCGGATTATTCCGAATCCGCTTGGCCTTCCCTGAATCCCCCTCCGTAATAATATAGAGCTTCCCCTCAACAAGCGCAAACCAGATCGGCGTACCTACCCCTTCCCCACTTTTGCGAAAGGTTGTCAGCAAGGCGTAACGGTGATCTTGTAAGGTTGGAAAGGTCATTTTTTCCTCATCAAATAGATTAAATTAAGAGTACCGCCAGCGCGTCCCTTGTGGCGTATCCTCTATGGTTATATCCAATTTGCTCAACCGTTCCCGCAACATATCAGCTAACGCAAACTGCTTGGCTTGCCGCAACGCGACCCGCGTTTCAACGAGAAGGTCAATGAAAGGTTTAGCCGCGAGGTTGTGAATCGTCGTTTGTTGCAATTGCAACCCCAATACTTCAGCTAATTCTCGCAACGTATCCTGCGCCGCAATGAAAGGTTCACCCCCAACCCCCGTATCACGAGCGATATTGATCACCCGTGCCAGGCCAAAGAGCGTCGCTAAAGCATTGGAGGTATTGAAATCTTCATTCATCGCCGCGATAAAGCGTTGCCGTGTATGCTTCACCGCCGTTTCGAGCGCACTGACTGAATCCCCCGTTGTTACTATCCCCGAAGCTGGCTGCAAAGCACCCAATAACCGTTCACGTTTGCGAGCATTGTCTGTCGCAATTGTTGCATTATAAGTTAGAGGACTGCGATAATGACTATTTAAGACGATCAAACGAAAGACATCGGCATCATATTGCGCCAGAAAATCCTCGATTGTTACAAGGTTGCCCAGCGATTTAGACATCTTTTCGATCAGCCCCGTCTGCTCATTAACCAACTGAAGCATCCCGTTATGCAGCCAATAACGGGCAAAATCCTTGCAGGTAAGGCTCTCACTTTGCGCGATCTCGTTTTCGTGATGCGGAAAAACCAGGTCATTGCCCCCGCCGTGAAGGTCAATCTGCTCCCCAAGGTGCTTCAAATTCATTGCGCTGCATTCAATATGCCAGCCAGGGCGACCTTCCCCCCACGGGCTAGACCACGAAGGTTCTCCAGGCTTTGCCGCTTTCCAAAGCGCAAAATCGGCAGGCGACTCCTTGCGCGGGTCGATCTCAAAGCGCGTCCCGCTCAACATATCGGCTACGCTGCGCCCCGATAATTTGCCATACTTCGCAAAACTTTGCACCCGAAAGTAGACATCGCCCTCCGCAACATAAGCGCTGTGCTGCTCGACCAAACGTTCAATAAATTGAATAATCTCAGGCATCGTCTGCGTTGCCCGCGGATAAGCCGTGGCAGGTAGCACGTTTAGAGCTTGAAGTTGTTGCAGAAACTCTTGTGTATAATGTTCGGCAAGTTCTTGCGGATTTCGCCCTTGTTCATTAGCTCTAGCGATGATTTTATCATCTACATCGGTGAAATTGACAATATGGATAACTCGATAACCCCGCCATTCGAGATAACGGCGAATGACATCGAAGACAATCGCAGACATCGCATGGCCAATATGCGCGTTATCATAGACGGTCACGCCACAAACATACATCCGTAAGATTCCAGGTTCAAGGGTTTCGAGGGGTTCAACCCGACGGGTCAAGGTATTATAAATTTGCACAGTCATTCCCTATTTTTCCTAACCAAGCTAAATGCCTGATCCCAAGATGAATTCCTCTTCTTCATCGAGAATCGCCCATAAACCTGGTTGTAAAGCCAGATGTTGTTCGCTTGTGGTGGGAGTTGAAAGGGGTTCGACCCTGGCCAACCGAGTTTCCAATTCCAGAATCTTATCATAGAGATTGCGGAGCATTGCGCCTTCGGGGTCGGGCAAATATTCTGTCCGCCGAGTCTGGCCTGTGGAAGGGTCTCGCGTCGCCAAAACGCGAGCGGGCACGCCCACGGCTGTCGAATGCGCGGGAACATCCTTCACCACGACTGCGCCCCCGCCCACCCGCGAATGTTCGCCAATCGTAATCGCGCCCAGCACGCTGGCCCCCACGCCAATCACCACATTATCTTTGATGGTCGGGTGGCGTTTGCCAGGCTTGGTACTCGTGCCACCCAACGTTACGCCTTGATAAAGCATCACATTATCGCCAATTTCAGCCGTTTCGCCAATCACCACGCCCATTCCGTGGTCAATAAAAAACCCGCGCCCAATCTTAGCGCCAGGGTGAATCTCAATTCCTGTAAAAAAGCGGGTAATTTGCGAAATTAGGCGCGGAAAGAAAGGAATCCCGTGTCGCCGCAAGGCATGAGCAAACCGATGGAAAACAATCGCGTGAAGGCCAGGATAGAGCAGAACCTCGGCCAAACTTTGGGCCGCTGGGTCATTTTTGAAGATCGCTTGAATGTCGTCGCGGACGAGTTTGAAAGTAGCTGAAAAGAACATAAAAAAACCTCTCGTGATTTCAAGGTCTAAAGTTCCGAACTAGGCTTGCAGTTTCGGGGTACTAGTAGCTAAAACCTAGCACCCCGGAAGACATAAGCACTTTAGCTCAAAAACCTTGCCCTGCCGAAATCGCCGAGAGGCCTTGCTTTTCTGGGGAAGAGAACTCAAACTAAGGAGTTGGCTTGGCTTCAGAAGTTGGCTTGGCTTCAGAAGTTGGTTTGACTTCAGAAGTTGGTGTAGAAGTGGCCCCATTACTGGTTTCGCTAGTTTCACTCTTTGAGCTTTCATTCTTTGCGCTCTTTGAGCCTTCATCTTCTCCACTTTTCGGGCTTTTACTGGGCACTACGCCCGTTTCGCTCTTCCGACTATCCGTGATATACCACCCTGATCCTTTGAAAACGATTCCAACGGGCTGAAAAACCCGCCGAACCGCGTTCCCGCAAGTTGGGCAGCTTTGCAACGGACTTTCTTTGAAGCTTTGGAACTTTTCAAACTGCGTCGTACATGAATCACAGGCATAGACGTATGTCGGCATAGTTTTCCTAACTGCTTGAAATTAAGACTTTAACCTTAGGCTAAGGCCCATTGTACAATAGAAAGCGCGATTATGCAACCGCATTAAGCTAAGGCTAAAGAACTTTTTCAGCGGGATAATTCGGCAGCCAGCCCATTACGCGCCATTCAGCATAGCGGGCCTGCATCATAAGCCCCAAATCCAAAGAATTCTTCGCCGCCAACCAATCTAACGCATGTTCGCCCTTTGCCCCTGCCGCCGCCGCCCCAGTGGCCAAAGCTGCGTTGACCCCAAGATTGATGTAATCGCGCAGCCATTGATAAACCCCTTCAATTCCTAAAACTTGGGGCGCAGCCGACAAAACAACAGGATATTTAAGCAACATTTGCCAGATAATCTGATTATAATCGCTCAAATACATGCGATCTTGATAGAATCGCAGAGCCAAATCAGGCCCCAATTCTTTCAAAACCCCTAAAAAGGCATTCTGAATCTCGTTGACATTATGCGGTTGACCCCAGGGTTGCATAAAACGACTAAAAACCCAGCTAAACGAAGAGTTAATTTGAAAGGCGGTGGTATGACAAAGATACTTTGGCTCAAGCTGATTAGCCGCTAAGGTTTGTTCCAGGAGGCTTGTGGTCCGCGGAAGATTACGCACGTGGGCCCCAAACCCACAATACGTTAAGGGACTCTGCTGGGCCGCTGAATCCCCTACGGGTAAAACCCCACGCAACAGTGGCGCATCTTGTTTTTGGAGGCTATGTCGGCCAGGAATATAGCCATAAACGGGTTTGAGATGCCGAAAGTTTGCGCCAGGTTTTTTGTAGCTTGGCAGCAAGGTGAAATAGTTTTCAAACAACTCTAAGAGCGAGAAAGCGGGCCTTTCGCGCTTGACTTGCTGCCCATTTAAGGCTCCATAGTAAAAGACATAGACCGTTAGCTCATCTTCGCGCCCAGGAAACCCCTCCCAAATGAATTGACGCTCACTTTGTGTATCAGCAACGCTAATTAAAATATCCCCAATCGTCGGATTATGCTGATTAGGCTGATTACCAGGTTCAAAACCTGTTGCAGTAGTCCCGACGGTGGGGCATAAACCTGCAAAAGGCCGCCCTGCATTTTGCAAAAGCGTTAAAGGCGAAGTGCTGCCCATGCCATCCACGAGCAAGCGGGCTGTATATTTCTCGCTTGAAGTTGCTTCAAGCTCAACTTCCACTTGCATTGGCGAGGTTTGAGCAACGCGAACTCGACGAAATAGCCGATGATCCAAGATTTTACCGCCCGCCGCCTCGATCTTCTGGCGCATTAACTGCAATAAACCTTGAGCATCAATCGCAACATTCAGCACACCAGGGAGCCATAACTCATTTTGCGGCATTTTGCTATAGGGACTATGATAAAAGCGAACAATTCCTGTGCGATATTCGCGCATTATCACGGTTGCCAATTCGTCCCAATCCATCAGGCCCATGTCAACAAGAGCTTGCAATTCTGCCCGACTGATGTTCCATTCCCGATGCGCTTGCCCAACTAAACTGCGGTCAAAAACCAAAACTCGTCGCCCATAACATTGGGCCATTGCGGCAGCGTGCAAAAGCGCCAAACCTCCACCAGCGTAGATTAAATCATAGTCAAACGCTTGAGCAGTTAGATTCGCCGTTGTTTCATAAACGTCTTTAGCATATTCCCCATTTAGAATACCTTTCCATTCAGCTTCTAACACCTGAATTCGGGCTAAATGGTTAAGAGCTTGCATCTTTTCAAAGTTTTCGATGGTCTTGGGATACAAATCATGCAAGTCAATAGCAAGCTTTGGCTTATGGGCAAATGCTGGCGATGCTTGATTCAAGGTAAGCGCGGCCCCATTTTGTTGTTCAGCAGCAAGAGGAACCGCAGCTATAGCTACTTTCTCTTCCGCTTTTATCTTGATAATGAGCCTTTCTTGCAATAACTTGCTTAAAGTCTTCTTGCAATGCTCACTAAAAAGACCAAAATAACGTTTATAAGTGAGATATTCCCAGGGCCAAATGACAGAAGGCGCTTCTAAAACCAGCCGAATGATAACGTGCGTTGAAATCAAAGCATCGTGGAGGTCTAATTCTAGCGTCAGGCTTAAATCTCGCTCTTTTACAGGCGTTATTTGCCATTGAAGCTGTTGCTTTTGTGGGCTTTCGAAGGAAACCGTATATCTCTTTTGGTCAAATTGCCATAAGTCCCCAATTTGCTTAGTCTTGGGGACTAAAGCCAGCCAAGTTGTGGGATCACTGAGCAAATCCTCACAAATCGCTAGGGGAGCAGGCAATTCTAAATAATTCGTGTAGTTAAAACGCATTCTTATAGTCCTGTTATTCCCGAATTACCCCGACCTGCTCTCTTAATGCGTTCAATAATTCCCCATTCAGGTTTAAAAGCAGTGCGGGTAAAGCCTAAACCTTGTTTAGCGAGAAAGGCTGAAGCTTCCCAGCGCGAAAATTCCTCTTCATTCACCGCTTCTTCTTGCTCATCCATAAGATAAGCTGAAACAGCAGCTAAAGCGGCGGCGGACTCTTCCTCGGTTGGGCGCGGATTTATCGTAATCATTAGGATTCCTTTTCTAACATCCTAGTCTTTTGACCATTGTTTGTTGAGCTTGAAGCTCTAAAGTGTCGTCTAAAGGGGAAAGCGTAACTGAAGCATCATATTTACGGCGCAAGGCTTGCAAAATTAAATGGTCAGCTAGTTGCGGATTCTTGGGCAAGAGCGGCCCATGGAGATAACAACCGATAATGTTGCGATAAACTGCGCCAGCCTTGCGATCTTCTGCATTATCGCCATAGCCAACTAAGACCTGCCCTAAGGGTCGCACTTTTGGCCCGTGATAGGTGCGGCCACTATGGTTTTCAAACCCAACAAAGGGCAAAGCATGTTGCTTTTCGGGCTTTTCTAAAGCTCCTGAAACAACACAATTCCCGATCAAACGCTTTTTGCCGCCAATTGTATGGACATCGAGAATGCCTAAACCAGGTAGCCGTTGCCCATCGTGCGTGAGAAAATAGTGGCCCAGCAATTGATAGCCACCACAAATTGCCAGCATCACCAGCCCATCTTCCAGCGCATTTCCCAGCTTTGCGCCTTGCTTTTTGAGGAAATCATTCGCAACTAAAGCTTGTCCGCTATCTTGGCCACCCCCAAAAAAAGCAAGATCGCATGTTTCCCAAGCAATATCTGTGTCAACATCCACGGGAATGACCTTTAGAGAAATCCCTCGCCAAGCACAACGTTGGGCTAAAGCGATGATATTTCCGCGATCTCCGTAGATATTCATCTGTTCAGGATAGAGTTGGGCGAGGATAAGAGTCTGTTTTAGAGGCATAAGCTGCTACGCTCTGACTAACCAATCACCTTCGGCCACCCACTTATAAGTCGTCAATTCGCGCAAAGCCATCGGGCCTCGCGCATGAAGTTTTTGGGTACTTATGGCAATTTCTGCGCCCAACCCAAATTGGCCACCATCGTTAAACCGCGTTGAAGCATTGACAAAGACCGCCGAACTATCAACTTCTTGAATGAAACGCTTGATAGCAGCCCGATCTTGCGAAAGAATCCCGTCGCTATGCCCCATACTGTGCTGGGCAATATGTTCAAGTGCTTCATCTAAAGTATCTACCAGGCGAATTGACAAAATTAAACCCAAGAATTCATTACCAAAATCGCTTGCTTGCGCGGGAATAACCTTCCAATTCGCAGAATCTGGCGCATTCTTCAGAATGGCCAACGCTTCAGGATCAGCCCGCAATTCAACTTGCGCCTTATTCAAAGCTTCAGCGACCATTGGCAAAAGCTGAGACGCGATTTCACGGCGGATTAAAAGCGTATCTAGCGCATTACAAGCACCTGGCCGTTGAACTTTGGCATTAAAGATGATGGGAACCGCTTTTTCCAAATCGGCTGTGGGATCAACATAGAAATGACAAATCCCAATTCCGCCTGTAATCACAGGAATCGTAGCATTTTCTCGACAAAAACGATGCAAACCTGCGCCACCGCGAGGAATAATCATATCTACATATTGGTCAAGCCGTAGTAATTCGCCAATTAGCTGACGGTCTGGGTCAGTAATGCTTTGAACCGCAGTGGCAGGCAAATTTGTCCGTTCTAAAGCGATATTCAAGGCGGCTGTAACTGCTTTACAACTTTGTTGAATATCACTTCCGCCGCGCAAAATAACTGCATTGCTAGTTTTGAGGCATAAAGCCGCAACATCTACGGTAACATTAGGGCGAGCTTCATAGATAACCCCCACAACCCCAAGCGGAGTCCGCTGTTTATGCAGTTTTAGGCCGTTGGGCTGCGTCGAAGACTCAAAAATCTCGCCCACAGGATCAGCTAATTCAGCAACTTTGCGCGTATCAGCCGCTATCGCCGCCAAGCGCGACGGGGTAAGCAACATACGGTCTAAAAGGGCTTCGGTTTGCCCATTTGCCCGCGCCGCACTCATATCAAGCGCATTGGCCGCTAGAATTTCGGTCTCTTTTTCATGCAAAACATCGGCAATAGCGTGCAAAGCAGCATCTTTTTGCGCTCGCGTCAGCCGCGCTAACTCTTTAGCCGCTTGCTTCGCCTGCTGACCAAGGAAGTTGAGATCAGTGGTCATTGGTTTTATCCTTTTCGTTTAGTTGCATTTGGTTGGCTTGCTCCTGCTTAAACCGTTCTCTAGCAATGGCTTGCTTAATTTGTGAGATTTGTTCCTGCATTTCGCCCTTTTGCCAGGCCAAAAAGAGGAAGCCTAAACTGCCAAAAAGGCATAATTCAGCTAGGAATAAGAAAGGAAAAACTGTTGCAAAGTCGAGGGCGAAAACTTGCAGAAAAAGCATGATCAGAAAGAGCCAAACTGCGCCCGCGCCCCCAAAAAAAGCCCGCCGTTTATGAGAGCCGCTGGGGGCCCGTTGCGCTTGCTGAAGGAGCAAACCGATTAGACCAACAAGAAGGATTGTGCGTAAAATGAAAAGAAGCATTGCTTTGCTCCACTTGCGTCATCCCAAACTTTCAGTTCCCTAGTATATCATAAATCTTACGGCAGGATACCCAGGAGCTTGAGCAAAGGGAGGAATGCTGCTCCTTTCTTTTAATCCAAGGCAACTGAAGTAAGTATAATAGCCCTATGCACTTAACCCTAAAACTCAAACTAAATCCAAGCCTTGAGCAACGAGCAATTCTGCGCCAGACAATCCAGCGGGCCAATGAAGCCTGTAATGGAGTTAGTCAATTGGCTTGGGATAATCAAACCTTTAGGCAGTTTGACCTCCATAAACTAGCTTATCCCTGGATGCGGCAAGAGTTTGGGCTAGGCGCTCAGATGGCTGTGCGGTGCATTGCTAAGGTAGCCAATAGCTATAAGCTAGATAAGAAAACTAAGCGCGATTTTCGCTTGTTAGGTGCAATTGCTTATGATGCTCGCATCCTATCCTACCAGATGGATCGGCATATCGCATCTATCTGGACATTGAATGGACGAGAAAAGATTACTTTTCAATGTGCATCAATCCACGAAGGGTTGCTAAAATTCCAAAAAGGAGAAAGTGATTTAGTACTCATAAAAGGCGAGTTTTATTTGTTGGCTACGGTGGTGGTAGCTGAACCAGAACCCAGGCTAACCATAGATTGTTTAGGCGTTGATTTAGGCATCGTGAATCTCGCAACTGATAGTGATGGAAACGTTTATAGTGGGCAGCAAGTTGAGACTAAACGGCAGTGGTATCTAAAGAGAAGGACTGCCCTTCAAAAGGTAGGAACTAGATCAGCTAAACGCCACCTAAAACGGCTAGCTGGTCGCCAACATCGCTTCCAAACTAATACAAATCATGTAATTTCGCGCAGGTTAGTTACTCAGGCTGAACGCACGCATCGAGCAATTGCCCTAGAAGACTTAACGGGCATTCGTTCGAGGACAAGGGTTTTGAGAGCCGAGCAACGCCACCGCCACTCTAATTGGAGCTTCTTCCAATTGCGCCAGTTCGTTACCTATAAGGCTCTTTTGCTTGGCATTCCGTTGGTCTTAATCGACCCACGTTACACCAGTCAAAAATGCAGCCAATGTGGGCATACCGAACGCGCAAATCGAGTTTCGCAAGCCAGTTTTAAGTGCAAAAAGTGTGGTT
>JFJP01038214.1_pt1 | contig 18894 bp, 16 predicted proteins | sample 431651 | NCBI WGS metagenome assembly JFJP01 (sample SAMN02602958, study PRJNA72255) | Microbial mat metagenome, whole genome shotgun sequencing project. | biome: fresh water; feature: sink hole; material: water; isolation source: purple microbial (photo- and chemosynthetic) mats found in...
GGTCTTTTTACTGAGGTACTATATATACTCATTTCTATACTTTTGAATTATTATTTCTACTTAACTACTTCAATCTTATCGCCATCGATAAGTCTTGACTGACCTTCAGTTACAAGTTTGCTTCCTGTTTTAAGAATATCAGAAATGATCTCAAGCTGGTCGTCAAATCTCTTTCCGATTGCCACCTCTATCCTCTTTGCAACACCATCTTGCTCAACAAAAACATACCTGATGTTGGTTCCTTCCTGTACAAGTACATTTGAAGCACCTACAACAAAGGTCTCAACTTCACCTAGGTCCATCGATACCCTGACAAACATTCCAGGCTTAAGAAGGTCGTTTCTGTTTGGCAGTTCAACCTCTGCAATGAATGACCTTGTAGTGGCATTTACTGTAGGGGCTATTCTGAAAACCTTACCGGTAAAGGTTTCATTCTCATAAACATCAGCAGTAACGGATGCTTTCATTCCTCTTTTAATCAAAGGATAGAACTGTTCTGAAATATTGACATTAATCTTCAGAGGGTTAACCTGCATAATTGTAACAACAGCCGACCTTCCGCTCTGTGTTGTAGGGGATCCTGAGTACAATTCACCATTTTCAAAGTATTTGCCTGTAATAACTCCGTTGAACGGAGCTGTCATCAGGGTATTTTCTTCCATAAAGTCAACATTTGTCTTTGTAACATCATACTGAGTCTTCAGCTGGTCGTACTGCTGCTGTTTGGCACTTCCCGATTTAAGAAGGGTATCGAGCCTATTCAGGTCTTTTTCAAGACTGCTAAGCTGAAGTTTCAGCTGATACAGCTGTGTACGGTCCATAAGAAATAACTGGTCTCCTTTATTGACCCTGTCACCTGTTTCAACATATATCTTATCTACACGACCGGGTGTTGAAGGGGCCATATTCACCTCTTCAAACGGGAGAATTGTAGCAGTATAATCAATAGTTCTCGAAATTTTTGTTCGTGACAATTCAGTTACCTTAACAGGAATAACAGCTTTCTCAGTAACTGCAGTTACATCAGTAGTAGTTGCTGCACTTTTATCTTTTGATGAACAGCCTGCAATCAACAGTCCGCCTATCAATATCACCGGAATTAATCTTAAGTGTTTCATTAATTGTATTATTTATAGTTTTGATTATTTATTAATTACATGTTATTCATCAACTTATCAAGTGCCAGTTTAGTTTGCAAAAGATTCATAAGAGCAGAAATATAGTTTGTCTGGGCTTGCAGATACAATGAATTGGACTGTGTCAGATCAAGACTTGATGCCATACCCTGCCTGTATTTGTTTTCTGTACTGGCATAAACTCTTTTAGATACGTCAATGTTATCTTTCTGGCTTTTATATTGCAGGTTAGCGTTCAGCAGATTATACCTGAGCTGCTTTTCCTGAAGAAGAAGCTGTTCAGTTACCATATCTTTCGTTGTTTTGGCTTTTTCAAGATTTATCTGTGCTTTCTTAATGGCACTGTATCTTTGTCCTGAACCAAATATCGGAATCGATAACTGAAGTCCGGTCATTGAGTTCTGAAACCATCGCTGTTCACTCACTTTGTCTCCCATTCCATTGGTTCCATAATTATAAAAGCCTGCCAGTGTAGGCAATACAGATGCTTTCTGTGTTTTGAGAGCCAGTGCTGACATCTGCTCCTGTCCTTCGATAAGCCTGTAATTCACATTCTGCTTATGATCAAATTCCTGAGCTACCAGGGCTTCAACGTTAATACCGGTTGTAAGTGTTTCCAGTGTTTCGGTAAGTGTTATCGGGGTATCAACATTTACACCAAGCTGAAATCTCAGGATATTATAATTTAGCTCCACTGTTCGCAGCATCGAACTTCTTGTATTCTCAACCATTGTAACATTTGAAACCATTTGATCAACATCAGTCGATTCTGCCATACCTGCAGATAACATTGCTCTTGTTGATTTCAGTGTCTCGGTAAGATTTTTAATGTTACCGTCAAGAACCTTAAGCGACTCTTCAGAAACAAGAATAAGGTAATAAGCTGAACTTATTGATTCCCGTGTATCCAGTTCTGTTTTAGCAAGATTTTCCTGACTAAGCTTATTTGCGAGTTTCGTTGTTTCGATACCTATATACAATGGGGCATTGAAAAGAAGAAGACTTGCCTGAACCGATGCTCCGGAGTTGAATTGTGATCCGAAAGTTACAGGAACCTTCTCTCCCGGTCTGCCAAAAAAATCTCCGGGAAGAAGAGTGGTCATGAGCTTTAAATTATCTGTAAATGAGCCGGTCATATCAATCTGAGGAAGAGCTTTTGATATTGTTTCCCAAACAGCAATTTTTGATGCCTCAACATCCATTCTCGATGATATCATCATCTTGTTGTTCTGAATTGCATAATCCTGTGCCTCCTTAAGGGAAAGCTTCAACTCACTGTTGTTTGTCTGAGCCTTTACATTTCCCCCTGAAAAGAAGATAAACAGCACTACTGCAAGAAATCCTTTGTTTTTCATTTTGTTGTTTATTATCTGTTTATGTTTAAATATATTGATGTCTAAATATTTGTTTCCAGCTTGTTAATCAATTCAATACCCTCAGTTGTCGAAATGCCTCTCAGGTAATTGATAAAAATATTTTTCATAACCACCCTCCTTGAATAATTCTCAAAAGGATACAGGTCATTATCCATTATTGAGCGTCCGAGAGTTGAAAGACAGGTATTTACTATTTCTGGATTTATATCCTTCCTGAAAAGATTTTCGTTTATCCCTTTTTCTATAACAGCAACATTATCACGGTAATCAGGCATCTCGCATTTATTGCTCTTCTTCCTAAGGACATCGTTATGATATTTTTTCAGGTCAGCCTGAAATGCAGGACTCATATCCTGAAAATGATCCCGGTTTATTTCCAGAAGTTTGAAAATTGCAACAAGTGCATTTTCTGAGCTCTCAAGGATTCTTTTAACCAAACCTCTTTGTTTCTCAGCCATCCATTGAAGGACACCTATTAATAACTCATCCTTATCAGCAAAAACTTCATAAATTGTCCGTTTCGACATTCCAAGGTGTGCTGCAATAGAATCCATTGTCACAGACTTTATTCCGTAAGCCTTGAAAAGACCTGCTGCACCTTCGATTATCCGCTCTCTATTCTCCATCAATTATGACATTAATAGCTACAAAAATATGAAAACTATTTTAGTTTACATAGTTTTATTGGTTAATTACCGGTTAAATTATGGTGAAAGAGTAAAATCAACCGGTGAATGGCGAAAAGGTATAACGGGTGTAACGGCATTAAGGCGTTAAGGCTTTAATTGTTTAATTTAATGAAAAGTTATATCTTGCCATAAGGCCGTAATGCCGTAACGCCATAACGCCCTTACCTGACACCACTAACCTAATTTGATATGATTCATCCGAAGATCATTTACCACGTTGATGCCTTCACAACCGCCCCATTCAAAGGCAACCCTGCAGCCGTTTGCATTATGGAGAATAAGCCTGATGCGGTCTGGATGCAGAATGTTGCGGCAGAAATGAATCTTTCTGAAACAGCATTTGTCTGGACAGAAAATAAAAACTACATTATAAGATACTATACTCCTGAAGCGGAGGTAGATCTTTGCGGACATGCAACTCTCTCAGCTTCACATATACTTTATGAAACAGGAATTGTGAAGAGCAATGAACTCATTAACTTTGCATCAAAAGCAGGTAAGCTTGTTATTAATAAGGAAGGCAAATGGATTACAATGAACTTCCCTGTTTACTCACTTGATAAAATGGAAATTACCGGGGAATTCAGAAAGGTAACGGGAATTGTGCCTCAGGAACTTTACAGGTCAGCATTCGGATGGACTCTTGCATTGCTTCGGAATGAAGCTGAAGTAAGAAACCTGACACCAGACTTTTCGCTTATGCGTAATTCAGTCTTCGGCGATCTGATAGTTACATCAGCTTCTGATAATAAGGATTATGACTTCTGCGTTAGATGCTTTGCTCCTGCGCTGGGAATAAACGAGGATCCTGTTACAGGATCGGCACATTGTGCGCTGGCTCCCTTCTGGAATCAGAAAACCGGAAAAGAAAAGTTCATCTCTCATCAGGTCTCTAAAAGGTCAGGAGTGTTAAAAGTATCCCTGAAACGAGACCGGGTTGAGATCTCAGGTCAGGCTGTCACAATGTTGAAAGGAGAATTATTTGTTTAAAAATTATTAACCACGGAAAACACGGATAAACACGGAATAATATATCCTTGATAAAGAATAATCCGTGCTCATCCGTATAATCCGTGGTAAAAAAATCTAAATTATGATGAAAATGAAAATTGATCCGGATAATAGGATAATTGAACTGGGGCTGGTTTTACCTCCGGCTCCGAAGCCTGCAGGTGTTTACAAACCTGTTCTTGTTGTCGGGAAATTCCTGTATGTATCTGGTCAGGGACCAATAAACACCGATGGCTCCCTAATGAAGGGGAAATTGGGTGCTGACTTGGATACTGAGGAGGGAAAAATAGCAGCCAGACAGGTTGGACTCACAATGCTTTCAACAATAAAAGAGCATTTTGGCGAACTCAAAAAGATCAGGAGGCTTGTCAAAGTGCTTGGAATGGTAAACAGCGCCCCTACTTTTGAAAAACAACCGCTTGTTATTAACGGATTCAGCGAGCTGATGGCTGAAGTTTTTGGTGAGGATAACGGTGTTGGAGTCAGAAGTGCAGTTGGTATGACACTTCCATCCAACATTCCGGTTGAAGTGGAAGCTATGTTTGAACTATATGAAGAACAATAATGGAAAAGAGTGAAATAAATGCCGGCTGGTATCAGGTTGAGAATATAAGTGAGGTAAATTCTCCGTCTCTTTTAATATATCCCGACAGGATCGAATACAACATAAAAAAGATGATAGGGATTGCCGGAAACAGCAGCCGGCTGCGACCTCATGTTAAAAGTCACAAGATGTCGGAGATTGTGAAGCTGCAGATGAAACACGGAATTAATAAATTCAAATGCGCAACAATTTCTGAAACTGAGATGGTTGCGTCATGCGGTGCCAAAGATATCCTGCTGGCAATGCAGCCCGTTGGCCCGAATATTGAAAGATTCTTCAGGCTGAAGAAAGAATTCCCCGGCGCAATTATTTCCTGCATAGCTGATAGTGATTCAGTAATTGAAAAAATATCTGCACTGGCAACTGCTACAAAAACAGAGGTTAATGTCTGGCTCGATATCAATGTTGGCATGAACAGAACTGGTATAGCCCCTGGCAATGAAGCAATCAGACTGTGTAAAAAAATAGCCTCTTCATCAGGACTCGTTTTTGAAGGCCTTCATGTGTATGACGGACATCTTCATGAACCTGATTTTGAGAAACGTATCAAACTCAGTAACGAAGCCTTCGCCCCAGTTAATGATATGATAACTGAATTGAAAAAATCATTTCCCGGAACTGTAAAAATAGTAGCAGGAGGAACTCCAACATTCCCGGTACATGCTTTGAGAAAAGATGTTGAACTTAGTCCGGGTACCCTCCTGCTCTGGGACTGGGGTTATGGAAGCAAGTTCAAGGATCTTGATTTTCAGCATGCTGCAGTTCTGTTGACAAGAATTGTCAGCAAACCTGCGAAAGATATGCTTTGCCTTGATCTGGGACATAAAGCTGTGGCCTCGGAAATGCCACATCCCAGGGCCATTTTTCCTGAAATTAATGACTATTCATTTGCAACTCACAGCGAAGAACATTTGGTTATAAGAACTTCAGAATCAGGAAATTTCAATGTGGGCGATCCTCTTTACTGCATTCCATGGCATATTTGTCCCACTGTTGACCGACATGATAGAGTCTATGTTGTTGTAAATAATAAAGTAACCGGACAATGGAATGTTGAAGCAAGAAGAAGGGAACTTAATTTCTGATATCGTAAGCATAAATGAAAAAGGAGTACCTGATATTTGACGCCCATCTTGACCTGTCGATGAATGCACTGGAATGGAACAGGGATCTGAGGTGGTCAGTTGATGAAATTCGTAAATCTGAGGCCGGATTAACTGATAAGCCCGACAGGGGCTTAGGAACTGTTTCTTTTCCAGCTATGCGCGAAGGTAATATTGGAATTTGTGTCGCTACCCAGATTGGCAGATACGTAAAACCCGGCAGCAAACTCCCCGGATGGAGATCGCCCGAACAGGCCTGGGCACAAACACAGGGTCAGCTGGCCTGGTATAAGGCCATGGAAGAAGAAGGTGAAATGAAACAGATTTGCAGCAAGAAAGAGCTTGAGCTGCATCTGGCTGAATGGAAGAACAATTCCGGGAAAAAGCCAATCGGCTATGTTCTCAGTCTTGAAGGCGCTGATTCAATAATCTCACTGAAGCATCTTGAAAGAGCATTCCAATATGGACTCAGGGCAATTGGCCCGGCCCATTATGGACCCGGAACATACGCTCAGGGAACTGATTCAAGCGGCGGCCTTGGCTCAAAAGGGAAAGAATTTTTAAAAGAGATGCAGAGGCTCGGTATGATACTCGATCTTACTCATTTATGCGATGACAGCTTCAGGGAGGCACTTGATATTTTTTCCGGTCCTGTGTGGGCAAGTCATAATAACTGCCGGGCGTTTGTTCCCCACAACAGGCAATATTCTGATGAACAGATTCTTGAAATAATAAATCGTGACGGAGTTATTGGAGCCGCACTCGATGCATGGATGATGGTTCCCGGATGGATAAGGGGAAAGTCTGATCCGTTTTCGATGGGAGTAACTCTTAAACAAATTGTTGACAACATTGATCATGTATGTCAGCTGGCAGGAAATTCACTTCATGCAGGCATAGGTTCTGACCTCGACGGGGCTTTTGGAAAAGAGCAGGGACCGGCAGATCTTGATACAATTGCTGACCTTCAGAAACTTCCGGCAATGTTTTCGGAAAGAGGATACTCTGAAACCGATATTACCAACATAATGAGCGAAAACTGGATCAGTTTCCTGAAGAAAAACCTGCCATCATAAGCTCGGCGAAGTCTGTGACTTCGTCGTGGAAAAATCAGATTTATATTTGTTGAAAGCGTAGTCGCAGACTACGCTTGGCGTCTGCAATTATTTGTTAATATATTAACAGTAAACAATTTTCAAAATCAGGTGTTTAACTAAAAATACTTTGTTATGGATATGCAAAATGCTTTTCAGAATCTGAACTGGCTGGCGATAATTGTTGCCGCTGTCAGTGCTTTCGCTCTGGGTGGTTTATGGTACTCCCCTCTCCTTTTTGCTGAACGGTGGATGAAAGAGACAGGAATTACTGAAGAAATGGCCAAAAATAATAATATGATGAAGGTTTTCGGCTTCTCATTTCTTCTTTCTCTGATAGCCTCATTTTTCCTGGCAATGTTCATTGGACCTGATGCTGGAGCAGCTTTTGGTGCCATGGCTGGCTTTATGGCTGGATTGGGCTGGGTTTTCACCTTTATGGGAATCATCTACCTCTTTGAATCGAGGAGTCTGGCACATTTTCTTATAAATGCTATCTACAGCGTTGTAAGTCTTACCATTATGGGACTTATTATCGGGGTGTGGCAGTAAACGGCATTACGGTTTTGCGGCGTTACGGCACTGCGGCACAAATGCGCAGGTCACAGGGCTAAGAGCAAGGCGCTTTCAAGCCGTTAAGCCTTAAAGCCGTTGCGCCGTAATGCCGTTCTTTACCGGTACAGGTACACGAATCCCCTTTGCTCCTTGCCATTATAATCGATATCGTCCCAGCCGTACGCCCTGATTAAATAAAAATAGACACCCGGAGTTGCTCTGGCGGAGGTATTATTTACATGTCCATCCCAGCCGGTCCAGTCGCGAAGCTTCTCGCCCTCGCCATAAAAACTGTATACTTTGAGTCCGCTTCGGCTGAAGACCTCAACGCTGATGAACCTAAGTGATTTGGAATCAACAATAAAATTGTCATTCAGTCCATCGCCGTCGGGGGTAAATACGTTAGGTATATTGAGTTCTGACTTCTCAACTTCAATCCACTCGAACCGCATCGAATCGACACAGTATAACTCACTCTCAATAGTGAGTTTAACAGAATATTTTCCCGGCTTATAATATATGTGAGGCAGAGGGTCTTTTAATTCGGATATACTGTCCTTGCTGTCGCCAAATTCCCACCTGTACTTAAATCCCCTTATTGATTTGTCTGTAAATGCAACTTCAAGAGGTGCCTCTCCCTTATCGGGTTCAACAGAGAACTCGGCCTTGACATGAATAGAAGTATAGTCAAATGAGGATTCGCTTATGCAGCCGAAACTGTCACTGACCTGAATCTTGTATTTCACATCAACCAGAGGAGGATTGAAGGTTATCGGATTTATTTCGAGGTCGGGGAAAGGAATTGTGGAGACAGGATCTGACGACCACATGAACCTAACACCATTTGGAAGTCTCGCACGGATTCCGTTAAGTGGATTGCTGTAATAGAAAGTATCAACCAGGGCTTTTCCTTTAAGTGCGACATAATCACAGGTTCTGTTTAGCAGTTCAGCCTGTGCCACGGGTTTATCAATAAATATCCAGCCAACAAGACTTGTGTCAAACCCACCGGAAATAACAACTTTATATCCACCTTCTCCAAGATCTGACGCAGATGAATTTGCAACCAATAAATCCTCTTTAACAGTTATGCTGAAACTTTTTGTAACCTCACTCCACCTTAACCAAGTGAAATTGTATGGCGGTGCTCCTCCGGGACTGACGGCGTTTAATATTCCCTTTTGCGATCCTGATTCGTTACAGTAAATAAAAACAGGGTCTTTCACAGCAGATGAAGGGTATGATGTGTACCTCAAAGTCTTCATCCCCGGAGCAGAAAGCTGTGCCTCAGCGATAACTGAAATAGTCAATAGTATGATCAGAAAAAAATAGCGCACAGTCAATCAGATCTTGATGTCAAAAACGAAAAAGTATACAGTTTGGTATAATAAACTGCAATATTAATAAAATATAGGTAACGGAGTTTCAGTCAAGATGAAATACCTCTTCCATTTCGGCCCACCATTCGCCCGGTTTTCTTGTTGCTACCGGATCCTGCATAGGTTCCATTACTGCCCACCATTCCTGAGTTTTCGGATCGGCGGCCATCTTTGCCATATCGGCGGCAAAATCGCTTCCGGTATATTCAAAGTAGGCGTAAAGCATATTGTCTTTATGATAAATTGAATAGTTCTGCATATTGCATTTCTTAATCATTGAAAGAATTTCGGGCCATACTGCTGCATGGTACTTCTTATACCTTTCAAAGTGTTCCGGACGTACTCCGATTACCTGACCAAATCTTCTCATCGTATTATTGAATTAAATTGTTCAATAAAAATACAATATAATATTCGACTTCCGGAAACATTCATGAAGTCCCATTGATTTTAACATCGATTCTACATGTGGCTTTTTCGAAGTTTAAATCCATTAACCGCAGAGGTCACAAAGGAACTACGCAGAGATCGCAAAGATTAAAGTTTCAGACCTTTAGCTTTGTGCCCTTTGCCTTTACTTTGTGCCCTTTGCGGTTAAATTTGTTCATACCAGCGAGTCTGGCCAGCACAAAATCAATTTACCCCCTATTGTTAATAAATAATAGAGCATTAATTAACACGATGTAAAGTACCTTAGGTTGTTATTGCTAAATTTGCCGGACCCGTTACGCTGTAATTCATTCTTTAAATGGCAACTAATTATCTGAACGATCTTAATGAATCTCAGAGACAAGCAGTTATTAATACTGAAGGTCCATCACTTGTAATTGCAGGCGCCGGTGCGGGCAAGACAAGGGTTCTTACATACAGGATAGCTCACCTGTTGGGTAACGGGATCCCTGCAGGAAAGATTCTCTCTCTTACATTTACAAACAAGGCAGCCAGAGAGATGAAGGAGAGAATTACCAGAATCGTTTCGCCGGAAGTTTCGAAGCATTTATGGATGGGAACCTTTCATTCAGTTTTTTCCAAGATCCTGAGGATTGAAGCAGAAAAACTCGGATATAAGTCAAGCTTCACAATTTATGATTCTGCTGATTCAAAAAGTTTGATCAGATCAATAATAAAAGAACTGAATCTGGATGATAATATTTATAAGCCGGGTGTAATTTCTTCAAGGATCTCTTCGGCAAAAAACAATCTTGTTACAGCCGGAATGTATGCGTCTGACTCTTCGATGCAGGAATATGACAGATCGAGCAGAATACCTCTGATGGCTGATATTTACCGGCAGTATGCAACACGGTGTTTCAAGGCAAATGCAATGGATTTCGATGACCTTCTTCTGAATACAAACATCCTTTTCAGGGATTTCCCGGCTGTTCTGAAAGTCTATCAGGAAAGATTCAACTACGTTCTTGTTGATGAGTATCAGGATACTAATTACTCTCAGTACCTGATTGTAAAAAAACTGTCGGCAGCACACAAAAACCTTTGTGTCGTGGGCGACGACGCGCAAAGCATTTACTCTTTCAGAGGAGCCCGTATTGAGAATATTCTTGAGTTCAAGAATGACTATCCAGATTATCAGCTGTTCAAACTTGAGCAGAACTACAGGTCGACCCAGACAATTGTAAATGCGGCAAATACAATAATTGCAAACAACGAAGGACAGATTCAGAAGAAGGTTTTTTCGATGAATGAGGAAGGGGAAAAGATCCAGGTGTTTCAGGCCATTACCGATACTGAGGAGGGCTTCAATGTATCATCTGATATTTTTGACAAGAGATTCTCACAGCAGCTTAACTGGTCTGACTTTGCCATTCTCTACCGGACAAATGCACAGTCGAGGATTTTTGAGGAAACACTTCGCAGAAAGAATATACCTTATAAGATCTACGGAGGTCTCTCATTTTATGAAAGGAAGGAGATTAAAGACATACTCTCCTATTTCAGGATGGTAATAAATCCGGAAGATGAGGAGGCGCTGAAAAGATCTATTAACTATCCCAAGCGGGGAATAGGCGATACAACTATAGATAAACTGTTTGAAGTTGCGAGAGAATTGAATATAACTCCCTGGAGCATACTGAATGAGACAGGCAAATTCCCTCAGCATTTCAATGCCGGAACAGCTAAAAAGCTCTCAATGTATGCCGATGTGATTAAGGCCTTGCGTAATAATGCCGATGTTACCGATGCTTTCACAAAAGCAAATGAGATAGCAATGGGATCAGGGATAATGAGGGAACTCAAGGAAGGCAAGCTGCAGGAAGAGATAAGCAGGTACGAAAACCTCGAAGAGCTTCTCAATGCAATCAAGATATTTACCGAGGCAGCAGAGACAAACGGAGAACCGAATATTCTCGAAGCTTACATGGCTAATGTGGCACTTCTTACAGACCAGGACAGCGAGACAGATGAGGACCGTAATAAAGTGACACTGATGACAATGCATTCGGCGAAAGGTCTTGAATTCAAGCATGTTTATATAGTTGGAATGGAGGATACACTCTTTCCTTCGCCGATGTCATCTGGCAGCGCCAGGGAACTTGAGGAAGAAAGGCGTCTTTTTTATGTTGCAGTGACACGTGCTGAAAAGCAGGCAACTCTAAGCTATGCCCTTAACCGCTATAAATGGGGGAATCTTGAAAGATGCAGTCCGAGCAGGTTTCTGAAAGAGATCGATCAGCAGTTTCTCTGCTATCCTCTTACCGCAGTAAAGCCGGCTAAAAGCGATCAGTCTTCAGGATACAGGCAGGAAACAATAAGGGAAGCTCCGAAGAATTACATTAAAACTGACAAGCTTAAAAGGATCCCAACAGCAAGTCAGACGCCTGTAAGTACCTTTATGGCAAGCGATTCGTCGCTATTATCTGTTGGCGACTCAGTCGAACACGAAAGGTTTGGTAAAGGCGAGATTAAATCGATCGAAGGAGATCCGCCAAACACTACAGCTACAGTAGAATTCGCAAAAGAGGGAAGCAAGAAGCTTTTATTGAGATTTGCAAAGCTTAAAAAGCTGTAGGCTCCATAGCAATTAAAAATGCGGAAATAAGTAAGGGGGCTGTCAAAAAAATAGAAATCCATTAACCGCAAAGGTCGCAAAGCAACTAAAAAAAGATCGCAAAGGCGTGGCATACAGTAATTTAACTTTGTGTCCTTTGCTACTACTTTGCGAACTCTGCGGTTAAAAAGAACTTTTTAGATAACCCCCACCCTAATTGGGATTCAGTGGTTATTTACCCTTATTAAGATTCATCTGACGTAAGGAATAGCCTTTAACAGAAACAGTATGAGGAAAGTTTTCCACTATCTCTTTTGTCTCCATTTTCATCTCGAGTTTTCCTTTTGAGTCATATACTTCGTTTGCCAGAATAATTCCCTCATTGAATTCGGGATTTCCGTAATAAGCAGACATATTTGAATTCTGCCAACCTCTCTTGTCGATTTTAAGTCTGGCGTCTTTGGTAAACCATACTTTACCTGTAGTTTTGTTTTCGGTATCCTTATAAGAGTACTCATCACATTTGTAACCTGCAATTTCTCTTGTATTCCCTGTTTTTGTAAAAGTCGGTGGCTGAACAGGTTTACCGTTCTTATCTGTAGTTCCTATGCTATTTTCATCGGGAGTTGCGGAGATGATTCCCATTTTCATTCCGTTTACATCGGTAAGAGCCATAAAACATTTATTCTCACCATCCATCACCATTGTTGAAGTTATAGGAGCCACATCACCTTCAGTGTTTGCAATAGTTTTTGTCTCAACACCAACACTAGGACTTGTTGCGCTGTAGTACATATTGAAATCCATTTTGATGACTTCATCCTTATCATAAGTCTCCGAAACCATGTAAATCTTTGAAGTGAATGAATACTCCTCCTTATACTTAAGGTCAACTTTATTAGCCATCAACTTTCCGAGATTGAGTCCACCCTGAGCCGGAGAAGCTTCTGTTTCCGTTGTTTCAGATGGAGATGGTTGTCCTGAATTATTATTTTGTTTGTTTGCTTCTACACGTGCATTTCCTTTTTCCCTGGCTTTGTCAGCTTCTTTGTTAACAGCAGTATCGATCTGATTATCAATTTCCTTGTTAAGAGTTTTTGCTCCGGCACCAACCACCTTGTTAAGCTTGTTCTTCAAGAGATTATTAACCTGTGCTTCAGCAGAAAATGGTAAGACAAATGCAAAAGCGACTAATAAGAAAAGGGTACGGATTTTCATACTTACAAAATTTTTAGATTTGAACGTTAAAGTTACTGAATTTTTTCTTTCACTAACAAACCTCATACCAAAATTAAGAAGCCAATCCGAACCCTTTCTTTGTAAGATGCTTAAACAACAGCAACTTCCACTGGTTTTTCTTTCTCTCTCAGCACAGATTCATAAAGTACAGCAAAGGAACTGGAAATCCAGATTATTGCAGGGAATATCCCGACGATAAGCATAATGAGTCCGAATATGCATATAAAAAACGACAGGATTCCCATGAAGAATATCTTCCAGCCATGACCGCGTGTCAGTCGCCAACTCATCTCAACCGCCTCAATCGGATCGAGTTTTTTATCCATAATTATATATGAGACAAAAACAAGCCGGCATGCGATGATTATTCCGGGGATAATCAGAGCAAAGAAGCCCAGAACAACAAGGGCGAACACCATAAGGTTTGCAAGAACTATGCTTAGATAATTCTGCATAAACCCTCTCACCAGTAACTCGAAATCGGGTTTTATCTTTCTCACTGCCTGAACAAACATCATATCTCCTCCAAATTGAAAGACAGGGGCTACCAGAAAGGCGTAAAGTATTCCCAGGAGAACAAAAAAGGCAGCAAAAATTCCAAGTGAACCTATAGTAAGGATATCCCTCATGCTTTTCCCCATGTGAAACCCAAGGTCGTGAGGCAGGTTATTAAAATCTGATGAGTTGAAATTGAATTTCATCATTTGAAAAGGACCTGTAATAATGGCAAGTACTATTATTACAAGAAACAGACGAAGGAAATTATCCGACATCACCTGCCATCCGGTACCAAAGCTGTTTCCTACACCCGGTTTTAAACGGTATTCAATATTTGTTTCCATAGTTTTAAAAAATCAGTTAAACGATTTGCGAATTATTATGTCACAAATGTAACTCCCTGAGATCTCTCCGTCTCAATACTTAAGTAGTGAACTATATATTTACTACTTAAGTATGCAGTACAATACTAAGGTAGTATCTACTTTTAAACCGGTTTTAAGTACTTTTTATATCTTTATAAAATGATGCAGTATTTCATCTGGCTGATCTTTATTCTGTCTGTTGCACTTGCAGCAGGTGGAGTTGTTCTTGCAACGAGACTGAGAAAAAGGTTTAATCATGAAGTTTTCTCGGTTCTTATGTACTACCTGGTATTCATATATACTTTCGGTTTCTATGGTATATGGGGACAGGTAGTTATCAAAGTATTTCTCTCAGCTTATATCTCTGAGGATCTGCTTACAAAATTTACTGATATTGCCATGCTTCTCGGACTTCCGTTTCTCGTGTTTGGCTGGCTAATGATTATTCAGTTTGCCACTGGTATAACAGGAAGAAAAAACAATAAGTGGTTCGTATTCTGGTTCCTGCTGATAAACTTCTCAATAATAGTACTTGTAGGGTACTTTGTATCGAAGAACAGCGGGTTTAAGCCAATTACACTTATGAAAAACTATTTCATATCAGTGAATCTTATATATACAATCGTCGCTTCAATAATTATCTTTTTTGGCAAAAGGGGAATTTCGCTTATCCATGATCACGACAGAAAAACAGTATCGCTGGCATTATTCCTGGTTATGATATTGCAAACTGTACCCCTGCTTTTTTATTCGGGTGAAATATCCCTGGCCGTAATTTTCATCCTGACATTCTTTGCAGGAAACACATTTCTGCCCGTTTATCTTAACTACGGAACAATGCTTTCCCTGTCAGATGAGAATAAAGATGAGGATCTTACTCTTGAGCAATTCTGCAGGAAGTTTGAGGTATCTCCAAGGGAGACTGATATTATCCGTGAAATCTGTAACGGATTAAGCAATAAGGAGATTTCCGAGAAGCTATTCATTAGTCTGCAAACAGTTAAGGATCACACTCACCGGATTTATATCAAGACAAATGTTAAGAGCAGGGGTCAGCTGATGACACTGGTAAGAGAAGTGATAAAAGGGTGATATTGTCCTGCAAGTCGTGCAGGTCATGCAGGTCGTGCAGGTCGCAGATCAGTCAAATTTCAGAAAAACAATCAGCTTTCCCTTGTCGAATTCGAGAGTTACTGCTGTTTCTTCAGCTTCGTTCAGTGTTGCAGTCCACCAGTTTGGAAGTTTCTTCTTAACAAGCTTGTACTTTAGTCCGGTTGAAGTTATTTCAGTTGAGGGGTCAGTTGAAAAAATTGAAACCTGCTGACCTTTTTCGGTATCAATACGGTTACTCTCGAGCAAAGGAAAAAAGATTCCGGCATCAGTAACCATTTTGACTTTAATGAAAGACGCATATTCAACAAGCAGGGATATATTTCCAAGCGTATGGTCTTCCCTTTTGCCTGTTCCTCCAAGAATAACAATATCATCATACCCTCTCTGTGAGCACCATTTAACTGCCTTTGTAAGATCGTTTGTTTCCTGATCCTCATCCCTGAACAGTCTGTCGTGATATTTCTCCGCAATCTTTTTATTCACTGAGTCGCAATCACCCACAATTGCGAATGGCACCAAACCAAAATCAATAAGCGAGTCAGCAGCTCCGTCGCAGCAGATTACCCTTTTTGCTTTGAGAAGATAACTCAGCGGAAATGGATGATCAGGAAATTTCCCGTTAGCAATTATTGCTGTTTCGGGATATGACATGTCGGCGCTATTCATGATTCTTGCTTATTAATTGATCTGTTTTCATTGTTCATGCTTTTTTTCCAGAGCACAAGACCGGCAAATGACATTATGCCGTATACAATATATAATATAACGGTTGGGTATAGTCCTTTAATCATAAAAATTACTGCCGACACAAAATTAACAACTATCCATAAGAACCAATGCTCATATATTTTCCTCGCCAGCATCCAGGTTGCCACAACAGATAGTGATGTTATAAAAGCGTCCCATGATGGCACAGGGGAGTCAGTAAACTCTGAAAGAACAAACCACATTAATGCATATAAAGTTACAAATGTTATCGCCAGCAATACACCGGTCCTCAGCTTTAATCTCGTCACAACCAATCCCTCAGTCCCTTCGTCTCTCAGTCCCTCAGTCCCTTCATCTCCCTGTCTCCCCCTCTCCCCCTCTTTCTTAAGCTCTTCGCCCTGCGCCCCCGCCCGTACCGAACCATTATCATATTGTCGAAGCTTTGTTTGGGTACGTTCGGGCGGGCTGCACCCTGAGCCCTTTATGCTGAGCGAAGCCGAAGCACGCCACCAGTACCATCCCAGAAAACTAATACCCAGGTAATACACCTGAAGACTCATGTCGGCATAAAATTTGGTTGTGAAAAAGACCCAGATATAAACTGCAGAAGTTATTATCCCCACAGGCCACAGCCAGATTGTCTGCCTGATTTCCAGAAATACATATACTATTCCTGCAATTGCGCCAAACACCTCGATATAATTATCTGATAACCAATTAGGTAAATGCATTATAAGTATCTTGTTATCAAAACATTAATCCCACTCTCAGTAAATAATTAATACCTGCCTGAGGAAAATAATACGACCAGCTTTTCTCCCGGCCGCTCTCATACCAGTTTCCACCATAACCGTTACTTTCATACTCTTCATTGAGAACATTATTTACAAGAAACTGAACATGCAGATCCAAAGTGTTTTTCAGCTTTTTTGAAAAGTCGAATCTTATATTATTCACAAAATACGGGTCGAGTTTTCTTTCACTGTCCATTGTATTATCAATGTATTGCCTGCCGACATACTTGCTTATTAGATGCAATCGGATACTTTTCGCAAGTGTAAAACCAAGATCGCTGGTTCCGGTCAATGAAGGAGAATATGCAATGTCAACTTCACCAAGATCCTTGCTTTTATAACTCGAAGACCAGTCAGTTGTGTCATATTCGGTATAGTATTCCCTGAAATTCTGAATCTTATTTCTGCTGATTGTGAGATTCAAATTCCACTCTATAAAATCAATTGGCTTAATGCCGGCTGAAAACTCAACTCCCAGGCGCGAACTCTTTTCGACATTTGTCATAATCGGATAGCCTACATTGCTAAGTTCTCCGGTTGGCACGAGCTGGTTATCATATATCATACCATAGAAATTGACTGCAAATGAGCCCTTTTCCCGTCTTAGCTTATAGCCCATTTCGGTATCATAAAGCCTTTCGGATTTTGGTGTCGCCTCAGCATCACCTGATGCCTCCTTGAAATCGGTCCGGGTAGGCTCCCTGTTAACTGCAGCAAAAGAAATATAGGCATCCTGATCCTGATTGATCGAATAGAACAGTCCTGCTTTTGGATTAAAAAACCTGAAACTGTGTTCCTGCGATATATCCTTGAGATCATCATCCAAACCTCTCATCCTGTAAGATATTCCTCTGTATTGAATGTCTCCGAAAATTGCCAGTCTGTTTGAAAGGGAGTAGTTCACTTTTCCATATATACTAACCTCTCCTTTACGTGATTTATTGAGATACCAATTGTAGTCTTTTTCGGTTGTCCCGGCATTTCTCATCCATATTATCCTTCCGAAATGGTCACCTTCATACAGATTAATGCCTCCGCCTGCAACAGCTTCAATCCTTTCGTTTTTATATTTTAATGAATAAACAGATCCATAAAAGTCATTCGACAACCACTTTCTTCTTATCATATCGGTGGCAGAAAGAAGTGTGTCACCAATCAAAAATGGGGTAATACCATAATCAGTAAGATCCTGATCCTCCCGGTATTCTTCATAGTACCCTTTACCTTTAGTATAATGCAATGCGGCATTCAGACTCAGGTACTTATTTATGCTCAATCCATAAATCAGCTGGTAATGGTTCTGCGTGTAATTATCGCTTTCATTATCGTAATAGCGGGTTGTTCCTGATTCATCGGTATACTCACCTGCAGGATTGTAGCGTCTGTTTTCTGCCAGTTTTTCAGCCGGAACACCCCACCATCCAATTCCTGTATGCTCCTCTCCCAGAATAATATTTGCTTTCAGACTTGACTTTGAAGTTCTGTATTGCCCGCTAATAAATGCTGACCTGTGTGCCGATCCGGTACGTTCGATGAATCCATCGCTTTTAAGATCTGAATAACGCATCTGAACAGAGTATTTCCCCGCGAGAAGACCCGTGCCCGCGGAAATAGTGTTCTTCATAGTATTGAATGAACCATAGGAAGAATTTATTTCAGCGAAAGGCTCATTTTCAGGACTTTTTGTCTGAATGCTTATTGTTGCACCAAAAGCACCTGCCCCGTTCGACGAGGTGCCGGCGCCTCTCTGCACCTGAATATTATCGACTGATGATGCCAGATCGGGCAGATCGACCCAGAAAACCTGTTGCGATTCAGGATCGTTAAGAGGAATACCGTCGATAGTAACGTTTATTCTGCTGCCGTCACTTCCTCTAACTCTCAAACTTGTGTATCCCACTCCGTTACCTGCCTCTGAGGTTTCTATGAGTGAAGGAGTCAGAGTTAACAAAAAAGGTAAATCTGGCCCCGAATTCATGTTTTTCAGGGCCTGACCATTGACTGAACTATAAGCCAGAGGCGATTTATCTCCTGCCCTTGTGGCACTTATGAAGACATCCTCTGTAAGGAATGATCCTGTCTTAAGTATAAAATTCACATTAGCTTCCCCGGAAAGGGTAACTGTTTTTGTTTCTGATTCAAATCCTATAAACGATGCCTTTATTATGTACGATCCGGGCTTCAATCCTTTAAATGAAAAAGACCCGTCAGCAGCTGTATGAA
>JFJP01006400.1_pt1 | contig 18893 bp, 11 predicted proteins | sample 431651 | NCBI WGS metagenome assembly JFJP01 (sample SAMN02602958, study PRJNA72255) | Microbial mat metagenome, whole genome shotgun sequencing project. | biome: fresh water; feature: sink hole; material: water; isolation source: purple microbial (photo- and chemosynthetic) mats found in...
TGCTGACCGCCAAACTCGACAAGGCCCGGGCCGTGGTGGCACGCCGAGGCAAGGAAATGACGGTCATTGCGCTGCGCGACCCGGCGCTGGATCTGTCCGAATACGACGCAGGCGGCCACCCCTCTCGCAACCAGAAGCTGTTCGTGTACGCCGGGCGTGACCTGTACCGTCCGGGGGAGCAGTTCACGGTGTCGGTGCTGGCCCGGGATGCAGATGGAAAACCATTGCCAGCGACCCCAGGCGGCACTGCCACCCCCATCACCCTGGTGCTGAAAAAGCCCGACGGCGAAAGCGTGTCCACCCAGATCGTGCGGCCCAGCGCCCAGGGCACCGCCTACTACCAGCACGCGCTGACCCTGCCTGCCAGCGCCCCCACCGGCCGCTGGCTGCTTGAAGCCCGGCTGGACCCGGCCGCCAAACGGCCCGACGCAGCCTGGAGCTTCCAGGTGGAAGAATTTTTGCCCGAGCGCATGAAGCTGGACCTGAAAGCCCCCGAACAGGTGCTGACAGGCAGTGGCGAACTGGCCATACAGGTGGAAGGCAACTACCTGTACGGCGCACCGGCGGCAGGCAACACACTGCAAGCCAGCGCAACCACCGAGCGCCAGCGTCTGGCTCTGCCGCAAAGTTGGCCCGGTTTCATTTTTGGCGACGTGGCCGACGACACCGCCCGCCAGCGCCAGGAAATCGGCGAATCCACGCTGGACGAAGCGGGCAAAGCCAGCATCAGCGTGCCCTTGCAATTTGCCGAACGCTCGTCCCCCATGAAGCTGCGCGCCGTGTTCAGCCTGCTCGAATCGGGCGGGCGGCCCGTGGTGCGCTCGGTGGAGCGCAGCTGGTGGCCTGCCGACACGTTGGTGGGCGTGCGCCCGCTGTTCGAGCGCGACGTGGCCCAGGAAGGAGGCTTGGCCGGGTTCGAGCTGGTGCGCGTCAATACCTCAGGCAAGCTGGTGCCTGCCAAAGGCCTGCAAGTGCGACTGGTGCGCGAAGACCGCCAGTGGTACTGGCGCTACGACGACCAGCGCGGCTGGCACAGCGGCTACAACGTGCCCGCAGCCTCGACATCAGCGCCCGCACCACCGTCAGCCTGCCCGTCACCTATGGCCGTTACCGGCTGGAAGTGCTGGACCCCACCACCCAGCAAACAGCCCGCTACCGCTTTTACGCCGGCTGGAACGCGCAGGACGCCGACGACATGGGCAACCGCCCCGACCGCGTGGGGCTCAAGCTCGAAGGCGCGCCCTACAAGCCCGGCGACAAGGCCCGCATCACCCTCACCCCGCCGCACGATGGTGAAGCACTGGTCACCGTGGAAGGCGACCGCGTGCTGTACCAGAAGCGCGTGAAAGTGCGAGCAAGCGGCACCACGCTGGAAATTCCGGTGGACCCCGCCTGGAACCGGCACGATCTGTACGTGGCCGCCGTGGTGTTCCGCCCCGGCAGCGAGGGCGACCGCATCACCCCCGCCCGCGCACTGGGGCTGGCCCACCTGCCATTGGCGCGTGAGGCGCGGCAATACAAACTGGCCATCAACGCACCGGCGAAAACAGTGCCCGAAAAAACGGTGCCCGTCACCGTGAAGCTGACCGATGCCAAAGGCCAGCCCCTGAAGGGAATGACTGGTCAGCAGACCGTGGTCACACTGTCGGCGGTGGATGTGGGCATCTTGAACATCACCCGCTATGCCACGCCCAACCCCAGCGACTTCTTTTTTGGCAAGCACCGCTACGACGCCGACTTGCTGGACATCTACGGCAAGCTGATTGAAAAGATGGACGGCAACACCGCCCGCCAACGCTTCGGTGGCGACGCGGGCAAACGCGACACCCAAAGCCTGCCGCGCAAGGTGCGCCTGGTCGATCTGTTCAGCGGCCCCGTGGCGCTGAACGACGCGGGTGAGGCCACCATTCCCCTCAACCTGCCCGACTTCAACGGCACCCTGCGCCTGATGGCCGTGGCCAGCACGCCCGACAGCTACGCCAGCGCCGATGCCGAGATGGTGGTGGCCGCCCCGCTGGTGGCCGAGCTGGCCATGCCACGCTTCATTTCACCCGGCGACAGCGCCACCATCGCGCTGGACGTGACCAACCTGTCTGGCGAGGTGCAGGAGGTGACCGTCAGGGTTGAATCGGGCGCGCCGCTGCGCATCACCGGTCAGCATGCCCCGGTCAAGCTGGCCAACCAGCAACGCACCGTACTGCGCTACACGGCAGAGGCCACGGACGCGTGGGGCCTGGCCCCCATCAAGCTCACCGTCACCGCTGGCAAGCTGAAGGTGGTGCGTGAGGCCGCGCTGCAGGTGCAACCCGCCACACCGCTGGTGCGCGAGGCACGGCAGGTGCGCATTGCCCCCGACGGCGCGTTCAAGCTCGACCCCGCGTTGACCGACGCGTTCTGGTCGGGCTCGGCCAGCGTGAACCTGACGCTGTCCAACAAGCCGCCCATCGACGTGCGTTCAGCCGTGCAGGGCCTGCTGATGTACCCCTATGGCTGCCTGGAGCAAACCACCAGCAGCGCCTACCCACTGGTGTTCATTGACGAGGCCGGAGCCACCGCCTATGGCATGAAGCCGCTGAGCCGCGAGGAACGCGCCAAACGGCTGGACGTGGCCTTTGGCCGCCTGTCGGGCATGCAGCAACCGCAAGGCGGGTTTGGTTTGTGGGCCGCCAGCAACCCCTATGAAGGCTGGCTCAGCGCCTACGTCACCGGCTTTTTGCAAGACGCACACGATGCGGGTTTTGCCGTGCCCGAACCCCTGCTGCAACGCGCCACGCAGTCGCTGCTGGAACAGTTGCAAAAAGCACCGGGCCTGCAAACCCGGCCGCCCAAAGACGTGGCGCGCAACGCAGAAGGCCGCGTGGCTGACTACCGGGTGACCGAAAGCCTGCGCATGGCGCACCAGCGCCTGGCCGAGGCGGCTCACGCGGGCTACATCCTGGCGCGTGCGCAAAAGGCACCGCTGGCCACCCTGCGCACCCTGCACGACGAGTGGCGCGGCAACGCCCGTTCGCCGCTGGCAGGGGTGCACCTGAGCCTGGCCCTGAAGCTGATGGGTGACGAAGCCCGCGCCACCGTGGCGCTGGACGACGCACTCAAACTGGCCTACGGCATCAACCCGAGCACCAGCAGCCAAGGCTGGTACGACGAGTGGCTGGGCGACTACGGCTCGGCCCTGCGCGACAACGCGCTGGCCTACGCCCTGCTGCACCGCCACCAGGTGGCACACCCCAAGCGCGAAAACCTGCTGCTCGATTTGGCCGCCACGTTCGAGAAGCGCCAGTACCTGTCCACCCAGGAGCGCCTGTCGCTGTTCCTGGCCGCACGCGCAGCCGGTGGCACCAGCGAAGCACCTTGGTCAGCCAGCCTGCAAACGGGCAGCACCGCCGCCACCGCGCTCGGCAGCAAAATGGCCGAACAACGCAGCTTTGACGCTGCCGCCATCAAACGCGGCGTGACCGTGGCCAACACCGGAAAAGACACCTTGTTTGCCGAAGTGGCAGCCGAGGGTTACCCAGTCAAACCGCTGGCCCCCCGTGACGACCGCATCACACTGGAGCGCAGCTGGTGGACGCCCGACGGCAAAGCCATCACCAGCCGCCAGTTCAAAACTGGCGACATGGTGGTGGTGCGCCTGAAGGTGCAGGCCAAACAGCGCATCAAAGATGCGATGGTGGTGGAGCGCGTGCCCGCAGGTATGGAGGTTGAAAACTTCAACTTGAGCCAGGGTACGCAAGCCAACGATTTCACAGTGGGTGACGTGAATGTGGGCGAGGCCATGGCCGATGCACGCATCAAGCACCGCGAGTTCCGCGACGACCGCTTTGTGGCCGCCGCCGACCTGCGCGACGGCCCGCTGCACCTGTTCTACGTGTTGCGCGTGGTGACCCCCGGCAAGTTCACCGTGCCCGCCCCGTTTGCCGAAGACATGTACCGGCCCGATGTGCGGGGGGTAGGGAAGGCTGAGGCAGACATCACGGTGGTGGACCCAAGGGTGAAGTGATACCGCAGGTTATTCTTGTAAATCGAAGTTGTAATTTTCGATTTACATAAAATTAAGACCATCATGTACCTCCGTCAAGCCCGCTGTACCCTAGAACGCCTGGCCCGAGGCTTTCCAGTTCTGGCCATCACCGGGCCGCGCCAGTCTGGCAAAACGACGCTGGCCCGTGCCAGCTTTCCCGGCAAACCCTATGTGTCGCTGGAAAATCCGGATGAGCGGGACTTTGCCCAGCAAGACCCTCGGCGCTTTCTGGCCCGCTTTCCCGATGGCGCCATTCTCGACGAGGTGCAACGCTGCCCGGCCTTGTTGTCCTGGCTGCAGGGGCTGGTCGATGAACGCATGCTGATGGGGCAGTTTGTGTTGACTGGCTCGGCCCAGTTTGACCTCATCGCAGGCATGAGCCAGTCGCTGGCTGGCCGGGTGGGCAGGGTGGAACTGCTCCCGTTGTCACTGGCCGAAATGCAAGCCGGTGCCTGCCTGCCCGCCAGCCTTGACCAGTTGCTGCTGAATGGCGCTTACCCTGCCATTTACCAGCGCAAATTGGCTGCCAATGACTGGTTTCCCAACTACGTGGCCACGTACCTGGAGCGTGATGTGCGTCAAATCATTGCCGTGCGCGATTTGTCGCAATTCCAGCGCTTTGTCCGAATGTGTGCCGCGCGTTCTGGTCAATTGCTGAATCTGGCGGCCTTGGGGGCTGATTGCGGCATATCCGCAGTCACGGCACGGGACTGGTTGTCGGTGCTGGAGGCCAGCTACCTCGTCACCAGGCTGCCCCCGTATTTCCGGAACTTTGGCAAACGCTTGATCAAGGCTCCGAAGCTGTATTTTTTGGATGTGGGTCTGATGGCATGGCTCTTGGGCATCCGGGATGAAACCACCATCGCCACACACGCAGCGCGCGGTGCTTTGTTTGAAACCTGGGTGGTCGCCGACATCATCAAGCAGCGCTTCAACGCAGGCCAGCCTGCAGATCTGTACTTCTGGCGCGACAGTGCAGGGCATGAAATCGACGTGGTTTTTGAAACCCCCGCTGGTTTGCAGGCTGTCGAAATCAAATCGGGCAGCACCTTTGCCACGGACTGGACGGATGGGCTGAAGCAGTGGCAAAAAATCACCGGTGACACCACAGGCCCAAAGTCCATTCTGGTGTACGGCGGGCATGACAGCCACGAGCGCGAGCACTGCCATTTGATGGGCTGGCAAGACGCATTACCGCTGTGATGGGCCGGTGGCGAGCTTGGAGCAGCAAGTTGAACTTAATGTTCAACCTTTCAAATAAAAAGTGGCTTTACCGCTTGATTGGCATGGCTTTATTGCTATGCCTGCTGAAAGCCATTGACCTGCTGTTTCCCCTGCCCGCAGCGGCTTTTCAGGGAGCCTCTGCACCCGGCACGCTCGTGGTGCTGGCGGCAGACGGCACGCCCCTGCGCACCTGGGCCAGCACCGACGGGGCGCTGCGGCATCCCATTCAACCGGAGGCCGTGTCGCCCCTGTACCTGGAGGCACTGCGCCACTACGAAGACCGCTGGTTTGACTGGCACCCCGGCATCAACCCCATGGCCATGCTGCGCGCACTGGGCCAGTGGGCGTGGCACGGGCGGGTGGTGTCGGGCGGCTCCACACTGACCATGCAGGTGGCGCGCATCCTGGAGCTGAACGATCCATCGCGTGACGCCGAGGGCGGCCCTGCGCCCCGCACCGTAGGCACCAAACTGCGCCAGATGGCCCGTGCCCTTCAGTTGGAGTGGCACTTGGGCAAGCGCGACATCCTCACGCTGTACCTCAACCACGCACCCATGGGCGGGCAGGTGCAGGGCATTGAAATGGCCAGCCGCGCCTACCTGGGCAAACCGGCGGCCAACCTGAGCCATGCCGAGGCCGCGTTGCTGGTGGCCCTGCCCCAAAGCCCCTCGCGCCTGAGACCCGACCGTGCGCCAGGGCTTGCGCAGACGGCCCGCGACAAGGTACTGACCCGCATGGCCACGCTGGGCGTGTGGCCCGCCGCCATGGTGGCCGATGCCAAGCTGGAGCGCGTGTTTGCCCCGCCACTCAAGGCCCGCTGGCTGGCCCCGCTGGCTGCCGAACGCTTGCGCAAAGAGGCCAGGGGCAGCCCTTCAGACACCACAGGTGTGGTGCACAGCACACTGGACGCCGCATTGCAAATGCGGCTGGAGCAGGTGCTGCTGGACCGTTTGAACCAACTGCCCCCGGCTGTGTCCGTGGCGACGCTGGTGGTGGAAAACGACAGCCTCGCTGTTCGAGGCTACGCAGGCAGTGCCGATTTTTCGGACAACCAGCGCGCCGCGCATGTGGACATGGTTCGCGGCGTGCGCTCGCCGGGCTCCACGCTCAAACCGTTTTTGTACGCCATGGCGCTCGATGAGGGGTTGATCCATTCCGAAAGCTTGCTGGTGGATGCGCCGCAGAACTTCGGCGGCTACGCGCCGGGCAACTTCCAGGCCAGCTTCAGCGGCCCGGTGAGCGTGAGCGAGGCATTGGACCGTTCGCTCAACGTGCCGGCCGTGGACCTGCTGGAGCGCCTGGGCCCCGCCCGCTTTGCCGCGCACCTGCGCAATGCGGGGCTGAAGCTGCGTTTGCCCGCCGGGGCCACCCCCAACCTCAGCCTGATTTTGGGCGGCGGCAGCACCACGCTGGAAGAACTGGTGGGCGCGTACACCGCACTCGCCCGCGCTGGTGTGGCAGGCATTCCCCGGCTGACACCCGACGCTCCGACCGTGGACACGCGGCTGATGAGCGCAGGCGCGGCCTTCATCGTCCGCGAGATTCTGGAAAACGGCGGTCGCCCAGGTGCGCCGTTCAAAGACAGCGGCACCCGAGTGGCCTGGAAAACTGGCACCAGCTTTGGGTTCAGAGACGCCTGGGCCATCGGCGTGACCGACCGCTACACCCTGGGCGTGTGGGTGGGCCGCCCCGACGGCACACCCAACCCCGGCTTTTTTGGTGCCAACACCGCCGCCCCGCTGGTGAAAGACTTGCTGGCAGCGCTGGACACAGGGGCCAGCGGCACCGCTCCTCGCGCCGTGCCCGCCAGCGTGAGTGCGCAGGACATTTGCTGGCCGCTGGGCCTGGCTGCCAGCGGCACGCCGCCCGAGCACTGTCGCCAACGCCGCCCCGCCTGGACGCTGGGGGGCACCGCGCCCCCCACCTTGCCTGACCGGCTCCAGCCCACCGGCTTGCTGGACACGGCGTGGGTGCAAACGCCGTCAACCCTCCGAGGACAATCTGTGCGGCTGCGCCCCGGCTGTGCCGCGCCAAACACCGCTCGGGTTCAAGCCATCACCTACGCTCGCTGGCCAACCCTGCTGCAACCCTGGATAGAACCCGCCCAGCGCAGCGATGTCGATCGCCTGCCATGGGGGCCGCCTTGCCGGGGTGCCACACCCGCACGCACCCTGCGCATCAGCGGGCTGGAGCCTGGCAGCGTGCTGCGGGCCGCACCGGGCAAAACCGACATCATTGTGCAGTTGCAAGCGCTGGGCACCACCGAAACTGTGAACTGGTTGCTCGATGGGCGACTGGTGGGCACCACGTCCCCGGACGCTTCAAGTTTCCGGTTGACGCTGTCGGGGCAAGGCCAGCACGCACTCACCGCACTGGATGCTGCCGGGCAGTACCAGCATTTCTGTTCGGTGAGAGTCTCAGACCAGTGACACCCACTGCCAAAGCGCAAACACCGCCAGACATCCGGCAGACAGCCGATTGATTCGAACCCGCCAGGCCGGGGTAAAGCTGTGGCGCAGTCGTGCCACCCCGGTGGCCAGCAACAGCCACCACAGTGCGGAACCCAGAAACACCCCACCCAGCAGCACCAGGGGCGACGCTGCACCGCTGAACGTGGCGCTGAGGCTGGCAAAGATGGCCACAAACGACAGGATGGTGGCGGGATTGGACAAGGTCAGCGCAAACGTACCGGCAAATTGCGCCCACAGGCTGACCTCGCTCCCGGCTACCTGGGCTGCTTGATCTGCCAGCGGCGCGCGCCAGGTTTGCCAAGCCAACCACAGCAGCAATGCGCCTCCAGCTACCGACAAGGGCAGGCGGGCGCTGGTCAGAGCGGCCACCACGCTGGTCACTCCAAAGGCACCCACAGCACCGTAAACCGCGTCGGCAGAAGCTGCGCCCAGGCCTGTGGCCAGCCCGGCTGGCATGCCACGTTGCAAGGTGCGCTGAATGGTCAGCAGACCAATCGGCCCCACCGGCGCGGCAATGGACAGGCCCACCAGCATGGCCTTGAAGAACAGTGTTACATCGACAGGGTTCATGGCCATCATCATAAAAATTCGTTTGCACCTGATGAAGCTGAAAATTCAGGCCATTGGTGCATTTACCCATCAAAATTCAGGTGAAATTAATCATTGACGGAATATCACGATGGAACTGGATGACAAGGCCTGGCGGCTGATGGCTGCGCTGCAGGCCGACGCGCGCGCACCACTCAAAACCCTGGCGCAGGCAGCAGGCCTGTCGGTGCCCGCCACAGTAGAGCGGCTGCGGCGCTTGCAGGAGGTGGGGGTGGTGCGCGGATTTCATGCCCAAATCGACCCACTGGCGGTGGGCTACGGCGTTCGGGCCATGGTCGGCATCAACGCCCCGCAGCCGGGCAAGCAGGCCCTGCTGGACAAGTTGGCCCAGTCTCCCGAGGTGCTGGAATGCCACCATGTGGCGGGCAACGACTCCTACCAAATGCTGGTGGTGGCCACCGACTTGCAAGATCTGGAGCGATTTTTGTCTGACATCAACCGTTGGGGCGAAACCCGCACGGCCATCATTTTTTCAACACCCATCGAACGGCGTGGGGTGGTGCAGCGCCGCACGAAGGTTTGAACGAGCAGGGCGCTGCCGCCTAATACATCAGGAAGATCGGCGTGTGCCCACAGGCACATCGGCCACGCCGTTCCAGCCTTTGCCATCAAACCAGGCATCACCCGTCAGGTAAGCCTGCAGCATGGGCAGGCCATCCACCACGCAGGTGGGCACCCCAAAGGCGCCTGCGGCCAGCGCCTCGTCGGTGTTGGCGCGCAGTTGCTGTTTGATGGCGTCGCTGGCCGGGTCGGCCAGTTCGCGCCCGCGCTGCGCCATGTCGCTGGCCAATGTGGCCTGCAGGGTTGCCAGGCGCTTGGGGGCCACAGCCTCTGCGCCGCCTTCCCACACATGGCGCAACACCCGTTCGGTGACATAGCGGTTGGTTTGGCCCGGTGCGTCTGGTGTGGCGCAGGCCAGCGCCAGTCGCAGCAGGGGCAAGGGGTTGAACGGGTGCGCTGCAGGCATGGCAAGCGGCACACCGAGGCTGTGGCCCAACCACTGAACGTGGCGGTAGGTCCAATCGCGCTTGTGCGGAATTTCCGCCGGGCCCAACTGGCCGTGGTGCTTCAGCAGCGCTGCAAACAGCACGGGCTTGTAAGCCACCTGGTAACTCAACCCTGGCGCTGTGTCGTCACCCATCAACACCTGGGGCAAGCGCTGGAAAGCCAGCCACGCAAACGGCGAGATTGGGTCGAAGTAGAAGGTGATGTGTTTCATGTGACTGCGGCGGGAGTCTGTGTGTGTAGCGATTCAGGCCTGCCGCTGCTCCACCTGGGCCCACACAGCCAGTTTGGTGGCATCTGTGGCACGGCTCCAGAGTCCGATTTCTTCCAGCGTGCGAAAGCAGCCACTGCACCAGCCGTGGGCTGCGTCCATTTTGCACACCCCCACACAAGGCGATGGCACGCTGTGCTGCGGGTTTCTGCGGCGCGCCGTCGCAAGACTCACTCTGGAAGGCATGGAGCTGGCCGAGGCCACGGCCTGTGGGTCGGTGAAAGCGGATGGAACAGTCATGCCACAGATTGTGGCTGCACAGGCAAAACCACATCTGCCACGGGTGCACCCGTCCAGTCGGCCAGGTTCTGCGGGGTCAAGGGAAACACCGCGTGCGGGTGACCTGCGGCGGCCCAGATGCGCTCAAAGCGGAACAAATCGCGGTCGATCAGCGTAACGGGTGGCGTGGCATGCGCCAACGGCGACACCCCTCCAATGGAAAAGCCGGTGGCGGCCTTTACAAACTCGGCATTCGCCCGCCCCAGCTTGCTCCCGCCTTCGCCGGGCGTGCACACCAGTGCGGCCACCTTGGCTTCGCACACCCGGCGGTCGCCTGAGGTGACCACCAGCACCGCCACGCCGTCGGGCTTGCGCCGGAAGAGGATGCTTTTGGCGATTTGCCCCAGCGCCACACCCAGCGCATCGGCCGCTTGTTGTGCCGTGCGAGCGGCGTCATCCAGCATGACGGGTGTGTGGTCATGTCCCAACCTGGCCAACTCGGCGGCCACGCGTTGTACGCCCTCGGGTAGAGATTTGAGTTCAGCGCCGCACATGTCTCTCACCTCCGGAACTTGCCGCTGCCATCGATGATGGACAGGTCGGCAAAGTCCAGCCCGCTGTGCTCGGTGGCGCTGTAGCTCAGGCGCATGCCGCCGATATCGAAGTTGGCTATCCCTTCGAGCGCATCGCGCAGCTTGGGGCCGGTGGGATTGGGCCCGGCGCGGCGCAGGCCCTCTACCAACACCTTGGCTGCTGCAAAACCTTCCATCATGGCGGGCGACACACCTGGCAGGCTTTTGGCTTTGGCCAGGTCCATGGCCTCTTTGCTCAGGGGATGCGCCACCGAGCGTTCGTTGGGGAACACTTGCGTCACCACCACACCCCGAGCATGCGCGCCCAGTTGCTTGATGAACCCGTCGGATGCGTTGTTCGACAGTGTGACGATCTGTGCGCTGGACCCCGCCGCCCGGATGGCCAGCGTGCCCGCTGCCACGTTGCCCGCCGAGCCAATGAACACCACGGCCTGCGCGGTGAAATCGGGTTTGTCGCGCGGGAAGGTTTCCAGCCAATGAGGTTTCAGCCCCGCTTTTTCAAACCCGGCATTGGCACCTGCGGCAGAGTCGGCACCGAACGAATCGTCGGTTTGCAGCACGGCAATGCGCGTCACGCCCAGCCCCGCCAGGTGTTCCACCGCCCGGGCGGCTTCGCGCTGATAAGTGGCTCGCACATTGAATACCCAGGGGTTAACCGGTTTGTGCAGCACCATGGCCCCGGTGCTGGGGGCCACCAGGGGCACTTTGCGTTCGGCCAGCAAGGGCAGCAGCGCCTGGGCGTGGGGGGTGCCCCGGTTCAGAAACAAGGCCACCACGCGTTGTGTGTCAATCAGTTCGGTGGCCAGAGCCAGGGTTTTGGCGGGGTCGAATTGGTCGTCTACGGACACCAGCTCGATTTTTTGTCCATTCACGCCGCCTTTGGCGTTGACGGCATCCAGGTACAGCCTGGCACCGTCGGTGTTTTCTTTCACACCAGCTGCCACCGAGCCGGTGAAGCCCGACGGTTGGCCGATGCGGATTTGCGCTGTGGCCTGCGTGGTGGCAATCGCGGTCATTGCCAACGCGGCCAGCCCATGGCGCCAGCCCAAACGGTGAGGATGCATGCTGTGGTTCCCAACGAAAAGAACAATTCGACCGGTGGGCCCCGGTCTGTCCAGAGGACAGCCTTGGCTTCGCACACCTCAGAGTTTGCACGGTTTTGAGCTGTCCCAATGGCATAACCCCCTGGGGCTGCTTGCCAGTGGGCGCTCCGTAGAATGTTTGCCTCCTTCCTCGGGCCCCCGCCATGTCTTCCACGCCTTCCGCTTCTTCCCCACATTCCCCGGCAGACGACGGCCTCATCCGCATACGGGGTGCCCGCCAGCACAACCTGAAGGGCGTGGACCTGGACATCCGCACCGGCGAGCTGACAGTGGTCACCGGCCCCAGCGGCTCGGGCAAGTCCAGCCTGGTGTTCGACACCCTGTTTGCCGAAGGTCAGCGGCGCTACGTGGAGACCTTCAGCGCCTACGCCCGCCAGTTTCTGGACCGCATGGACAAACCGGCGGTGGACCGTGTGGACGGTGTGCCCCCCGCCATCGCCATCGACCAGACCAACCCCGTGCGCAGCTCGCGCTCGACCGTGGGCACCATGACCGAGCTGAACGACCACCTGAAGTTGCTGTTCGCCCGCGGTGCCCACCTGTTCGACCGCGTCACCGCTCAGCCTGTGCAGCAAGACAGTGCCGACAGCATCCTGGCCGAACTGCGCCAGCGGGTGGCTGCCGCCACCGTGGGCGGGGTGGAGCCCCGGCTGGTGGTCACCTTCCCGGTGGGTTTGCCCGCCGACACCTCGGCCCAGGACGTGGAAACCTGGCTGGCCGCCAGCGGCTACACCCGGGTGCAGGCCGAGCGCGTGGTGGCGGTGGACGCCGCACCTGACACCGAAACATCGAAAAAGCCAGCCAAAAAAACAGCAGCTAAAAAGTCAATACCATCAAGCGGCGGAGGCCAAAAAAGCATCAAAATTCTGGACGTGGTGGCCGACCGCTTCCGGCTGGGCAACGTGGAGCACGCCCGCGCCATGGAAGCGCTGGAGGTGTGCCTGCGCCGGGGCCACGGCCAGGTGCGTGTGTACGCCTTGCCTGTGGAAGCAGAGGGTGCCGAGCCCGCTGTCCCGTCTGTCACAGAGCCGGAGGTGTGGGCCTTTTCCGCCAGCCTGTATTGCCCCGAAAGCGGTCTGCGCTACGCCACGCCCACACCGTCGCTGTTCAGCTTCAACTCGGCCCTGGGTGCGTGCGACGCGTGCCGGGGCTTTGGCCGGGTGATCGGGGTGGACTACGGTCTGGTCATCCCCAACGACAAACTCACCCTGCGCGCCGGGGCCATCAAGCCCATCCAGACCCCCGCCTGGAAGGAGTGCCAGGACGACCTGATGCGCCACGCCGAGACCGAAGGCATCCCGCGCGACACGCCCTGGGGCCACCTGACGCCCGAGCAGCAGCGCTGGGTGATCGACGGCAGCCCGAAATGGAACGGCAAGTGGAACCAGACTTGGTACGGCGTGGCCCGGTTCTTTGAATACCTGGAAACCAAGGCCTACAAGATGCACATCCGGGTGCTGCTGTCCAAGTACCGTAGCTACACCGTATGCCCGTCGTGCCACGGGGCGCGACTGAAAACCGAGAGCCTGCTGTGGCGCATGGGGACGAAGGCTCAGGCCGACGCGGTGTTGCCACCTGCGTTGCGGTTCATGCCAGCGGGTGTGCAGTGGAGCCGTGAGCAATTGGAAGCCTTGCCGGGTTTGGGGCTGCATGATTTGATGCAGTTGCCCATTGCGCGGTTGCGGTCGTTTTTCGAGGCGTTGCAGGCTTCTTTGGGTGATGTTTCTTCGCGCGCTGTGTCGAGTTCGGGTGAGGGGTCTTCACTTGCTGCGCCGCCAAGGGGTGAGCCGCCCTCCGCATACTGCGAGCAGAAATTGTCGGGCGGCTCACCCCTTGCCCGCGCGGGCCTGGGCACGCCCGCAGGGGAGTCCGAACCCGGCGCAGGTGCACCAACCCGCAGCGCAGCGGGACGGTCGGGTGTGGGGGGTGACGATTTCTGCTCGCAGTATGAGGAGCCCCCCACACCCGATCGGCACGCTACCCACCAAGGCAGCCAATGCGAAGCCAACACACCACACACCAAACCCAAAGGCGAAGCAAGAGCCCTGGACCTCCTGTTCGATGAAATCAACACCCGCCTCAAATACCTGTGCGACGTGGGTCTGCACTACCTCACGCTCGACCGCCAAAGCCGCACCCTCAGCGGCGGCGAGGTGCAGCGCATCAACCTCACCACCGCTTTGGGCACCAGCCTGGTCAACACCCTGTTTGTGCTGGACGAGCCCAGCATCGGCCTGCACCCGCGCGACATGGACCGCATCAACCAGGCCATGCGCCGCCTGGTGACGGCCGGCAACACACTGGTGGTGGTGGAGCACGACCCGGCCGTCATGCTGGCCGCCGACCGCCTGATCGACATGGGCCCCGGCCCCGGCGAGCGTGGCGGGCAGATCGTGTTCGACGGCACGCCAGACGACATCCGCCATGCCGACACCCTCACCGGTGCGTACCTGGGCGGGCGCAAGCAGGTGGGCTTTGGCTTCAAACGCATGGTGGCCGAGTCCACCCCGCGCCTGATTCTGGAAGGCGCACGCGAGCACAACCTGCAAAACGTGTCGGTGGACTTCCCGCTGGGGCGCATGGTGTGCGTCACGGGCGTGAGCGGCTCTGGCAAATCCACGCTCATTCAAGACATATTGGCCCCGGCGCTGCTGCGCCACTTTGGCAAAACCACCGACGCGCCCGGCGCACACGACCGCCTGCTGGGGGCCGACATATTGGCCGACGTGGTCTTTGTGGACCAATCGCCCATTGGCAAAACCGCCCGCTCCAACCCCGTGAGCTACGTGGGCGCGTGGGACGCCATCCGCACCCTGTTTGCGCTGGCCCCACTGGCGCAGCAGCGTGGCTACACCGGCAGCAAGTTCAGCTTCAACAGCGGCGACGGGCGTTGCCCCACCTGTGGCGGCTCGGGTTTCGAGCATGTGGAAATGCAGTTCCTGAGCGACGTGTACCTGCGCTGCCCCGATTGCGACGGCCAGCGCTACCGCCCAGAGGTGCTGGAGGTGCGCATCGAACGCGCGCGGCTGACGCAAGCGGCAGACGGGTCAACGGCGCACGACATGGTGTCGATGAACGTGGCCGATGTGCTGGACCTCACGGTCAGCGAAGCCGCCCAGTTGTTTAGTGGCGACCGCGATGTCATCCGCGCCCTGCAACCCATCGTTGATGTGGGCCTGGAGTATGTGAAGCTGGGCCAGCCTGTGCCCACGCTGTCGGGCGGCGAGGCACAGCGCCTGAAGCTGGCGGGGTTCCTGGCCGAAGCGGCCAAAAGCAGCACCGCGAGTCGCCAGGCCGTGGCGAAAAAAGGCACGCTGTTTTTGTTCGATGAGCCCACCACCGGCCTGCACTTTGACGACATCGCCAAGCTCATGCGAGCCCTGCGGCGGCTGTTGGATGCAGGGCATTCGCTGGTGATCATCGAACACAACCTGGACGTGATTCGCGCGTCGGACTGGCTGATCGACTTGGGGCCGGAAGGCGGCGAGGGCGGTGGCCAGGTGGTGGCACAGGGCACGCCTGAGGAGGTGCGGTTGCACCCCACCAGCCATACCGCCAAGGCGCTGCGGGACTATGCGCTGGCCTTTGATGGCGAGCACGCGGTGCACGAGGTGCGCGAAGGTTCTGTGGCCTCGTACCTGAGCACGGCAGCGCCCGTGGCCGCGCAACAGCACAACAGCATTCGCATCGTCAACGCCCGCGAACACAACCTCAAAGGCCTGAGCGTGGACATTCCACGCGGCCAGTTCAACGTCATTTCGGGCGTGAGCGGTTCGGGCAAATCCACCCTGGCGTTCGACATTCTGTTCAACGAAGGTCAGCGCAGGTATCTGGAAAGCTTGAACGCCTACGCCCGCAGCATCGTCCAGCCCGCTGGCCGCCCGGAGGTGGACGCCGTGTACGGCATTCCGCCCACCGTGGCCATCGAGCAGCGACTGAGCCGGGGCGGGCGCAAAAGCACGGTGGGCACCACCACCGAGGTGTGGCACTACCTGCGGCTGCTGTACGTCAAGCTGGGCACGCAGCACTGCGTGCACGATGGTGCGGCGGTCAAACCCCAGTCGCCCGACAGCATGGTGGCGCAGATCATGCGCACGCGGCGGGGCCAACACATCGGGCTGCTGAGCCCGTTGGTGGTGGGTCGCAAGGGCGTGTACACCGAACTGGCCGACTGGGCCCGCCCGCGTGGCCACACCCACCTGCGGGTGGATGGCGAGTTTTTGCCCACCACAGGTTTTCCGCGCATCGACCGGTTCAAGGAACACACCATCGAGCTGCCTGTGGCCGACCTGGTGGTGGGGCCGGACGCAGAGGGCTTTTTGCGCCAGCAACTGGAGCTGGCGCTGCAACACGGCAAAGGCGTGGTGCACGTGCTGAGCCCGCTGGACGGGCTGGACGCAGCCTTTGCAGCGCACGCTGCGGGCACACAGGCTGCGCCCAACGCTGTACTCGGCCTGGGTGCCGGTGTGGGCAGCGGTGTGGGCCGTGTGGAGGTGTTTTCCACGCATCGGGCTTGCCCCGTGTGCAGCACCAGCTACCCCGAACTGGACCCGCGCCTGTTTTCATACAACAGCAAACACGGCTGGTGCCCCGACTGCGTGGGCACCGGCGTGAACCTGAGCCGCGACCAGCGCAAACAGCTGGATGATTCGGTGCGCGACGATGACAACAAGGGCCGCGAGCAAAGTTTTGCCGAGCCCGACGTGGAAGACCTGAGCCACGAGGCCTGCCCCGCCTGCCACGGTACGCGGCTCAACCCGCAGGCCAGGGCTGTGAAGTTTGCGGGCGTGGGGATTGCCGAGGTGGCGGCCAAGAGCGTGAAAGAGGTGCAGGCTTGGGTGGATGGACTGGCCGCTTTAGCTGGTGGCCTGTCCTCCCGGGAAACCGACATTGCCCGTGACCTGATTCCTGAAATCCTGGGTCGTCTGAGCTTTTTGCAGCAGGTGGGTCTGGGCTACCTCACGCTGGACCGGGGCGCACCCACGCTGTCTGGCGGCGAGGCGCAGCGCATCCGGCTGGCGGCGCAGTTGGGCAGCAATTTGCAGGGTGTGTGCTACGTGCTGGACGAGCCCACCATTGGCCTGCACGCCCGCGACAACCAGATTCTGCTGGGCGCGTTGGACCAGTTGCGCCAGCACGGCAACACGCTGGTGGTGGTGGAACACGACGAAGACACCATCCGCCGCGCCGACCACATCATCGACATCGGCCCCAGCGCGGGCAAACGCGGCGGGCGCGTGGTGGCGCAGGGCACGGTGGCCGACCTGTCGGCATGCGAAGAATCGCAAACCGGGCGCTATTTGCTACATGCCATGAAGCATCCTTTGCAAGCCAGACGTGCGGTAGGGGCTGATTTTTCATTGAATTCTGCCTTGCGTGTGGGCCAAGCCAGCCTGCACAACCTGCACAACGTGAATCTGACGGTGCCGCTGCAGCGCCTGGTGGTGGTCACCGGCGTCAGCGGTTCGGGCAAATCCACCCTGGCGCGCGACGTGTTGCTGACCAACGTGGCCGCAGCCGTCACACAGCGCAGTACCAAAGCGGGCCGAGACAGCATGGACGCCGGGCACTACCCCACCTGGGTGGGCTGCAAAACGGTTACCGGCTTCGAAACCGTGGACCGCGTGCTGGAGGTGGACCAGACACCCATCGGCAAAACGCCGCGCAGCTGCCCTGCCACCTACATCGGCTTCTGGGACACCATCCGCAAGCTGTTTGCCGACACGCTGGAAGCACGCGCACGCGGCTACGGCCCGGGGCGCTTCAGTTTCAACACCGGCGAAGGCCGCTGCCCCAGTTGTGAAGGGCAGGGCGTGCGCACCATTGAAATGAGCTTTTTGCCCGACGTGAAAGTGCCCTGCGAAAGCTGCCACGGTGCCCGCTTCAACCCCGAAACCCTGGCCGTCACCTGGAAGGGCAAAAGCATTGGTGACGTGCTGCAAATGGAGGTGGATGAGGCGGTGGACTTCTTCGCCACCATGCCATCCATAGCCCACCCGCTGCAACTGCTGAAAGACGTGGGCTTGGGCTACCTCACGCTGGGCCAGCCCAGCCCCACGCCATCAAGCTGGTGACTGAGCTGAGCAAGGTGCGCGACGACATCACCCGCCGGGGCCAGAAAGCCCCGCACACGCTCTATGTATTGGACGAACCCACCGTGGGCCTGCACATGGCCGATGTGGAAAAACTCATCCGCGTGCTTCACCGCTTGGTGGACGGTGGCCACAGCGTGGTCGTGATCGAGCACGATCTGGACGTGATGGCCGAGGCCGACTGGATCATCGACCTGGGGCCGGAAGGCGGCGCAGAGGGCGGGCGCATCGTGGCCGCCGCCCCGCCCGAGGCGGTGGTGGCGTTGGGCACGCACACCGGCAAGGCGCTGGGGCCGGTGCTGGCGCGGGTGTAAGGTTTGAGCGGTTGCAACGTCCTGAACGTGAGCTTGGATGATTTGCGCCGCTACGCAGTGGCGCGAAGCCTGTTTGCGCCCACCGGTCTGGCCCAGGCCGTGCAGCAGATGGGTGGCTTTGTGCAGGCCGATCCGCTGAGGGCGCCAGCCAGGGCGCAGGACCTGACCTTGCGGCACCGGGTGCGCGGTTACCGCGCCGGGGATCTGGAGCGGCAGTACCCGTCGCTGGCTTTGCAGGAAGACTTTTTCATCAACTACGGGTTCCAGGTGCCCGAGCTGCGTGCGCTGATGCACCCGCGCACCGCCATCAAGGTTTGGGACGATGCCCGCTGGGCTTTGGCGCATGAGGTGCTGGCGCAGGTGCGGCAGCGGGGCCGGGCGCACCCTGCCGAGGTGGATGCCGCGCTGCAGCAGGGGGCGACAACCAACTGGTTTGGCGGCAACAGCCGCTTGAGCACCGAGCTGCTGGACGGGTTGCACTACCGGGGCTTGCTCGATGTGGCGGGGCGTGACAGCGGCACGCGCTGTTATGCCGTTGCGTCGCCTTGGCCCGAAGCACCTGACCCGCAAACGGCCATGGATGCGATGGCCGATGCCCTGGTGCACCTCTACGCCCCCCTGCCCGCAGCCAGCCTGGGCCAGCTGGTGGGCATGTTGGGGCATGCCGCACCGCAGTGGCAAGGGCTGCGCAAAACCACATTGGCCCGCGCCAAGGCGAGGCTGGCACACGCTCGCGTCAGCGATGTGGACTGGTACTGGCCGCCACATGAAGACCCCAGGCAACCGATTTGGCGCGCACCGGCCAAGGTGCGCCTGCTGGCCCCGTTCGACCCGGTGGTGTGGGACCGGCGCCGGTTTGAATGGCTGTGGGGGTGGGCTTATCGGTTTGAGGCTTACACGCCCGCTGCCCGCCGGGTGCGCGGGCACTACGCACTGCCATTGCTGTGGCGTGACCGCGTCATCGGCTGGGC
>JFJP01038215.1_pt1 | contig 18889 bp, 14 predicted proteins | sample 431651 | NCBI WGS metagenome assembly JFJP01 (sample SAMN02602958, study PRJNA72255) | Microbial mat metagenome, whole genome shotgun sequencing project. | biome: fresh water; feature: sink hole; material: water; isolation source: purple microbial (photo- and chemosynthetic) mats found in...
CAGTGGCAGACCATGACCAGTGGCCGAGATGTTGAGAATAAAGGTGCGAAGGACCCTGGAAACTTTTCATCACTTCTGTCTCTGTAGTCTCTCCCAAATACTCCCGGGAATCTGTATCGAACAGATCCTTATATTCAGGGCAGCCTTCATCGAAAGGTTCAATAACTGTTTCTGAAGATTTCTTTGGAGGGTTGGTGGTTCGCATTTTCACAAATATAGATTTGCCATGCCAATCGTTCGCAGGTACAGTTCGCAAAGTCAGCCTATGATTAACAATCCAAGCAAACGCAGCACTATATGGGCATGTCGGCAAAAACAAATCGGCAGGCGGCTCAATGGTTACGTTAATTCATCTGCATCGCGGCGATTGAAAAAACTGGCTGAAGGGTGGGGATTATTATTTTCACGAGTGGTCGAACGGTTGACCAGGGAAGCAGACGAACGCTATGCTGGTGTTTATATTTTCGGAAGCGGAATGAAGAAAGCGACTGAATCTTTGTGAGACATGAAGCCCCGACCGGTGATACTGATCGGGCTTCTCTGTTGGCTGGCTGGAGATCGTTGATTGAGTCCGGTTACAACCTGGTTACAAGTTTTGAAACGAAAAAAGGGGTTACATGCATTTAACTTGTAACCCCTTGAATTTTCTTGGTAGCGGGGACAGGATTTGAACCTGTGACCTTCGGGTTATGAGCCCGACGAGCTACCAGACTGCTCCACCCCGCGACAGGAGGGCTTAATATACACCCAATAAAATTATTGTCAACGATTATTCCCTGCTATTGGCAGTGCTTTCAGAGATAACCGCAAAGTTGCCTATTTTTTCAATGATTTCTTGGGGCAGCCTGGTCAGTCGGCCTTGGCGGGGGACGGCGGCGTGTATGGTATAGCCCTTGACCAGAAGCTTTGGAGTATCTGTATTTTCCTCCCGGCGAAGGATGCGATAGGAAAACCGGCATTTGAGACTGGAAACCTCGGCAACCGTGGTTTCAATGGTCAACAGGTCATCGTAGAAGGCCGGGGATTTGAAGCGTGACCAGCATTCTATGACCGGCAGGACAAAGCCCATCTTTTCGATATCGTTGTATGAGCATACCCAGTGGCGCATCAGCTCCGTTCGTCCGATCTCGAAATAGCGCAGATAGTTGGCGTTATAGACGACTCCGCCGGCGTCGGTGTCGCCGTAGAGAACCCTTGCTGTCGTGGTGAAGATGGCGCCTTTAGTCATGGTGAAGGAGCTTTTCCATAAGGCGATGACCGGCGCTGATCCTGTTATGAACCGCTGCATCATGCTCCCGGCAGCTTTTTTCCGAGAAGGCCAGTCCCGAACCTTTCTCTATCTCACGGGAGTCGTAGAGCAGGGTGGGCACCGGGTCGGCGACATGGGTACGCAGGGCCAGGGGGGTAAAATGGTCCATGGTGACGACGACGCGGAACTCTTCACGGCGAGCCCGCAGCTCGGTGATGATCGGCCGGACGATGCGATGGTCAAAATCTTCAATGGCGGTCATTTTATCGGCGAGTGACCCTTGGTGGCCGGCCTCATCCGGGGCCTCCAGGTGGACGAAGACAAAATCACCGGTGAGCAGGGCCTGACATGCCGCCTGGGCTTTGCCCTCATAGTTGGTATCGATATAGCCGGTGGCGCCGGGTACGTTGATGATCGACAGATCGCCGACGACGCCAAGGCCTTTCAGCAGATCGACGGCGCTGATCATGGAACCGCTGATGCCGAAGCGCTGCGGCAGGGTCGGAACAGTCGGCATCTTGCCTTCGCCCCATAGCCAGATCTGGCTGGCCGGGTTTTTTCCAGCCTTTATCCGAGCCTGATTGATCGGGTGGTTTGCCAGAAGGTTTCCGGTTTTTTCAAGGAGTTCCGCCCAGGCAGGAATGTCGAGATAGCGTTGCCAGAAGGCGGTTACCTCCTTTTCGATATGGTCGTGGGGCGGCACGGTGACGAAACCGGGGTGTTCGCCCTTGAAGACCACGAGATGGCGGTAGCTGACTCCGGGCTTGAAATGAAAGGTTGGTGTGGCGCAGTGTTTTTCCAGATCGGCGATGAGGATGTGCGCCTCCTGGTTGCTGATATGGCCGGCACAGAAATCGCGCATGGTTGTTCGGCCGCCTGCCCCTTGGTCGAGGGTCACCAGATTACAGCGGAAGGCGGTTTCGTCGGCGGCCAGGTGAATGTTCATGGCGGCGGCTTCAAGGGGGGCGCGGCCGGTATAGTAAGCGGCCGGGTCGTAACCCATGAGCGACATATTGGCCACGTCGCTGCCCGGCGGGAAACCGTCGGGAACGGTGTGGGTCAGGAAAAATTCGCCTCTCCGGCAGAGTTCGTCGATCATCGGTATGGCGGCTGCCTCAAGCGGTGTCTTGCCGCCCAGTTCGGCGACCGGGTAATCACCCATGCCGTCGCCGACGAGAATCAGATATTTCATGGGAGATCCTATTGCGGATAAAGGATACGAATCTTGACGGTCGGGGCGCTGCACACCTCCAGGGCGTCGATTTCGCCGATGGCCTTGACGACGGCATCCTCCTCCGCCAGGTGGGTGCGGAAAACGATAAAGACCGGTTCCTCGGTGTCGCGGCCGTCCTGCATCATCGACTGGATGGAGATGCCGTGTTTGCCGAAGATACCGGTGATCATCGACAGGACACCGGGACGATCAAGGGCGGTGACACGGAAATAGTAGGGACAGACGAGGTGGTGCATCGGGGTGATGCACGGTTCGCCGATATGTTCCGGTCGATAGGAAAGGGCCGGTACCCGGTTGACGCTGCCGGCGATGATATTTCTGCCGATATCGACGACATCGGCGGCGACGGCGCTGCCGGTGGGCATCATCCCGGCGCCCTGGCCGTAGAGCAGTACGTCGCCGACGCAATCGCCCTGGAACTGAATGCCGTTATACGGACCGTTGATGGTGGCAAGCATATGACTTTCCGGCACCATGGTCGGATGGACTCTGGCCTCAAAACTGTCGCCGTGGTTGCGGCTGATGGCCAGGAGTTTGATGCGAAAACCGAATTTTTTGGCGAAGCGGATATCGATCGGCTCGATGCTGGAGATGCCCTCGACGGTTATGTCTTTGAGCTGCACGTTTTTGCCGTAGGCAATGGTCATGAGGATCGCCAGTTTATGCGCAGTATCGATGCCTTCGACATCATAGGTCGGGTCGGCCTCGGCATAGCCGAGACGCTGTGCCTCTTGCAGCACTTCGGCGAAGGGGGTACCGTGGTCGGTCATCTGCGACAGGATATAGTTGGCCGTGCCGTTCATTATCCCTTCGATATAATTGATGCGGTTGGCCACCAGCCCCTCCTTCAGGGCCTTGATAACCGGGATGCCGCCGCCGACGCTTGCCTCGAAACCGACTTCGACGTTCTTTTCCGCGGCAGCGCGGAAGATCTCCCCGCCGTGCACGGAAAGCAGAGCCTTATTGGCGGTGACGACATGCTTGCCGGCGCCGATTGCTTTCAAGATAAAGGTTTTTGCCGGTTCCATACCGCCGATAAGTTCCACAACGATATCGATCTTCGGGTCGTTGAAGATGTCGGCGGCGTCGTTTGTCAGGCGTGTGGTGACAAATTCCTCCGGCAGCGTCTGGGTGTTGAGGTCGGCCACGGAACTTACGGTAAAGGATATTCCGGTTTTTTGCAGGAGACGTTCTTTTTGCTGCAGAAGGGTGTATGCCAGGCCTTTGCCGACGGTGCCGAAACCGATGATGCCAACATGTATTTCTTTCATAATCCTTTAGATAAACAAAAGGTTGATATTGCCGCAAAGAGGATCTTCACGGTGCTTTTTTGCTTGTGTTCCGTGCCGTGAAGAGGTTGGCGGAGTTGTGGTTGTCCCTGTCATCGGGGACAGCAGTTCTTTGCCGTGTCGCGCAGGCAAAGGAGAGTGTCCGGCCGTTATGAAGGCACCAAGTTTCTTGAAAGTAACCGCTTTCAGGATGAAAGTCAAAATCTTACCGGAGATATTTTTATGGCCCGAATACGTGTTTTGGTCTATACTATCTCGCTTGTTGGGCGCCGATAGCGAAGGATTCCGTCGGAAATTGCCACGGTGCGCATTCGCCGGAGCTTGTGAGAGCTGGAAAAGCATTTGCACCTGGGGGGATCCCCCCTTGGGGCGTTGGAGTTTATAGTTGCGACAAAACTGAAGTTTTTTGCATATTTGGTGAACGTTCATTGAAAGAATCTAAAAGGAGATGACAAGCATGGGCAAAAACATTCTGGTATTCGGGCCGAACGGCAGTGGTAAAGGAACGCAGGGCGCTATCGTCCAGAAGAAATTCAATATCCCCCATATCGAGTCGGGTGCGATCTTCAGAGAGCATATCGTCGGCGGTACCGAACTTGGCAAGAAGGCCAAAGCCTTTATCGACAAAGGCGATCTGGTGCCGGACGACATCACCATTCCGATGATGGTTTCCCGCCTGCAGAAAGCCGATTGCAAGGAGGGCTGGATACTTGATGGTTTTCCGCGTTCCAAAGACCAGGCCGTTACCTTGGCTGAAACCTTGAAAAAAGAGGGCCTGGCCCTTGATTACGTCATTGAGATCGTTCTCGATCGTGAAATCGCCAAAGAGCGCATCATGGGCCGACGTCTCTGTGTGAACGACAACAATCATCCCAATCATATCGCCTTTGAGGCCATCAAGCCGGTGGAAAAGGACGGAAAACTGGTATGTCGCGTCTGCGGCGGTGAGTTGAAGACCCGTGCCGATGATCAGGATGTCGATGCCATCAGCAAACGTCACAATATCTATTATGATGATAAAACCGGTACCATGGCAGCGGTAAACTATTTCAAGAATACCGATGGACCGAAGGTTATCTCCGTTGATGGTTCCATTTCCATCAAAGAGGTTACCGACGCCATCATGAGCCAGCTGTAACCCTTATCATGATAACGAAGAGCTGATTTTCACCGTATTTTGGTGGCAAAGGGCCTTCCCGTAACCCGGGAAAGCCCTTTTCGTCTTTTACATCCGAGAAGAGTTCTTCATGGTTTCTAATGAAGAACTTTCTCCTACAAGACTTGCACCCGGTAAAGGGAAAAGAAGAAAACACAAATGAATAAAATCGGAAAGGTGTATCTGGTTGGGGCAGGTCCTGGGGATCCGGGGCTTATTACCGTGCGCGGCAAGAATCTGCTGGAGAGAGCCGAGGTCGTTGTTTATGACTACCTGGCCGGTAAAAAACTGCTGAAACATGCCCCGGCTTCGGCTGAGTTGATCTATGTCGGTAAAAAAGGCGGCGTGGAACACAGTCATAGCCAGGAAGAGATTAACCAGATGCTGGTCGATCATGCCCAGCAGGGCAAGATGGTGGTTCGCCTCAAGGGCGGCGACCCTTTTATTTTCGGCCGGGGCGGGGAGGAAGTGCAGCAGTTGCATGCTGCCGGCGTACCCTTTGAGGTCGTTCCCGGGGTGACCTCCGCCACCGCAGCCGCCACCTATGCCGGAATTCCGATAACCCACAGGGACTACACGGCGAGCGTTGCCTTTCTCACCGGCCATGAGGACCCGACCAAGGAAAATTCCGGTATCAATTGGGAGAAGCTGGCCACCGGCGTCGGTACCCTGGTTATTTATATGGGCATCAAAAACCTGCCTATTATTGTCGCCAATATGATCAAGTACGGCCGTGATCCGCAAACCCCGGTGGCCGTCGTCCGCTGGGCCTCGACTCCGGAACAGCGCTCGGTGGTGGGTACGCTCGCGACCATCGCCCAGGTCGTTGTCGATTCCGGCATTAAACCGCCGTCGCTGATCATTATCGGTGAGGTGGTCAGTCTCCGCGATACCATCGACTGGTATGAGAAACGGCCGCTCTTCGGCAAGAAGATCATCGTCACCCGCACCCGCGAGCAGGCCAGTGAGCTGGTGGCGGGACTTGAGGAGTATGGTGCCGACTGTCTCGAATATTCGACGATAAATATCCAGCCGGTGGATTCGTACGAGATCCTCGACGATGAACTGGAGCGTATCAACGAGTACCACTGGATCCTCTTCACCTCCCTCAACGGGGTTAAATATTTTTTTGAACGTTTATACGGCAAGGGCCTGGATGCCCGTCACCTGAAGGGGCCGGAAATTGCCGTGGTCGGCAAGAGTACCGCCGATCTGCTCCTTAAATACGGGGTGCATGCCGATCTTATTCCCAGCGTTTTTACCGGCGAGGGTTTGGCCGAGAGCCTGCTCGACCAGGGGGTGGAAGGGCGAAATATCCTCATTCCCCGCGCTCTGCAGGGGAGGGAGATCCTGCCCGAGACCCTGCGCGGTGCCGGTGCCCAGGTGACGGTTGCCCCTGTTTATCAGAATTGTCCGGCCCAGGGCGATAAAGAGTTCCTGCGTGCCGAACTGGAGAAGGGCGGGGTCGAGATGGTGACCTTTACCAGCTCCTCCACCGTGCGCAACTTCCTCGCTTTGCTCGACGAAGAGAATCAGGACGAATTGAAAAAACTGCTGGCGGGGGTGAAAATTGCGGCGATCGGCCCGATTACTGCAAAAACCGTTACCGACAGCGGACTGCGAGTCGATATCCAGCCGGAACAGCATACCATCCCGGCGATGATTGAGGCCATAGTCGCACATTATCATGGAGCCGACAAGTAGTCGTCAGGTCTATGTTCGTGCAGGCAACCGGGAGCAGCAAAACCGTCCTGCCAAAAAGGAACGGCGGGAAAGGAGCATCGATCCTGGCGAGGCCATCTGCTGCCTTGCCTGCGGCGCGGTAATTACCGTCAAGGAGCAGAAAATTCAGGTGGGTGGCGCCCACAGCCACACTTTTTTTAATCCGCTCGGCATCGTTTTTGAGGTGGGATGTTTCCGCCAGGCCCCCGGTTGCCGAGCCGTTGGTGGGCCTTCCGCCGAATTTTCCTGGTTCCCCGGCTATCTCTGGCGGGTGGTTCTCTGCCACCGCTGCCGCATACATCTCGGCTGGATATTCGCCATGGATGGCGATGTTTTCTTCGGTCTGATTCTTAAAAACCTCCTGGGAGGTTGACGGAGAATGTCCTTTCCCCCGCTCAATTGCTTCTGATCAGATCCAGCAGGTCTTCCGAACTCATCTTGGCGCTGATATCGCTGCCTTCCAGGAGGCTGCCGGCGAGATCGCGCTTTTCCTGGTGCAGCTTGACGATTTTTTCCTCAATGGTGCCTTTGCAGACCAGCCGGTAGATGGTCACCGGTCGGGTTTGACCGATACGGTGCGCCCGATCGGATGCCTGGTCTTCAATGGCCGGGTTCCACCAGGGATCCATGTGGATAACGTAATCGGCGGCGGTCAGGTTGAGTCCCAGGCCCCCGGCCTTAAGGCTGATAAGGAAGAGATCGCCCTGTCCGGATTGAAAGGCGTCGACATTGATCTTTCGCTGTTTGGCGCTGGTGCTGCCGTCGAGATACTGGTAGCTGATCTTCTGCTGGTCGAGATACTCGCGGATAAAATTGAGATGACCGATAAATTGACTGAACACCAGGGCCTTATGGCGGCTGGCCAGAAGTTCCTCAATAATCGAGGCGAAGACCTTCAGCTTTGCACTGCCGGTTGAGCTGTTCGGGTCGATGAGGCGAGGGTTGCAGCAGGCTTGGCGCAAGCGCATGATTTCCGTGAGGATTTGCAGATGGCGCCCCTTTTTGTCCCGGGCGCTTTCCAGCATATCGATGGCATTCTGGCGCAGGGCCTCGTAAAAATGGTTTTCCTCCGGACTCATCTCGACATCAAGGGTGACTTCGGTGCGGGAAGGCAATTCTTCCAGAACCTGGGATTTTATGCGGCGGAGGATAAAAGGGCGAATGAGTTTTTTCAGCTTCAGCTTGGCATCGCGGTCCTGGTAGCGCTCGATGGGGATGGCGTACCGTTCGTTAAAGCTGCTCAGGCTGCCGAGCAGGCCCGGATTGATGAAATGGAAAAGGTTCCACAATTCCCCCAGGTGGTTCTCGATGGGCGTGCCGGTGGTAATGAGTTTAAACTGGGCACGAAGTGACATCGCCGCCTGGGAACGTTTGGTCGCCGAGTTCTTGATCGCCTGGGCTTCATCGAGGATAACCGCCTGCCACTTCACCGAGGAAAGGAGTTCGTTTTCCTGCTGCAGAAGGGTATAGGTGGTGATCATCAGATCAAATTTGCCGAGATCGTTAATGCTTTTTTCCCGATCTTTGCCGGTGAAGAATTTGACGTTGATGGTCGGGGTGAAACGATGCACCTCCGATTGCCAGTTGGTCGACACCGAGGTCGGGGCGACAACGAGAGAAGGCCCATGGGCGGCGAGTTTCAAGATGATCGCCAGGGACTGCAGGGTCTTGCCGAGGCCCATATCGTCGGCCAGGCATCCGCCGACGCCCCAGCGTGCCAGCCGCGCCAGCCATTCAAAACCTTCCCGCTGATATACCCGCAGTTCCGCCTGGAGGGTTGAAGGAACCTCGGGCTTGTAGCTCTGGGCATCGTGGATTCTCGCTATTTGTTTCTGCCAGCCGGCGTCGGTTTCTATGGCCACCTGGTTGGCCAGTTTTTCCAGCTGGATGGCGGCCAGGGGATGGACCAGTACCTCGCCCTCCGTCTCGGTGGTGGAACCGTCGGTATAAAGATTGATGTCTTCCAGCCGCTTACGAAATTCCTGGGTCAGGGCGATGAATTGCCCATCGCCGATTTCAACGAAGCGGCCCGGGGAATTTTTCAGTTTGGCGAGCAGGTCTTTCAATTCGATAACCTGTCCCTGGTCGAGGACAAGCTGGCCGCTCATGGCAAACCAGTTCTGTCGATTGGTGCGTATTTTCAGGTTGAGATTTTCCAGCGATACCTTTTGTGTGATGGTCAGCTTTTCCCCTTCCGGCCATTCGATCACCACCTTGTCGCGGATGGCCTGCAGTTCCATCAGCGTTTGCAGGCAGTCATCGGGGTCATAGAGGTGCCATTCCCTGTCGTTTTCCTGCTCCATATCCATGGCCAGGTCGAGTATCGGGCAAAGTTCTTCAATATCCCGTGCCTTTTCTTCTTCCAGAGCCAGGTTGCGCCGAGTCTGCAAGCGTTTGCCGTTGACCTCGGCCATGATGTTTTCCACCCCCTGACCGGGTTTCAGGTAATGACCTCCTTCGACGAACGGTTTGACGAACATCTCCAGGCGAAAACCGGTGCCGTAGGGAATGAGATGCATATAGATGGTGGAATCGGCCTCGACAAAGGTAATGTTGCTCGATTTTCGGCTGCTGCTGTCGGCGGCGATGGCCGAGTGGACGGTCATAAACGATGAGATATTACCGATGGCGGTCAATACCTGCTCGCTTGCCGATTTCGGCACGGTGATGCCGTCTTTGCCGGTGATCTGGGCAATACGTCGGTGATTATCATTGATATTGATAATCTTGACGCGGGTGGGGGTTTCCTTTTGAAAATTGATAGCGTCGCCGGTAATCGGATGGGCGAAACAGATGTGTAGGAAATCGCCGCGTTCCTCGACCAGGAGTTCAGGTTCTCCGGCAACAAATTCCACCGGGGTCATCGGCGACTCGACCAGATAAAGGTGCGGATGGCCAATCATCGCCGGCAGCACCCGGTCGATGGCCAGGATAAAAGTAATATTCTGATTTTCAGGATTGACGATCTTTTTTATGCCGGCACAGATTTTTCGGTCCTGGGCGGTGAGATAGTTGAGTTTGCCGGCCTGATAAAGTCTGGCCAGGGCGATGGGGCGGCCACGGCTCCAATCCCCATCCGGGTTGAGTTTTTGCTCGCGTGGGGTAATGCTGATCTTCTTGCCTTCAAAGCCGACCATCCAGATCAATCGGGTTGATTGTCGAGGTTGTTCGTATTCCTGGCTGGTGGCAAGGATAAGAGCCTGCAGGGTGCGTTTCCACGGTTCTTCCGGCTGGAGAATGGGGAGAAGAGGTATAATCCCGATCTGTTGGCGTAAAGTCGCGGTCGTTTCCAGGTAGAGAAGGTTGTCGTGATGAATGGTGGAAAGAATTTCCGCAAGGAGCAGGGTGAAGAAACTATATTCGCTCCGACTGCCTCTCTTGAAGCAGGCAACGATTTCTCCTTCGATGTCCCTGTCGATGGCGCTGTTCAGCCAGTATTGACAGATTCCGGCAAAAATCAGGGTGAGAACGTTCTGCCGGGGTTTCTCGGGGAGAAGTATAGGGTCGGTCAAACTGCCTTTGTTGACATGGGAGTTAACGACGATGGCGAGATAATTGTAGGCATCGTTTTCCCGGGCATGGGGAAACTGGGAAAGGGCAAAGCCTATGGTGTCGGCTATCGAAGCATACTCACTCCCGTCAGCCAGATGCAAGCGGGCAAGGAGATAGAAGAGCCCGGGTGGACCGAAGAATGCCACTTTCTCCCCCTGGCTGTAAGTGGTGAGAAAGTGCAGATCGTCGTCAAAGGCAGTAAGAGCCTCCCGGCTGTTGCCACGGAGAAAAAGAAGTGTCCCCAGTGCCCCTGTTCCCTTGAAGGACTCGCGATGTGTGGTGATAAGGCTGTCGGCTTCCGTTAATCTGCCGCGAAACAGCAGCTCGTTGAAGAGCAGTCGTTTAAAGGGGAGCTGCTCGTCGCTGGACAGTCCGGTGAACTCATCCCCGGCGAGAAAATCGATGATGGCGGGATAGTCGGTGAGGGTCTCCTGCCCGTATTGCAGAACATTGCTGAGGAGATAGAACTGAAAGGACGTTGAAAGAGAACGAAACCAGTCACGATCAAAGGGCCTGGTCATTATCCGCACCGTCGGCGGGGGATCTGCTGCCAGATCACGACACTGGGCGGCGATGAATTCGTTGGCATCATCGATGATGTCGAACTGCTGGGTGTATATGCCGATACGCATCTCGCGCATGCCGCGCCAGCAACGGGTTGTCCATTTACCGTAATAATAGGTGATCGGTGCCTCGCTTTGAATGACCGCGGCATAGGTTCCGTAGGTGCCCTCTTGAAGAGCAATCTTGCTGAGGGTTTCGACTATCTCTTCGTGGCATTGGCGCTCCTTGGTAAGCAGGCCGAGTTGCTCGAATTTGTTCAAATAGTGGGCAAGATTGGCGGCTGTCGGTTTGTTGCCGCGGGGATTTTTCAAATCCAATTGGCGCAGGCAGTTGACGAGAAGAGTGGAATGCGCCGGTTCGTAAACGATGGAGAGAAACTGGAGAAGCGCTTGTTCAAAGGGGGAAAGTTTGTAGTACTGATCAAGAAGGTTGGTAGGGTTCGGCATGATTTTTTATCTTCCGTGGTTCACAACCACAACGGTCAGTGGCATTCAAGTTTTAGCCCCTTGGAAAAAATAAGCGCGTTTCTTTCGAAGACTTTTTCGCCGGAGAGTTTTTTCCCCTGAGGGGATAAAAAAGTCCCCAGGACCGGGGGAGGGGCCAAAGGGAACTCAGTAATATATCATTGTCCGAGCGGGATGAGAACCAAAAACTGAAATAAATTCCGTTTGGAAAGGTTGAAGGATTTCTAGATAGCACGGGATTGTTGCTGCAGCCTTTGCTATAATGTCCGAATATTGTTACCTTCATTGGTTGTAAAGCTACTTCTTGTCGAAAGCGGGCCGACACCCGCAACCAAAGGGCGATGATCCCCTCCCACAACAGAGGACATACGCTCCTTACCGTGTATGGCGGAGATAAGGATATGAGAGTTTTCGGCTATATCTTTCTTGCTCGGGATCAACAGCACCTGATTGCGGAAAGTCAGCAGCGCGAGGCCCTGCAGGAATACGGACGGGGCCTCGGTCGCCCCCTTGATGAGTTCGTTGTTGAAGAAAATAGTCCGTTGAAGCGGTCGTTTAAAGATCGTCCAACCGGCAACCAACTGTTGCAGAAATGTCTGCCCGGAGACGTAATTCTCGTAATGAGGATTGGCTGGGTCTTCAACTCCGTCGGGGACGGTCTGCGGACCCTGCGCTTGTTGAAATCCGCATCCATTGCCCTGCACTGTCTCGATGTCGGCGGTAATATCAGCTTTCCGGAGAAACGTCGGCTGCTGGTGTCGGAAGGTCCGGCGGCGATTGTTGAAAAAGTCCTTGGGGCTTTGACTTTTAGCGAAAACAGCCGGCATGGGCAGGCCATAAGAACCGCCAAGAAACATGGCAAAGAACAGGGTAAATATCTGGGCGGCCCGGTACCCTTCGGCTGGGAAGTGGGCCGGCAGGGCCGTCTTGAACCGCATGAAGGGCAGCAATTGATAATTAATGCGATTTTTGCATTACGCAGGGACCGTTGGTCCTATCGTGAGATTTCACAGAAACTGCAGGACGAGTATAAGGTGCGGCTTTCCCACGAGGGGGTTCGGAGAATTTTCAAAAGTGACAGCCGCAGGGCAAAGCAAACAGGCACAGTGGCATAAAGCGTAAAAGGCAGTCGCCCGCTATATCATGGTAAAACGAATAAACGAATCTATTGCGGCTTCTGACGCGGCCTGATGCCCGGCAACCTCAAGGGTGTATCCCCTCCTGCAACGGAGGGGATGAAGGGATAAATACCTTACAGACTTTGGTGCTTGCTTATCTTGGCGTCTATTTCCAGATGACGAAGCCAGGCAGCGAGGAGTTGCTGCTGTTTGGCACGTTGCAGATTGTCGCGGTATTTCTTCATTTCGTCACTGTTCTCGGGCATTTTCGGTATTTCACGCTGTAAAAAGGAATACACGTAAAAATCGTCTCCGTCTCGCCCCGGTGTTTCCGGCAGGGGCGAGGTGGAGGAGAGGAGAAAGGCACTGTGCAGAAGGCCGGCGGGGAAATCGCTTTTCCCCTCTCCGGCTTTTTGAGCCATGAGGCCCGATTCTGTAACGGTCAGACCTTTTTCCTGGGCGACGCTTTCAAAGGATTTTCCCTCTTTGACGCTGCTTAAGAGTTCTTTGGCGGCTGTTTCCGCCAGTTCCTGGGATTTCATCTTCCGATAATCTTTCTCCAGGGTTGTTTTTACAGCTCCAAATTCTGGAATTTCCGGTTCTTTCTTGTCGTCAACGAAGGCAATCAGAAAGCCGGATTGACCTTTGATAAGCGAACTCAATTCACCTTTATTCAGTTCAAAGATTTTCTCAAGAAACTGTTTGTCGTTTTTCAGGTTGGCGGGACCACTGCTTTTGGAAAAGAAATCGGTTTGCTGCACAACGATTTCCGGATGACTTTCACTGTACTTGCCAAGGCTGCCGGCACCGATAATCCCTTCATAGGCATCGTTGGCAACCTGAAAGGCAAGACTTTCCGCCTCTTTCCGCTGCAGAAGAGCAGTGATTTTTTCGCTGGCCTCGGCAAGACTCTGGGTGCTTGCCGCTTTGATTTCTTCCAGGCGGATTATATGGTAGCCGAACGAGGTTTTGATAACCTCACTGATTCCCCCTGGCTGCATGGAAAATACCGCGTCTTCGAATTCAGGCACCATCTGTCCCGCGGAGAAAAAACCGAGATCGCCGCCGTTGCTTTTTGCCGGATCATCGGAATACTGCCGGGCAAGAGCTGCAAAATCGCCACCGTCCTTGGCAAGTTGCAACACCAGCGCGGCTTTGGCGGCCTTAGCCGTACGCACTTCTTCGGAATCCTCCGGGCCGGCCTGCAGGAGGATATGGCGGGCACGACGCTGTTCCGGTGAGGAAAATGCCTTAAGATTGCTTTTGTAATAGTCTTCGATCTTCGGAGTATCGATGGTAACCTTGCTGCCGACTTCGGCAAAGGTAAAGGTGAGATATTTAAGTTTCAACTGTGGCTCGGTTTTATATTTGTCCTTTACCGTCTCAAACCAGGATGCCAGTCCAGCTTCGTCGACGACAACCTTGTCGAGAAACTCGGTTGGCGCCAGACGGACATATTTCACAGCAACTTTTTCGTTGATTTGACTATAGATATCCTCTATTTCAAAATCAGTTGTCACTGTTGCGAACCGGCCAATTTCCCGAATCGCCACCTCCGACAATTGGTCAAAACGCATGGATTGTTCAAATTTAGTCGGAGCCATTTTGTTGGCGGCAAGAATCGACTTGTAACGCTCTATACTGAAACCACCTTGATCCTGAAACTGGGGCATGGTCTGGATCATCTCCCGAATTTCATCGATGCTCACTTCAATACCCATGGCCGCGGCCCCTTGCCGGAGAAGAGCGGTTTGGATTATTTGGTTGATGACCTGCTGTTTCAGTCCAACGGTCTCTGCGAATCCTTTGGGGACATTACCGCCGAATTGATTGCCGAGTTGCTGATACGCTCGATCATAGGCCTGCTGAAATTGCTGGAAGGTAATTTCCTCACCGTTAATGACGATGGCCGACTGTTTACTGTCCCCGACATTGGTGCCCACGCCCCAAAAGATGAAAACCAGGGCAATAACGACGACAATTACTTGAATAAGGGGAGATTGTGCTTTTTTACGAAGTATCTGCAGCATGAAGATTCGGTGTGGGTTAAGGGTTTAAGGCAAGGCATTTCCCATATGGGGAGTTCGATAACATTTCGATTTACTCTTTCTTTTTCTACACTGCAAGGAAAAATCCTTTTTCCCTCATCGGCAAGACAGACGCCAGAGAGATGGTTGAAAAGTAACGGAGCATGTCCGGGGAAATCATGGTAACTAATTGATATTATAATTGTAAAATTAATTATTGCGGGTCGTTGTTCAGTAAAGCGGCGGGGATGGTAAAAAAACCATGTTATGGCAGGGAAGGACAGGACAATCAGGCATAAAAGAGGGGCACAATGGGCGTGCCGATTTTCACCTGTTTGATTTATATAAATGATATTATTGAATTAAATCTTTGAAAGAAAGTTTGCTTTACAGTTTAGAAATGATTCTTCAATCGCTTGACAAAACGTTTTGCCTATAGTATTAAGACAAGTCAGTTTTTGAATTATAAAGCGGCGCGAGCCATAAAATAATATTTCAAGGAGGTTGCAATGCCAACATTAGTTCACAATGGTAAAAGTTTCGAGGTTGATGAAGATGGATTCCTGCTCAAAGGTGATGATTTCAACCAAGACTGGGTTGATTATGTAAAAGGCGTTGAAGGTATCGCCGAAATGACCGATGAGCATGTCAAGGTAATTGATGCTCTGCAAGAGTACTATAAGAAGAACGGAATTGCCCCGATGGTTCGTATCCTCTCTAAGACCACTGGTTTCCCATTGAAAAGAATTTATGAGTTGTTCCCGTCCGGACCCGGCAAAGGAGCCTGTAAAATGGCTGGTTTGCCTAAGCCTACCGGTTGTGTCTGATATTACGACTGGCTGCATAAAGTGAAAAAGGGGAGGGATGATGAAAATCATCCCTCCCCTTTTTTATTGTGTAACAGGCAAGCGCTCTCAGGGAGACTTCCTCTTAGAATATCATCTCGGAAAAACGTTGGTGAAAGGATGTCAAATCCTCTTCGCAGTTGCCGCAGAAAAGCTTGACGTCACCCAGGGCCTGGGAATTCTTTTCCTCAATGGTAAAGCTGCCGTCGGCATTTTGCACATAATGAGTCGTGGTGATGACGTCATCGGTGATTTCAAAAAAATCCTTTTCATTGCCGCAATAAGGACATTTTAACAGGTTGACTACCTTCGGATGAAAAGTCATTGGCGAGGGTTTTCCGTGTAATAAGTGATTGAGTGTTATTCCCCCGGCGTATCACTGCCGGAGTCTCTGTACCTCTCGCCGGCTGCGGCAACTTTAATTTCACCCTGGATAGCCGCACCTGACTCGACGGTCAAACTCCCCGCCTCGAGTTTGCCTTTGATGGAACAATCCTTGCGTGCCGTCAGCATGCTGGTTTTGATATTGCCTTCGATGATGCCGTAACAGTTGAAGGAAGAAACGATGATGTCTCCGTTGATTCTTCCTGTATCGCTGAGCACCAAGTGTTCTCCCTCGATATTGCCGTTGACGACCCCGTCGATCCGAGCCTTTCCCTTGAAGGTTATGCCCCCGGTGATGGTCATTGTCTTATCGATGATCGACGTGATCGCTTCACTCTCGACTTTCTTCATTTCCTGGTCCGTGGCGGTTTTAGCAAACATGCCCATTTTTAACGTTTCTCCGAGGTAGTGCTTGGTGACTCAGCTGCGCCGGCTACTTTCATAAACATATAAGGATCTATCGGTTCCCCGTCGAGGGTCACCTCATAATGCAGATGCGGCCCTGTCGATCTGCCGGAGTTGCCGACATACCCGATAAGCTCACCGCGACGTACTTTCTGACCGGGACGAACCACATATTTTTTCATATGACTGAAGGCGGAAGAATAACCATTTTCGTGGTCGATCTGGACAAAATTGCCGTAGCCGCCGTTGTAAAATGCCTTGCTGACGACACCGTCGGCGGTGGCGTAGATAGTGTCACCCGGTTTGCTGCGAAAGTCGATGCCGGTATGGAAGGCCGATTTGCCGTTAACCGGGTCGATACGCTTTCCGAAACCCGAGGTTATGGGACCGTCTACCGGTCGGCCGAAGGGCAGGAAGCGAATTGCTTTTAAGTATTTATCGGCTCGATTGATAAGGACGTCACGTTGTAAATCGGGTTCTTCGACAAAGAGACCGCCACTGTTGCTGGAACCTTCTTTGATCTCCACCGGCGGTAATTCCATGCCGATGCTGTCGATCATTTTTTCAATAAGTTCACTTCGTTCAGCCAATTCGTTGACGGCGGTCGACAGCAAATTTTCCTTTTCGGTCTTGAATGCTACTGCCTGTTTAACGCTGCTCAGTTCCAGCTTGGCAACTTTCAGGTTCAGTTTCAGTTGCTCTTCCTCGCTTTCCCGCTTGCTTTCAGCTATGAGCTCGGCACTGGTGCGGAGTTGTTCACGCAACTCGGCAAGCTGAGAGGAGACGGTCCGGTTTTCGCTGTAAAGGGAGAGGGAAAAGAAGCTGGCGACCGTCAAGAAGGTGCCGACAAGGGTGACGAAAATGCAACTTGCCCACAAAATTCTCCGTGAAAATCGCAAACGAGTAATCTTGCCCCGGTTACCGGCAATAATGATATGCAGTTGCTCATCCATTATTTAAAGTCCAAAACTGTTGTTAAGAGCGGAAACAAAAAGTATGATGATGTTCCTGTTTGCCGCCGGTTATGCCGGATTGCTGTTGCCGGCAATAAGATCTCCAGGGTACTGCGGATAAACGGCAACTGACTGCCGATTTCGAATAAAGAGCACACCTTTACGTGCGCTTGCTGTGGAAAAACCACACAGAGAATCGTCCACCGCGAAGGGGAACGAGAAAAAAATGTGTCGGCCGGGATGTTCAAATCTCCATTGTAACGACAAAATTTTTATAGCTTATACCCAGGAGCGGTAAATTAAGCAACAACAAAAAGCCATGTCGAGGTGTTCGCGTTGGTCAAGTAATTGATTGTAATTATTTGTATTAAATTTTTTCTGTGACCGCTATTGCAGTGGTTACGGGCAGATTAGTGGTGGAGCTTTTCTTTCTCGTTATGGCAAATTTGATTACCTGCAAAGCACTTGGTAAGGCCTTCGGTGCGCAATCTCTTTTCAATAATATTAATATGGTGGTCAATAGTGGCGAGAAAATCGGCATTATCGGTCCCAATGGCTCGGGTAAATCCACCCTTTTAAAAATTATCTGTGGTCTCGAGGAGGCCGACAGCGGTCGGGTGGTGCGGCAAAAATTTGTTCGTCTCAGTTATCTGGCACAGGAAGACCTCTTCGTTCTGGAGAAAAGCGTCAGTGCCAATCTGCTGGCGGCGATTGCCGAGGAGGATATCGACGAAACAACAAAGCATAACCGCGTCAAAAACCTTCTCAGCCGCGCCGAATTTTCCGATGCTGATGTCCTGGTGCAAAATCTTTCCGGCGGCTGGCGTAAGCGCTTGTCGATCTGCAGGGCACTGCTGACCATGCCGGACGTGTTGGTTATGGATGAGCCGACCAACCACCTCGATATCGAAGGTATCCTGTGGCTGGAGAAGATGCTTTCCGGCAGCAGTGGTCCTTCCGCCTATCTCCTTGTCAGCCACGATCGGCACTTTCTTGAAAACTGTTCCAATCGGATCATTGAATTGTCTGCGGTGTACCCCGATGGAACTTTGCAGGTGCAGGGTTCCTATTCGCAATTCCTTGAAGCCCGTGAACTTTTTCTCGTCGGGCAGATGCAGGAGGAAGAACGTTTGGCCAACAAGGCCCGGAGAGAGATCGAATGGCTGCGGCGCGGGCCGAAGGCGCGGGCCACCAAGGCCAAATACCGAATCGATGAAGCATACAAACTCACCGACGATCTGGCGGAGGTCAAGGCGAGAAATCGTTCCCTCGCCGGTGTCCAGATAGATTTTGAGGCGACCGGAAGAAAGACGAGGAAACTTCTGGAGGCGCAAGGTCTGGGCAAATCCTATGGCGATCTCACCCTTTTCACCGATATCGATATTGTCCTTGCACCCGGGACGCGTCTTGGGCTTCTTGGGCGAAACGGTTGCGGCAAATCGACGCTCATGCGGATCATCGCCGGAGCAACCGGCACCGCTGAGGTGTTGCCGGACGCAGGCTCCCTGAAGACGGCGGAAAATATCAAGATCGTCACCTTCGACCAGAACCGTGCCGGAATCGATCCGACGCTCTCTCTGCGCCGGGCCCTGGCGCCGGATGGGGACGCGGTCATGTATGGCGGCCGTTCACTGCACGTGGTCAGTTGGGCCAAGAAATTCCTCTTTCGCCCGGATCAGCTGGAAACTCCCGTCGGTCGGCTGTCCGGGGGAGAGCAGGCGCGTATCCTTATCGCCGCCTTGATGCGTCAGCCGGCGGATATTCTTCTCCTTGATGAACCGACAAACGACCTTGATATAGCCTCCCTCGATGTCCTGGAGGCAAGCCTGATCGAGTTTCCCGGGGCGTTAATCCTCGTTACCCACGACCGATTCCTCCTTGACCGGGTTTGTGACCGACTGCTTGGCTTCGGCGGTCGCAGCGGTGT
>JFJP01027151.1_pt1 | contig 18886 bp, 21 predicted proteins | sample 431651 | NCBI WGS metagenome assembly JFJP01 (sample SAMN02602958, study PRJNA72255) | Microbial mat metagenome, whole genome shotgun sequencing project. | biome: fresh water; feature: sink hole; material: water; isolation source: purple microbial (photo- and chemosynthetic) mats found in...
ATTTTTAGAAGAAAATGAACCAAATTAGGTTGAAACTCTTTTAAGATATTGATTTTTTCTTCATTCATGTATTCTTTTTCGGAATTTTTCACCATTTCTTGATAGAACCTATATATTTCGATTAATCTTTCAATTTTTTCATATTCATTTTCTGTGAATTTGTTCAGGACCCGATCCAAAAACACATCATTTGTATTTTTTAACAAATGTACAATAGTTGAGCATAAATGTTCTTTAAAATAATTTAAAACTTTTTAATACCCAAAAAAAAATACCATCTATAGTTAATTGTTCTTCTTTATCCTTTCCTTTGATCCCTTTTTTCATGAATGCTGGGAATAGAAATTTAAGTCCCAAAGAATCAATAAAATGTCGGCAATTATATGGTGAATCAGTCAGAGAGTAGCTTAAAACTTTCAAAGCAAGTTTCGAGGAAAAGTTCAATTCTCTGATCAGTCTGATCATCAGTTCAATGCCTTGCAAATTTCGAAATGATTCTGAATTTTCTCTTTTTTTTTTGGTCATTTTAATAAAAAATATGAAAGATCTACTTTATCATGAGACAAACACAAAGACAGTCATATAGGTTTTCAAGCATCTCTTTTTCTTCCTCGATTTCTGGATCTTTTTTCTTATATTCCTTTAAAAAAATTAGTAAACATTTAAAATCAATGAGCAAAAAACTGCTAGTATATTCAAAAAATGATCGATTCCACCAATTTTTCCGAAGGTGAACTGATTTTCCCTGTTATTTTGCAACAATAAAATGAGTATTTCACTGGCATAAAGTTTATTATCATCAAATGTTTTATCCTTCAATCGGTTCTTTGGATTCAGCTTTTTAATAAGCCATTGAATTATTTTTGTATTATCACAAACTAATTGCGGTATTTCAGGCAACACTTCAATTAAATTCTCAAGAATTTTCAAGCTTTTATGAACAGCATTGAATTGGTCCTGTTTATTTTCATCTAATCGATTTAAATTTTGGATAAGAAGCTCTAAGAATTGGTTGTCAATCTTTTTTGAATTTTTTAAGTTTAAAAATTTAAATTATTTTAATGTTTACCATTTCCTTGTAAAGTTTGATAAGAATTTGGCTATTTTCCTCATTGAATTCAATTTCAGCTAGGTCTGAAAAAAAATTAATAGTATCAATGGAAATATCAATGTTTTCATGGGTTAATAAACTGATGAAATTTTTCAAAGACTTTGATTCAAATAAATTATTTATGTAATTTTTAAAGTTTTTACATTAGACTCAACAAAATCTTTTACTAATTCAGGATAAGCAGCGAGAACTCCGAATTTTCTAATCTTGTTATTTAAAAAAAATCATTTTTATCTTGTAAATGGTTTTATATTAAAACATCTTCGTCGAGATCCACTTCAGATTCCATGAATTTTTCAGGGTTTTTAGAATATTTCAATCTTAATTCTGTGTTTTGTATTATATGTTTTTCTAATTGTTGGGCTAATTTCAAAAGCTGTTCTTTGTTAAAAGTGTCTTCTTCCATTTGTTCAGACTAATATTGAATAATATTGAGAGAAAAAATAATCAAAATTTTGAACAAACTTCAAGAATTTCCTTTAATATTTCCTCTTTGTTTAATTCTTCATCTTCATCCTCTTCATTTCCATCATCTAATTTGTTTTCTTCTTCATTTTCTTCAATATTATAGGAATTGGAAACTGTAGGGATTGATTTTTCATCATCTAAGTGAGGTTTTTTCGTTGGAGGAGGCATAATATCATAACCTTTTCGTTTATTTTCCATGGATTTTTAGTCAATTTTTTTTTTAATATTAAATTTAGCTATTTTTTTTAAATAATTTATTTATTTTTTAAGAAAAAAAATGAGAGATAAAGTGAAAAACAAAAAATATTTTTATTTATTTTTAAAATATTTCTCTATTTTTTTAAAATTCAAATAACTTAAAAATTTAAAAAAAAAATTTATTAAATATTTTTAATTTAAAAATCCTGAAATTTAAAACTTTAAAATGTGCCAAATTTTTTTTATTTTGACATTGTTCTTGTTGCCAACATTTATTTTCTCCTATCAAAACACATCTGTTTGCACAAGCCAATATTTTGATACCACTGAAATGACTTGCAGCTCGTGTTTGGCTGATCAAACATTAAATAAAACATCCGGCTTCACCTGTTCTTGTTCGCCTAATTTTTATACAATTGATCATAATCAAATTGGATTTAAAGGAACATGTACTCAATGTCCTGCAGTAAATATTTATTTTTTTTTATATACAAATAAAATTAATTGAAAATAGAATTCTGCACCAAGCGCAGATGGTTTTTCTTGTATTACCTGTCCCACAACTGTTGATCCAAGAAATAATGATTGCCTGTGCCCAGACAACTCTGTTGTTGTGGAGTTTAACGAAACAGGACAACAATTAGCTGTCAAAAGATGTGTACTTTGTGCTGAGGATGCTTATCCAGGACCTTTGACAAATCAGTTTTTTGATTTTTTTTTTCTTTTCAAAATAATTTTCATATAAAAATAAAGGACAATAAGAGCGTGTAAGAAATGCCCATATGGCATGAAGTATAATAAAGTGAATAATCCTTGGACGTGTGACTGTGATAGCACGAACTTCACAAAGGCCGGCGACACTTGTATATTAACTACTGATGCTAGTTCATTAACTAGTCTTGATTCTGCAACTACTTATGTTTTGGAGGTAAAATAAAAATGCTTTGCTATTCTAAAAACTTTTCAATGAATTAGGATGGAAGTTCATTTCAAATTAATTCCGATACAGTGAATTTCTATCTCTATAAAGTAGAAATTTTAATTAGAGAAAAAGAAATGGTTAACTTTTATTAATTTTTAGTCAATTATAGGATGCACGAAATATGCAGATGCGAAAAGCTGTCAAGCTTTTGCAAATTTATGCGTTTTACAATTGTACAACGAAAGACATAAAATATGCACATTTTACAAACAATATAAACTACCTTCAGGAAATGCAGCTTCCAACGATTATAATAATTAGTAAATTTCACTAAATTCCAAACATTTATTTAAAATAAAAAAGTTATGGTTGGCATAATAATTACACTTGGCTTTATTATGAGAATGTTGGTAATTCTGTGATAAAAGACACTGCATTTACAGAAACGATTTCATTTGATACAGCATCACAATATCATTATTTTGAATTTTATGTCTTCAAATTTTCTCTTGACGGGACTTTTAAAGGATCTGAACTGCTTCGAACACAGTTTCAATTATGCCCTCACTCCCTCAATGATGGTCTCACTTTTCGAAGATTTGGTGTTAGTTTTGAAAACAAGTAAAAAAATTAATGTATTTTTTAAAAAATAACTTTGATTCAGTTGTAATTTAGATATTACAAATCTTTTTGACAGAAATAATAATGAAATGGTTTTCTATGATGTTTATTTGAAGGATCGATTAACTGGAAAATTTATCCCTGTCCCAGTTTTAATTAAAGATTTTGTTGATGAAAGAACTCAAACCCCCAATCAAGGTGATGCCAGTGCTTATCGTTTTCATAGAAGATTCTTTGTTTATGATAATGTGGGAGGAATAGAAAATACAAACCAATATATCAATGGAGGAAACCCTTCAGTTAGTTTTAATAAATATTTTAATTTGTTAATATTTTCTTTTTAGGTTGTGAGATATGCCAAATCAATAACTTTCAAAGTTTTATTGCAAGATAATAAAGAACAGAAAATTTTTGTTCCTTATTTTTCTGTTGATTATGCAGCTCAAAGATCAATATCTCTTTCTTCAACTGCAATCACTTTTTCAGTTGACTTTGACAGATTATTTTCATTTTAAAATTTAAAATTTCCTAGACAAATTATGAGTTTGATACTAGTAATTTTTTCAAAACGATTCAAATCCTTTTTATTCTTACAAACATCGCTATTGGTATAATTTGGATTGTGAGAGTTCATGTTTGGACAAAATATAACCCGTCCAAGATTTCTCCTGAAAATTATAATATTTGGGTTATTATCAAATCCCTTGTAGTTTTAATAGAGACTTGGGGTTATGTGATATTTTTATTCCTGTTTATTGTGACTGGATATTGGTTTATTTTCTTTAAAATGCAAAAGAATGTCTATATTTTTATGCCACCTCTCTATTCATGGTCAACAAATTATTACCCTTTTATTGTAAAAAAATTCTTTTGTTTTTTAATAAAGATTTTTTATTTTTTACATAAGGCTTGTTTTGCCACAATGTGTTCTTTTCGCATTTTTTCAATGTTGGAAATGATTTGGAGACAAGGAAAAATCGATATTTTCTTTATAGATTGGGTATTTTTATAAAAAAAAAATTATTCATTTTTTTTTTAGGAAAATCCAAAGTTTTTCATTAAAAAAAAAGAGATGAATGAAGATGAAGAAATTGTGAGTGTTTGGAGAACTTTATTCATCGCGAATGAATTCAATGAACTTCAACCTTATCGATATGTGAATACTGAATGGACCCTAATTTTTTTAGCTTTTTTTCTCAAGTTCTCATTTTTAAAACCATCTAAACGATATTTGATAATTAAAAGAGGAGTTGAATGGGAAAATTTAGCAGCCACCCAGCCTTATATGACTTTGGCTGTTTCTAATATTCAATCAAATTTTATTTTGAAATATTTCTTATCATCATTTTTACTTTTGGTGATTGGGTTGGTTCAAATAGGTCTATTTTTTATTTTGTTTTTTATTTTAATAAAACAACCAATAGTTGGCAAAAGAGTTTTAAATATTTGGATCCCAACAGCAGTTCAAGAGTTTGTGGATTTATGTTCTGTCTCAAATGTATCACTCTTCATCTTAGATGAAACTCTTCATGGATATTATCTTCATGGCAAAGCACCTGGAGGTACAGCTGAAATAAATGCAGAGGAGTTAGAACTTGCATTAGAAGCGGAATCAAAAGGTATATAATTTAATAAAATATTTAAAAGGAAAAAAAAAATTATAGGAAACTCAAGATCAAGAGGTTTAGAAATTAATAACCCTCTTCAATCTTATGAAATGTTTATACCATGGGAAATGAGAGTCGAATATAATGGGGTCTGAAATGAAAAGAAATTTATTGTTTCTTAAGTTTTTCTATATAAAGAATTATCAAGTTCATTTGGATTCAGAAATCAATAATAAAAACAATTTGAGAAAAAATGCCGATGCATTTGGGTTAATTAATTATTTTTTATAAAAATATCTGTTCATATTAATAATTTTGATGCTTATAGAATCATGATTCCCAAAGCATTACCATCTGGTTTCAATTTTAAATACATTGAGGAGAAAAAACGAACACTTTCAAAATTGTTAAAAGAATATATTGAAAATGTGGTGAGTGAGAAGGATAAATACATCAGAAATAAAACATATTTCCAAAGAATGTTCAATTACCCTCCCGTAAGTATGGATACCCTTGAAGGAACGCCAATATTTTTAAGGGATCCTGATCTAGGATTTCAAAAAATATTTTTTTGTGGGAACGAATTTTCAATTCTTTTGGTTGATATCAGTATTTATGAAATGTGGGATATCATATTTGGTAACACGTTGGTTGGAATTATTATGACTTATTTAAGTGTGAGAACCTTGGTTTATTTAAGGAATTGGTTTGGAGAACGAAATATTTCAAAAAAGACTTTAATCAATCAGAGATTTTTAATTTAAATATATATTGTTATTTTTTGATCAAAGTTTTTGAAAAATAAAGATAGATATTAATAAGAAAAAAAACAAAAAAAATTATTAAAAAAATTGAAAAAAAGGACTTTTTATTGAATGATTTTAACACAATCGATGATTGATCAAAACTCTCATAAAAATAATTTTTATTTCATTTTTTTCAGTTATCCTAATGTTTGCTCCTACAATCCTTTATGTTTTCTTAATTTTTCCCTTTTGTGGGATCCTCGCCCATGAAGCTTTCCAAACAAGATCCCTTGCCTCTTTGATGAAAGAAACCGATGATTTAGAATTGGTTTTCTTGAATAAATCTTGTGTTTCATCATTATCACTTCTTGACACAACCATCCAAATGAATACCTCAAATTTCACCATAAAGAATATAGAATTTACCCCGAAAACCTTTGATTTATCAAAACAAGTAGCTTTTGTTGATGGCATGAACACATCAGTGAATCTACATGGCGGCAACGCTATTCTATTAGTTTCCTTTGATTACATTGAATTCACCTCAATTGAAACAAAAAGTGGCAAATGTTCTGGTCAAATTGCTTTATTAAACATTTCAAACTCTAAACAAATCTACATAAGTGATTATAGACCTAGATTTTTAACAAACAATTTAGCAGTTGGGTCTTTAAACCTGGTTTTTGATGATCAAAATGATAGTGCTCTTAAAAAGGTTTTTTTAAGTTATTTTGAGAGTAATATTGATTCTCTGCTCGACATTCTTAAAATTAATATGACTAATTGTCTGAATGATTGGGTCTATCCACAGGAATCCAATGAAATGTTCAAGGATTATCAATATTCATATCAAAATAAAATTATCAATTATTCATATTTATTAAATAGTTTAATCTTTTCTCAAAATTTCCTTGGCTTTTGGTATGATGCAAAAATTTCCAATTTCACTCGAGAAAAATCATTCCCTTTGTCACCAACCGGTATTATCAAAAGAATAACCGATAAGTCAATGACTATCTATTCCAAATCACTTTTCATGAACTCGATTGCTTATGCTCTTGAACAGAACTATTTCGATTTTAAAATAAATGATTTTGATTATCCTTCTCAGCATTTCGATTATTTCATTGGGGAGATTGCTTTGTTTATGCCTGAATTGAGAAAAATCTTCTATGCGGATGAAAAAATTGCTGGATTTTGTTCTGTTTCAGCTACTCAAAATGTTACATATAATGTAAACTTTTTTTTTTAAATTGGAATAATATTTTTAAAATAAATTTTAAAGCTGATTGAAAATTTAGGCTTTTATGTTTCAGCACCTTATTTATGTATCATAACAGAAAGAGATTTAGGAACAAACATTTTTAATTTAACTTTCAGTCTAAATTACACATTGGTTCCAACAATCACGCAAAAAAAGATGAATTTCTTTGTTGAAAACGTTCAATTCATAGAAAAATCTTTCCTATTGCATGAAAAAAATGAATTCCCTCAGATAAAACCTGCCTTAGTTGATTATCATATGAAAATGTTTTTGAAAGAAACGTTGAAAGGAAAGACTTTTGGATCAAATTATACTGTCAAAGGAGATCTTGTGGAAATCGCAAAAGATTACATAATATTAACTACATTTTAATTGAAAAGAAAAAAGAAAACTGTTTTTTTTTTTTGGAAAAATAATCTCAAACAATAAATTTTTTATTTTAGTTTGTAACATAAACTGATAAGAAAATGCAATAGCATAAATATATGGCTGTCCAAATTAGAAACACATGAAAATATGCTAGATTTCCGCTTCCAATGCATTTTCCAGTCCACACACAATGATGATCATATCCTTCAATGCAAACATTGCAATCAATGCAGTGATAGGAGTATTTGTTTGTCGTTACCCCACATTTTGAACATTTTCTAAAGAAATTTTTTAAATGACGACCAGAAAAATTATAACTTTTTATTATCATTTTCTAAATCTTCTTTAAAATTCTGTTTGATAATGATCCCTGGATTTTTTAAAGCTGTCAATAAATAAATTGTCAATTCGAATATTGTGATGAAAATTGTTAAAAAATTCATTGAAATATTATATTTTGGAGCAACATATATAATTGTAGCCAGACCTCCTCCAAACAAAAGAAGAAACATAAATAAAAAGAAAGGCCCTTTTTATATTTAAATCAAAAAATGAAAAAAAAAAAAAAAAAATACAATGAGGTCCTAATGTAAATATAATCTTCCTGTTTTTAGTCCATAAAACTCGGTGATTGCCAATGTATTTGACGGATTTTTCGATTGGAAGTTGAAACTCAAAATTTGAGGAATGTTTGAGGTCATCATCTTTGTTTAACTCTGTAATGTTGTCAAAAACTACATATTTATGTTCCATATTTTTCTTTTTTTTCAAAAATTTTTTAAAAAAAATAAAAAAAAAATAAATAAATTTTATGTTTGTTATTTTTATTTAAAGTTTTTTCAAAATTTCTGATAAAAATATTAAACAGTGCACTCTTCATACATTTCAAAAGCTAATCCTTTTTGAAAAAACTTTCAAGACATGAAAAACCTGAGAGGAAAAAAACTCAATCTCCAAGAAAAATAATTAAAAAGCACACATACAGCTTAAAAAAAAAAATCGTTTTTATCATTTTTCTCATTATTAATTAAAAAAAAACTTGAAAAACATTTAATAATTTTAAGATTATTGTTATTTTGTAATCAATCAATTTTCCTTGAAATGGCGAGCCTTTTGCAAAGTAAAGTCTTCACTGCCTTTACTCATTCCCAGGTTTACAAGCCTGATCTTCAGCCTCCACTCGAGCTTTTGTTGAAATCAGTCACATATATAGATACAAAAAAACCCCAAACCAAAGAAGAATTTGATCACCTTCAGAGTCGCTACAATAAAATAGACCCTCTTGTGGTGTTTGATCATGATGATAAGAAAGTTCGTAAAACTAATGAGAAAGATGGTATATTTTATCATTTATGTCATAGGCCAAGTGTTTCAAATCGAACTCGTAATTTGGATGTTTTCAGGCCACGAACAATTAGGTACAGTAAAAAAAATAAAAAATTAAGAAATAAAGAACCCATCATTAAATATTATTAGATTTTTAATTTGTTTGACCATGTATTCAGAGTCCCGTGATGAATATGAGAACACAATTTTTGGGATTCATCAAAATCTCAAAGCCTTTAAAAAAGCTGGAATTTGTAACGAAGATATTGCTGTGATAGTTTTGATGGATGGGATCAAAAAAGTAGACGATTCTATGAAAGAAATTTTCAAGGAAGAGGACAGTGTGAAAAATATTCCAGAGGAAAAAACACTGAGTTTTAGAGAAAAAGTTTTTGATAACGAAAAAATTCCTGGAAATGAAAAATATCCTCGAGATAGTGTTTACATGTATCAAGTGAACATGAAGCCTGAATCTGGCAATGAAGATGATGAATTCAATTATTTGAACGTGTTTCTGTGTTGCAAATTAGAGAACGCAGGAAAATTATCATCACATCTTTGGTTTTTTCGTGGCTTCTGTGAAATGTTCAATCCTGATTATTGTGCTCTGATTGATTGTGGAACGAAACCTAAACATGATGCTTTATTTGAGTTTTTTAGAGCATTTGAATGTGATAAACAAGTTGGAGGAGTTTGCGGTTATATGGGTCTTTATCCTGAACCAATTATTGATGAGTTCGGTGTGAGAGTTGATCAAGACACCTATAAAGAACTAGATTTTTTTAGTAAATTATGTATGATTTTCTTTGATATACAAAAAGCCCAGGTGTTCGAATATTCTTTCGGTCATATTATGGATAAATCATTTGAATCGTTTTTCGGATTCATTCATGTGTTGCCAGGGGCCTTCTCTGGATATCGTTGGGATGCTCTTCGAACAAAAATCACTGATACAAAAAATATTTTAGATTCTGAATATCTGAAGACTGTTTTAGATAAAGATTATATGCGTTCAGAAAATTACACTATCCAGAGTGCTAATATGTATTTGGCAGAAGATAGAATTCTTTGCCTTGAGATTTTTTCTAGAGATAATTATATTCTCAAATACATTCCAGAGGCTCTTTGTTGGACAGATCCTGTCAAATATTTGGTTATGCTTATGAATCAAAGAAGAAGATGGATTAATGGGTCATGGTTTGCATTGTATTATGTTTTGACTGCTTGTTGGGGTAAAATTTTAACTTCAAAGCATTCATTTTTCAGGAGATCTGCATTTTATTTCTCTATGACATATTCAATTATCACATTGTTTACTGCTTATTTTGCTGTGGGGTTCTATTATGTGTTTCTGAACATGGTGGCTTTTGAGTTCTTCGCAAAATATAATTTTTATGGGGATCCTAGCAATGAGATTGCGTCATTGGCTGGGCTTATCATGTTCTTTTATATTTTATTGGTGGCTGGATTGTTTTTCTATTCTTTGGTTTATAAATCCAAGGAAGCACACGCTAAATTTCAATTGATTTCATCTTTATTAGGAATGTTTATGCTGGTTTCAATGGGATATATGGCTTATGTTATAATTTCAATCATTTTCTTGGAAAACGGTGGTGTCATGAATAAAAAGTTGCAAATTGTGAGTGAGATTGCAAATGTACAAGAAAATGCTGATCTTTCTCAATATGATGTGATTGTTATATATGACCCCACATTACTTAAAGCATTGGTAATTATTAATATGCTTTGCTATATCATACCTGTTTTATGCAATCCTTTCAAATCTGCTATCGATATTCTCTTTTCTACAAAAGATTATTTGTTTTATGCTCCAGCCTATGTCCATACCTTATTAATCTATGCCTTTTGCAATATTGATGATTTATCTTGGGGAACAAAAGGTCTGGAAGCAGCTTCATCAATGAATGATAAAAGTTTGAAATATAAATGCAGTTATGTTTACAAATGGTTGATGTTAAATATGCTTGTGGCCTATGTTGTTTCAATTTTGAATTATTCCACTGTGTTCAAAAATTATTTTATTTTGATAATGGGGTATTATTTTACTTTTGGTATGGGGCTCAAGTGCATTTTAGCAGCTGTTTATCATTTCAAATATTACTTGATTGAAAGATTGATTTATAGCTTCAAAATGAACGAAAAAAAAGGGGAATACCAAATAAAAAGCAAAGAAATGAAAAGCTATGTGAACACCAAGATAAAAAAACAGAATGCACCACCTGTTCATAATGCTAATGTTCAACAAAAAGTTCCAAATACCACTGCCAGCAAAAGGAGCAATTTAGATGAATTCGGAAACATAAAAAAAAAGCTTAAACCCATCCCAAAAAGTGAAATAGAAAAGGAAAAACGTCAGAATGAAAAAGATGAAAAGAGCCATATGATGATAGATTCAGTTAATTTTAATGATCAAGAGAAGAAAAATTTGGATATTGCTTTCGAGGATAAAATATAATTTAAAATAAAAAACAATGAAATGAAAACTAAAAAAAAAATTTAAATTTATATGTGGTATTTTTTAAATCATTTAATGAATTTAAATAAAAAAAAAATTAAAAATTATTTAAAAAAAAAAAAAAAATTTGAAAACACAATTTAATTTTTATTATCATTTTTTTAAACTAATCTCCATTTAAAATAGACAGACAATTTAACGAAATTATGAAGAAAAAAAAAATTTTTCCCAAGAGACAGAAATAATTTTTCAAAAATAGTTCAATCACCCTTGATCATAGGTCTGACATAGAAATAGAGAATAATGATCACAATAATTAAAATAACAAAACAAAAGCAAAGGATATACATATCATTCCTCGATCTCCTTTCAATTAATTTTGTCATTGTATTTGACAATCCTACTTCATTTAGCAATGTATAAACTTTTTTTTGAATCCTCTACATACAAAGGATTTATATTATTCAAAAAAAAGCAATTACTTTTAATGAATCACCTTGAAATTTCAAAGAAGTTAGGATATTTCTTCCGACTGTGATCATTTCACTCGTATTTGACAAAGAATTTTTTATTGATTCTTGCTCTTTTATCAAAATAGTCACACCACCATTGCTCGAATTATATGAATACCTCTATATATATTAGTTTTTATTTAAATTAAGTCTGGGTGTTAATTTACTGCGCCTAACAAATCAAATTTTTCTTTTTCTTCATTGATTGCCTCCCTTTTTTTTCTAAATTCTTTTCTCAACTCTTTCATCAAAGCTTTTGATTGAGAATCCAAGGTTTCTATCTTTCTTTATATAAAATTATTAAAAATAAGGTTTTTTTGAAAAAAGAAATAGTACTTTTCCCAGATTCCTTTGGATTCATCCTTTAAATCTATTTTTTTCTTCATATCATTTATTAATGTTGCTAAATTATTCAAAATTTTTGCAATATTCTCGTAAAATTCATCCAAAGTCTTAATTTTTTCATTGTATAGATTGGGATTAAGGGTAGTGTTTTCAGAAGGGGTGTGAATTTGAAAGTCTGTTGACTCTGATAATTTTATTATTTCTTGTTCGATTTCACGAATTAATTTATGCCCATGAACAAATTTTTCATTCATAATTGGAGATGAAATTAATAATAAAAAAAAATTGTTTTTTCTGGAAAAAATTTTAAATTCGTTTTTTTTTTATAAAAGTTCAAAACAAAATATTTTGATTTTTCGAGTTTTTTAGTTAAATTAGTCGTTTTTCCCTTAATAATTATTTTTTTCTAAATGGTAATGAATGAGCATCATCAGTACTAAGGTCTTTTCATTTATTTATCTTTCATATTTGATTATTGCTTTTGCAGAAGGTTAGCCATTTTCTTCATAAATCATTAATTCAATTGTTAAATAGTTGGAAGTGATGATAAAATCCCAATAAGCTATAAAGACAACGAAAAATTCACAGCAATATTCAAATATTTTAAGGCATCACAAAGTTTTTTGATATCTTTATGAATAAAATTCATCTGTATTCTTATCAGAAACAACTCCAACTTCTCGATTGCATCATCCCTTGCTTGATTATAAATCAACAAAGAAAAAAAGAAAAAATAAAGATCTTTATGAAATGGGAAAAGATAATTCTGAATCAAATGAAAATAATATGGATTCTTTATCATTATCTTTATTAGAAATAACACCTTACAGAAATCGAAACAATTTAACAACCGATGGTGGTGATATAGATTTTTATTTAGATAGCAATTCTAGAGAGAAAATTGATAAAAAAAAAGAAGATTATCCTTCATTTCTCAATAAACTAAATTCAACAGAAAAAGGCACTTCTTTTGGTCAATTGTTTCTGACAGTTAAGCGAAATACGGCAAAACTGATTAGTATTTTTTTTCAAATACCATAAGATCTCAATTTTATTTGTTTTTAGGCATTATAACAACTTATAAAGGTCCTCAAGTGGATAATAATGTCTTACAAATCATCAAATATATTATAATTTTATTTTTGTTTGGAATGGTGATTTACGTTTTTTTCTTGTTCCTTTGGATATTTATTGCAATGGTTTGTTTATTTGAAAATTTCTTTTGTATAATTTTACCCTTTGTTTTTCCTAGATTTATAAAATGGGAACGAATGTTCATTTGATTCAAAAAACCAATCATTATTCTTTGAAAAATAGTATTTGAAAAAAATTAAATTAGAAGATTTTTTTTTTTTTAAAGTTTTGCAATCGCAGAGGCTTTGTTCACTTAGTGCATTGCTCATAAAAATTCAAAACAAACATCCAATTACAATCTTTCATTTCTCTGAAAAAAGAGAATAAAATAATAATCTTTAAAAAAAAAACCATTAAAAAAAAAATAATTTTTAATTAAATTAATACAAACAAACAAAAAATTGATTCTCTTTAAAAAAATCCCTTTTTTTAAAAAAAAAAAAAAAAAAAATTAAAAGATTTTAAATTTTATTTCAAAAAAAAATAAAAATTTTAAATTTTTGTCAAAAAAAATCCTATGGACTATTACAAACGTAGCCTACTCATTGAAAGATTCGAACTTCTTGATAATGGTAAATGCTACCCCTCAGCCTCTAACATCAGTCTGCGTTCCCAATTATATTCTGAAAAAATTCCTATTACCACTCTTTCGGTTCTCAAATGTTCATTGCCACCCTTAGAAATAACGAAAAATCTATCAAAATTTGAAAAAGTCAATGCAAACGAGAAATATGGACCTAGTTGGTCAATTTTTTGGTTCAAAATCGATATAGAAATCCCAGAAACCTGGTTAAAACCAGAAAATGAAATACATTTTCTCTGGGATTCAGATAATGAAGCCCTTCTTTTTAATTATGACTGCACAGAAGTTTTGCAAGGGTTCACTGGTGATGGAGGTTCTAACAAAAGAGCTGAATATATTATTAAAAAACTCCCAGAAAAAGATGATCTCAACGATGAAAAGACCACAGAACACAAAAACCTTAATAAAATAACATATTTTCTAGAAATGTCTTGCAACAATATGTTTGGAAACGGTCCACTTTTAGGTCCTAAAGAGAAAGATTCAACATATTCAATAAAGACTTGTTCAATAGCTCTTTTTAATCGCCAAGCTTGGGATTTGCTTTGCGATTTCCTTATATTAAAAGATTCAGCAGCAGAACTTGATCGAGTTCAACAAAATAGAGCAGATTCTGCTATAAACTCTGCTAATAAAATCATGGATATTGTCATTCCAGCTGATATTTCAACCTATCCTCAAGCTCAAAATATTGCAAAAAACTTCTTAAACTTGAAGAATTCATCATCTCAACATCAAGTCTATGCTATGGGACACTGTCATATTGATACTGCTTGGCTATGGAATTTTGAGGCCACCAGAAGAAAAACAGCTCGAAGTTGGAGTGCTCAATTAGAACTAATGAAATTTTATAGGGATTATAAATTTTCAGCTTCTCAAGCCCAACAATATTCTTGGTTGAAAAATGATTATCCTTCACTTTTCAAAGAAATTCAAGCCAAAGCCAAAGAAAACCGCTTTATTCCTGTTGGGGGCACTTGGGTAGAATTCGATGGTAATGTTCCAAGTGGAGAGTCTATGGTTAGGCAATTTCTTTATGGACAATACTTTTTCAAGGAGAATTTTGGGGAATTTTGCCAGATTTTCTTCATGCCTGACACTTTTGGCTATAGTCCACAACTGCCACAAATTATGAAAGAAGCTCATATTTCGAACTTTTTAACACAGAAATTAAGTTGGAATCTCGTGAATAAGTTCCCTCATAACAATTTCTTTTGGAAAGGTATAGATGGAACTTGTGTTTTGGCTCATTTCCCTCCAGCTGACACATATAATTCACAAGGAAATCTCGGTGATGTTCTAAAAAGTCAAACGAATTTCAAAGGAAAAGAGAAAAGCAATTGTTCAGTATTACTTTTTGGCAATGGAGATGGAGGAGGGGGTCCTAAAATGGATTTTATTGAGAGTTTGAAAAGAATGGAGGATTTAGAAGGAGTTCCGAAAGTGAAGTTCGAGAATTTGAATGAATTCTTCAAAGAATTACAGAAAAATTCTGAGGATTTGAATGTTTGGGATGGAGAACTTTATTTGGAACTACATAATGGGACTTATACAACAATGGCTGAAAATAAGAAGTGCAATAGGAAGTTTGAAATGAGTTTTAGGGATTGCGAAATACTATTACTATTGAATATTTTAAAGAAAAGAGCAGAAAAGCAGGATTTGAAAGGAGATGTTAATTTTTATAATAATGAATTCAAAGACTTATGGAAATTACTTTTGTTAGATCAATTTCATGATGTGTTGCCTGGAACTTCTGTAAAAGAAGTTTATGACGATACTCATAAACATTTTGTGAAGATTAGAGGGGAGTTAAATTCGAAAATAGAGGGATTAATAAATGAAATTACAATAGATAAGGTAAATAAAGGAGTTTCAGGTTATTATTTCTTCAATTCTTTGAATTATGATATTGATCATTATTTTGAAATGAACGAAAAAGAGGGGTTTATTAAAATTTCACCTTATTCATTGAGTTTTGTGGATGAATACAAATTCGTGAATGAAGAAAAAGAAAAGCAAGTTTCTATAAAAGAAGAAACTGAATTCTACGAGATTACCAATAAATTTCTCATTATAAAAATATCGAAAACTGGATCAATTCTCTCGATAAAAGATAAAAGAACAATGCTTTATTCTAATGAAAAAACATTGAAAGAAGTGATTCAAACGGGAAATACTCATTACTCCGGAGGAAATTGCTTACTTATCCATAATGATATTCCATTTTTCTGGGATGCTTGGGATATTTTCCCTTATTATAAGAATAATCAAAAAGAAATTTTAGCTCATGAATCCAAAATTACAAAGAATTCGCTTTATCAAATCAATATCCTTTTCAAATATCGTGTTTCTTTGAGCTCCATAATACTTCAAACTGTTCGTATCTTCTCAAATAGTGCGAAAATCGATTTTGTTAATGAAATTCAATGGCATGAGACCAGGAAATTGCTAAGAGTGTATTTTCCTTTAAACATTCGAACAGATTTCGCAACCTTTGATATTCAAAATGGAGTTCTGAAAAGAGCCACTCATAATAATACCTCTTGGGATGCTGCAAAACACGAGGTTTATGCTCATAAGTTTGCTGATTTGAGCGAAAATAATTATGGTGTCAGTCTTTTAAATGATTGCAAGTATGGTTATAGTGCAAAAGAGAATGTTTTAGGACTTTCTTTATTGAAATCATCGAAATCTCCGAATGAAGAAGCTGATATGGGCGTACATCTGTTTGTATATAGTTTGTTTGTTCATGAAGGAAATAAACTTGAGGAAACTTTGAAAGAAGCTGAAATCCTAAATGAAGAAATTATTGTAAAGAAAGGGGTTGGAAATGAGTTTTGCTATAACTTTGTGAAAATTGATAAGAAAAATGTGATTTTAGATTGTTTGAAACCGAGTGAAATCGGGGATTTTGTGGTTTTAAGGGTTCATGAACATTTGGGAGAAGAAACGTGCTTTAGAGTTTGTTTGAAAGGATTGGAAAGTTTAGGAGTTGGAAAGAAGGGAATGGAGGTGAGAAGTGTGGATGTTTTAGAGATTGAAAAGGAAATCCATGAAGAAAGAGAAATTATTTTAGGGGTTGACCAAGGGAGTTTTATCGCTTGCATCAAAGCATTCCAAATATTGACTTTTAAAATAAAATTTAATATTTGAGTTTTATTTTAAAAAAATTGAAGACAAATTAAAATAAATTTAATTTGTTAAAAAAAAAAAAAAAATTTTTTACAAAAAATAAAAACTTAATGAATCATTTTTGCAAAAAGTAATAACCCTAAACCTAAATTATCTTTTTTTTTTTATTTGGTTTTTAATTATTTAAAAAACTTCAAAATTACACAAAAATTACTAAAAGCATAAATATTTAAAATGAATTTATATTCAAATATTCATTTTTTTAAAAAATTATTCACAATATAAATATTTCAAATTCAAATAAAAACTAATATCCAAAAAAAATTTAAAACAGAAAAAAATTAAAACCTCTTTATTAAAAAGAAAAAAATGGAATCCACTTTCGATAAAGACTTGGCTGAGAGTGAAGCCCTTTTCAAAGATCAATTTAACCCAGATTCTATCAATTTCCATCATGGGAACGTCAATCCTGTCCCTATAGGTGGCCAAAGAGTTCCCTTATCAATGCCTACAGTCTATGAGCCAGAAACCACAACATCCAATGAAAAACCTTTAAATTATGGTCCTGACTATGACCATTTAATGCAAACGAGGGAGTTTTTTAACGGGTTAAAAAAAACCCTTTCCAAACTAACGCCTCCTATTGAAGCAATTCTTAGACATAAAGAAACATTCGCTGCTGGTGGGAAGCAGAGCAATCCAGCGCATATTAGTAAACTAAAGAAAAGCATTGATGCTGAAAAAGAGAAAATAGCTGCAGTTTTAAAAGAATTGATTGATTTGGCAGAGGTTATTAAGAATTTTGCTGAATATAAGGAGAGTTACTATTCGACTCTCAACAAATTGATTGAAAATGGAACAGTTGATTATCAAGATAAAGAACAATTCATGGGTTATGCGTTCGAGGTTAAGAATTATTCCAAAGATGTTTTTAAAGAGATGGGTATTTTGTTGGAGAAGATTAAGGTTATTAAGAAAGAAAAGGACACCAAAGTCGTAAAAAATGAGAATATTAATAATGATGTTATTGAGAAAAAGCAAGAAGAAACAAAGAAAGAATAAAGAATTTGAAATAAAATAATCGAATAAATTTATATTGAAGACTATATAATCCATTTGTTAAAATGAATTATTTCCTTCAAAGAATATATTTATTTTTTAAATAACTAAAAAAAATCATAGATCTTTCATTTAATATTTTTTTATCAATTAAAAATTCATAAAAAGAAGAAATAAATCCCATTATTATTTAGGATAATTTCAGTTGAAAGTTTAAACCTACTATGCCTGAAAGTTTAGAGAACGTGAAAGAATTGTTTAAGGAAAATTTTATGAAATTTTTAAATGGAAAAACCAGATTCAAACTTTATGAGTTAAAGTTATGAATTTAAATTTTTTTTTTTTTTTTAAAAAAAACCAATGAGGTTTTTTGTTATAGACATATTAAAAAGATTTAGAGTCAAATTGAATTTGAAATTTAAACAAAAATAAATAAAGAATCTCTTGAGATTTCTTATGGAGAGTAAACTTCCGAAAAATGAGTTTAAAAACAGTAAATATTTTGTGTAAAAAATAACACATTTTTTCGAATTTTATATAAGGATCGGTCTTTCAAAAAAACAAAAAGCGGCCAGAAGTCGAAGATCCTGATTTTCGTGGGCTTTTCGAAAAGATGCAAAAGGAAAACAGAATAGATTCTTCTCTTTATAAAGAATTATGCCTCGCCTACAAGAAAAACTTCGAAGAATTAGTGAATATGCGGCTCAAAAATGGAAAGACACGAAAAAAAATCGAAGATTTTAACTCAAAAAATCTCAAAATTAAGGATTCTTTGTTGAAGCCCCAAATAAACCAAGAAATATTTGTTCTTTTTACTGCAGAGCGATTTTCGAAAAAAGACCAAATCAAGTAAGAAATAAAAAAGAAGATTTTCTTTTGAAATTTCACCACAGGTGTGCAGTATGCACAAAAGAATTCTTTTATTGGGAGAAAGTTCAAGTTCTAACCTGTGAGCATTTAATTCATTTGGAATGTGATAGGGACTTTTTCAAAAAAGAAAAGTGTGGATT
>JFJP01027152.1_pt1 | contig 18884 bp, 26 predicted proteins | sample 431651 | NCBI WGS metagenome assembly JFJP01 (sample SAMN02602958, study PRJNA72255) | Microbial mat metagenome, whole genome shotgun sequencing project. | biome: fresh water; feature: sink hole; material: water; isolation source: purple microbial (photo- and chemosynthetic) mats found in...
GGATCAAACATTTTACAAAAGATAAAGTCTGATTTTAATACATTTGTAAATTTTATTTTTTTGTGATTTGATTTCAATTGATAAATTGTAATATTCAATTTTTTGAAAAAAAATTTAATGTTTTTTCCTATTTTTTAAAAAAATCAATACTTTTCGTTTTTTTAAATTTATTTTATTTTATTTCTATAAATTTAAACAACTACTTACAAAAACAACAGAACAAGAAAAAATGTACAAAAGATTAATGTCATCATACAAATCTTACCCGAAATTTGAATTTTTAAAAAAGCCTCCAAGTAATTAAATCCTCTTCCTCATCTTCATCTAAACTCTAATCTTTTTTTAGATCTTTCCCGATTCAAACAAACAAATCTCTCAGTCTTTAGTTTTTCTATCCGAATGATCCCCAAATATCTTATTCTTGGTTTGGGTTTTTACGCATATTTGAAAGGAACAGAAACCTTTGCTCGAATAGCTACTGATTATAAACTTCATAAGGAGGTTTACGAAAATCAAATCCGATCTAATAGTGATATAGACAATTGTATGGATGTGATAAAGAATTTCAAAGTGACTGAAGAGTACTATAAACGAAGATCCAATCCCGATTATAATCCTTTGCACATAGAGAATCTTATGATTCATTTAAAGGAAAGAAAAGCTATTTGTCTTAAAGGAAACTATGGTAAAAAATTCTTAATAAAATTTGAATTTAACGTGAAATATACTGAATAAATAGGCAAAAATATATAATAAGAAGCTAAATTATTTATTGTATTTATAAAGGGTCTGGAACAACTGAATATGCATTTGCAGTAGCTGATAAATGGATTCAAGATGGGAATCATATAATTTATTATAAACCACATTCGCGATTACAAGTCACTAGCCGGATTTCAGAATTGTTGAAGATTTTGAATACAAAGGATGAGGACTCGTTTTTGAAGGCTTTGAAAGAGTTTAAAAAGGATAAAAAGGAAATCCTTTTGGTGGTGGATGATTTGGATTGCATAGACACCAATCATACGGATTCCTATAAATTTTTGAACTATTTAAAGAATTTGCAAGAGGAGAACTATTTGCATACTCTTTATGTTTTCAGAACGAATTTATTGGAGAGATTTATCACTGGATTGTACAAGAATGACATTTCATTGATTTTTGTCGGCGGGAACAAATTCCCTGAATTGCAAACTGATAAAGAAAAAGAATATGTCTCGACGTTCTGCAATATAAAAGAAGAATTGGCCCAAAAATTCCTGTTTTTTTTCGGGATGAATTACAAGAATATGAAGGAATATAACGATTTTGTCAAATATAATCAAGAAACTAACAATGATTTAAAGACAGTAGAAGGTTTTTTTTCTTTTAAAAATAACATATTTTAAGGGTAAATGATTAGATTTCATTGATGCTAAGATTGATAAAGTGATGGATTCAACAGATTTGAAAGGACAAACCAATGATGTTTTGAATTTATGCAGAACAATTGATTCAAATGGAATTTTTCATTCTGATTGGAAAAAGCATTTGTCAATCGCACAAAGGTCGTCTTTAGAAAACAATGATATTTTAATGATTTCGGGAACTACAACTGCGTTGACTAGAGCTGCTATTGCAAAATTATGTGATAAAAGCTGGAAAGCTTGGGATTTAACAAAATGGAAAGGGAAATGGAATGTGGAATATTATTTATAAAATTAAAAATTTCACATTAGGTAATAAAAAAAATAGCCATAACAGTAAATGAAGCATCCATAAATATTTTTCAATTTAATTGATTTAATTTAAAAAAAAAAAAACAAAGGCACATAAAAGGAAAGTGAAAGTTTGAATTTATTTATTTTGTATTTATTTAAAAGTTCAAAATTCCATAAAAAACATTATTTCAATTTATATGATTAAATTTAATTATTATTTTTTTTCAAATTAAACAATATATGGCAATCCAGAATTATATAAAGCTTTAGGGGCAGTAAATGGTCTCATGTTGTTTTCAACATTTTTTATCGATCTGTTTATACCTTTTCTCGAGAAAAAGTCGATATTTGTATTTCCTTTAAAAAAAAATGATTATTTCTCATGTTTTTGTTAAAAAACCGTGAGTCTTTGAATAAAATTTGGGTTCATGCAGATTTGAAGAACTAGAATACCCTGCTAATTCAGAATAATCATATTGTGAATTTTTTTCTTTAGTATAACTTTGTTAAATATTTATAAAATCAAAAGAAATTTTACTTGTTCCACTCATGAGATTTCTTCTATAAATTTCAATACATTTATGGTTTTTCTCCCATAAATCTTTCCTATAATTAGAAAGAGTTGATTGCAAGCGTTTTAACAAATCCTTTAAAGAAAAAATAATCTAAAAAAAAATAAGGATAAAACCAACATTATTTTCATTATCTATTCTTAAATTCTCGCGATTTCTTACTGTTGCTTGCAAACTCTTCAAGATGTTTTTATGTTTTTTCAAGTAATTCGGGTTAACTTCAGTCTCGTTTTTCTCGATTTTCATCATTTTATTCAAAAGTATTTGATTGTCTTTGAAAATAAGAACATTTCTTTCTAAAACGCGAACCAAAATTAGAACGGTTAAAATTTGAAAATATCTCAGAAATTACGATTTTCATATTTGTTTTTTAAATAGGATCTCTGGAAAATTTTTGGAGGCCTATTATCAATAGCTGGTTTTACATTTACAAGGTTGTTGAGATGTCTTTTTTGAGCCTTGAATAAAGATTAAAATTTGTGTGAAAGAATGGAATACTTCTATGGTGTTCTTTTTGTGACAAATGGGATTTCCAGGGACAAGATTCCACATTTTGAAAGAAAAATTGTGAAAGTTTTTATTTTCAGAAAAAAGTATAATAAATGAAAAAATTGTTATTTTTTTCTTGAAATTATTTTGAAAAGAAAAAAATTAACTTCTTTTATGGTTTGTAGAAAATAATTGTTTTGAATTGAAAAATAAACACAAATATATTGTTAATAAAAAACATTTAAATTTGAGGCTTAAAATGAAAAATGCTTGGGTTTTCAATCCTGAAACAAATAATTCCGGTTTTTGTTTAAAAATTCTATATAGGACCCTTTTTTCCCATCGATGTTTTTGACATTATTCACATTTTGTTCATTATTCATCCTTTGTGTCTTTAATAAAATTTAATTTTATTTATAAATTATTTTATTTTTTATAATAAAATTAATAATAAACTTCAGAAATTGTTTTGTTTATTGCAGAAAGGTCTCTTTTTTTATCTGCATTGCATTCATAATTCCTATAATCCTGTTTTATAGGTGACTTGTTTCTATTAGCTTTTAGAAAATATTTCGAGTTCAAATCTTCTTCTGTTTCATTTTTATTGTAGTTTTTATTGTTTATTGCACAGTTTTTTAATTGAGTAGTTGAAGAAACATTGATGTTTCTAGTGTCATTTTGGTTTTTTTCCATCAGAAGATGCTTATTTACTTTGATATTCTCTTCATTCATTCGCATTTTGTTTTTATTCAGATCTTTGTTCGCGTCATTATGAAACGAAGCATTTTTATTATGAATTAATTGATTTCTATCAGTTGTTATAAAAGATTTTTCTGGTTCTATTTGAGTTTCTCTTTGGTAAATTCGATCTGTGGCTAAATAAGCTTTTTCCAGATTTGTGACAGAGCCTTTTGATTTTATTTCATTGCGTTTTGGAGGCTCATGTTGAGATTTATTGGGTTTTGATGGCTTGAAGTCTTTGTATTCTAGTTCTTTTCTTGAGTCGTCCTCATCGTTGTATTGAGAATCGTTGGTCTTGCGATCATTTTGACGGTTCGTGTTCATAAGGTTTTTGATCTGGTTTTGCAAGAACATCATCTGAATTCATTAAAAAAAATTAGTTTGCTATAAAAAAAATAATAATTTTCATGTGAGTCAATTTTTCGATTTTCAGATAAAAAAATTAATTTTATTAAAAAAATCAAGTTATTTTTTTTTAAAAAAAATTCATGTCATTTTTTAAATTTTTCCGTTATTTTTTTCAAAAAAAATTTAAAATCCTCCAATTAAAAAAAAAATCCCAAACTCTTTACTTGTTCATCTTTTTCGTTCAATTTACTCTGGAAATACTCAATAATGCCCTTTTCTTTTTCTGACATACCATCTAAATGTTTTTTCCTAATTTTTTTTTTCATTTAATGGCCTCCTATTAAAAAAATCTCTTTCATACAAAAAAGACGATTCATTTTGTTCTCTTTTGTTATTTTCCGTTTCCTTTTCAGCTTTTTCCCCTTTTTCGACTTTTTCGAATTCGAAATTCGATGATTTTAAGCTATTATGCGTTTGAATTGATCTATTCGAACCAGAAACACTACTCACTGAAGTTTTTCTTCTGCTTTCCTTATCGATAAAAGCTTCAGGATTGATGATTTCATTAGTTTCATTTGTATTTTTCATGCCCTTTGCTAAAAATTGAGCTGTTTTCTTATTTTCTAGTTTTTGGTCAATAAAACTGTTCTGAAAAGGATTTTTTTCATTGATGTTTTTGAGCTTTTCTGCTTGTGATTTGATCATTTCGTTCTTTTGCATTAATTCCTTTGTCATAGCGTCGATTTCCATTTGTTTTTTCTTCAAATCATCTCTTTTATTTGAATTCTCTTTTTTTATTTTCTTTCATTTTCCGATAAAAAAATAAATAAATTTAATGAACAATCAAAAAAACCTCAAAATTATTCGAAATTTTCTTCGAATCGAAGTTTTTCTCATAGTCATCTAATTTATTTTGAATACTTTCGCCATAGACTCTTAATTGTTGTTGTATCTATTACGAAACAATATTTTTATATTGATCATATGTATTTCAATTTAAAGAACCCCTATATGATTTCTTATTTCTCCCTCTAATTTTTGCAGCCAATTCTCATAATTCTTGCATTCTTCATCTGATAATTCATTATCATTTCCTTTCATTTTCCCTTTATTTGAAGCCAAAACCAAAATTATATGCAAAACCTCTTGTAATTGGGAAATTGGGTCATTTTTCTGATCATCTTCAGATAAAGCACTTTGCAGAAAGGCTGATTGGCTCTAAAAGAAAAAAATGTTTCTTAGCTAAAAAGACGTTGAAAATAAATTTTATTCTTACATTTTTCAGTTTATTTGTTATTTCATAGTGGATATTCGAGATTTCCAGAAAAATTCGAGGTTCAGTGTCAGCATTTGAATTTTTCTTGGTGTTTTTTAGAGGAATTGTGGGTTTGCTGCTTTTCAGAATATTTGTGAGATCTTGCAAGCCTTTTTTCGTTTTATCTTCGTTAGGGTTTAGGAAATTGACAGGTTTTTCATCGTCATCGTTTGAGGTTTTATGCTTGTCAAAGGTAGAAAAATTGTGTTCAAAGGAAGTCATGTTAATATTTGAATTTTCTTATGTTTTTTTTTTAAATTTGTTTAACTTTTTTTTGTGTTTTTTTGTTAAATTTTCCTATTTTTTTTTTGAATTTTTAGTTGAATGTGATGTAAAATTTTAGTTTCTGTTAATATTTTCTTAAATTTAAAAATTTTTTAAATTTCTTCCAAAAAAAATAAAAAAAGGTTAAAAATTTCAAATAAACAATTTTATTTATAAATTTCAAATAATCTCCGTTCATTTCTTCCCATCTTCTTTTCCATCATCATTCATCCATCTCACTCTTTTCCCTTCAACCCACTCCCCTTCCTTTTCTTTTCCGCTGGGACTCAAATACATACCTTTCCCATGTTGTTTTCCTTTTTCCCATCCCCCTTTATAAACCCTTCCATCAGGCCAAAAGAACTCACCATATCCATGTTTTTTATCTTCTAAATACTCCCCAATATATTTCCTTCCATCTGGCCATTTGAAATCTCCTCTACCATCCATTTTATTATTCTTCCATTCCCCGAAATATATCCTGCCATCACCCCAGGTATATGATCCATATCCATGTATATTATTCCCATAGAATTCCCCTTCATATTTACTACCATCAGTCCATGTAAAAATTCCTTTGCCTTCCTTTTTTCCAGCAACATACATGCCCTTATACATTGCACCATCAGGCCAGATCTCTTCTCCAAGCCCTTCTTGTCTATCATCTCGCCATTCACCTTCATATTTCGCCCCATCAGAATGTATATATATTCCTTTACCGTGAGCCTTATCATTTTTCCATTCACCCTCATAAACATCACTATCCGAATGAATCAAGCGGCCTTTTCCTTCAGCCATATTCTCTTTCCAATAACCTTCATAAATTGAACCATCTTTCCAAATTTGTTGACCTTTACCGTGACGAACTCCCAGTTTCCATTCACCAATATATATCGCTTCATTAGCCAACTCGTATGGACCTAAATTTATTGTGTCCGGGTCATCGAATTCTGGACAATCGTAGATAAATTGACCTAATTTCTCTTGTAAAGAATGAATGTTTTCTTTTAAAGTTGGAGTGTCACGGCTCAAGGGACGAGCATATTGAGGGGGAGGCATGTGGCCCAGGTTATTTAGAGGGTTCAGCTTTGAATGGTCAGAAGTTTCGTTTGATATACCGTTTTGAAGCTTGTGGTAATTGGGTGGAATGTTTTCTATAAATGAAGAAGTTTTGGTTTTCGGGTTTAATTGAAAGCTTTCAAGCTGTTGAGCTTCATGTTGCTCTTCTTTAGAGGTCGTACAGCAGGTTCCCATTGAGACCTTTTACGAATATTCGGAATTTATTAAAGTTTTGTAAGCTTTTTCTTGATTATTATAAGAAAAATCCTTAGAAAGAGATAAAATAACGATTTTAAAGAATTTTTTAAAAAAAAATGAAAAATTACAAAAAAAATAATAAATAATAAAATAATAAGTTCAAAAAAATTCCTTTTTTATTTTTTTGAGAAGAAAAAATTTTTGAAATGGACCAGAATCTTTATGAAATGGAAGAACAATCTGAAAGAGAAGTTTTATTTAAAAAACCAATAAAAAACTCTCTCATATTTTCTGTTAAAAAGATTAAAATAATGATAAATGGTGATTCTACCTCCTTCGTTTTGATAAAAATCTCAAAAAATGCTAGTTTTCGAGAAATGTCAAAATGCATTGAGGAGAAATTGGATTGGAATAACCACAAAACAATCCGTTTATTTTCTACTCAAGGAGTGGAAATTTTTCAGGATGATCTGGATTTTTTAAAATCTGGAGCCACATTATATGTTTCCAAAGGTTTATTTATCTATTTTAACTATATACTTAACTTAGTATTTGTATAAATAAGGGGAAGATTTTGATCAAAATTCCTGTTTTTCAGAATATGAAATCGTGAAAACATTGGGAGAAGGGGGTTTTGGAAAGGTTGTTTTAGGAATTCACAAGATAACAAAGAAGAAATTCGCTATAAAAATTGTGAATAATGGGATGATAGGTGTGTTTTTTTATTATAAGTAAATATTTTATTTATGCTTGATAAAGGCAATGCTATGGATATTGATATGGTGTTCAGAGAAGCTGAGACTTTGAAATCTTTGAATCATAAAAACATTGTGAAGATTTACAATTGCTTTACTTTAAAGAATATGCAGGTGGTTTTCGTTATGGAGTATCTGGAAGGGGGTGAGCTTTTGAAATATTTAACGGATAGAAAAACATTGAGTGAAGAAGAAGCCCGTCATTTTTTTACACAAATTGTGGATGCTATATCTTATGTTCATAAGGAATTTCTGATCCACAGAGATCTCAAATTAGAAAATCTACTTTTGTCTGACACTGAAAACAGAATTATAAAGGTTATCTTTTAAATTTTTATTTTTTTTTGAAACAAATTATAAAAATGCTCAATTACTATTCTTTTTTTCTAGAATTAAAAAATCACCATTTCTAAAAATTTTTTAAAGACTTTTAATTTTTCATAAAAATCAAATATTTTTCCAAAGGTTGTTGATTTTGGAATCGCAGGAATTCTCTCAAACTTGAATGTGGATAACATCCATGCAGGAACGCTAAAATATCTTGCGCCTGAAGTCTTCGAAAAACGAAGTTCTGATATCACTCCTGCTTTGGATGTTTGGGCAATGGGCTGTATTCTTTTTGCATTAGTCACAGGCACTCTGCCTTTTCGAGGCACTCATACCAAAAATATTGTTGACAAAATAAAGAACTCTCCTGTGATTTTTCCTGAAAACTTCGAAGAACGATTATCTGAAGAAATAAAAGATTTGATCTATAAATGCATGGATAAAAACCCAAAGATAAGAATTACAATGAATGAAATAGCAGATCATCCATGGATTTTAGGAATAAAGTACATTATATTTTTTATTCTTATGGTAAAATTGTTCAATTTATTGATTTTATTAAGATTTCAGCCAAGAAAGACTTTAGAGGTTTCTGAAGAAAACAAGGCTGGTGGAGATGAAAATGAAAAGCAAAGGCTTTTTTTAAATAAAGTGGGGTTTTCATCTCCAAAGAAAAAAGAGTTGATTGGGAGATATAGATCTGAATCTTTTACACATAAGAATGTTAAATCACCTGGTTCTGCTGGGTTGATAAGTAAAAAATTTGGGTTTTATGGTGATAAATTGTTTTTTTATGAAGAAAATCAAGGGTCCCCACTTGGAAAAACAACATTCTCCCCAATTGAGAAAAATAGTCTCAGTGATAAAAAAAAGGGATCTTTATTTAATATTAAGATTGAATCGTTAAATAGTAAAGTTGGAGCGAAAACTTCGACTATGGGAAACATCTCCCACTTTAAAAAATAGTCATATTTTTTATTTTTTCTAAAAACCATCACTTCACAAAATTTTTTAATAAAATTCAATTTTATGAAAAAAGTTTTTTTAGCTTTAAAAAATTTGATTTTTGAAAATTTTTGAAAAAAAATTTTACCAATTTTGCGGAATGTACTGTGATATAAATTTCCCATCCTCAGTAAAACTTTATTTTTTTATAAAAAATGTTTTTTATTTCATCATTCATCATTTTCATCCAAGAAATTTGGCACATCCTTGAGAATATTTTCAGAAAACCTTCATCCCAATGTCTAAGTGTAAACTATCATTATCTTCGTGAATGCAACTATAGTTGCAAATTTTGTTTCCATACAAATAAACCCTCAGAAATTCTTAAAATTGATGAGGCAAAACGGGGACTGAGGCTTTTAAAAGAAGCTGGCATGAAAAAAATTAATTTTGCAGGAGGAGAACCATTTTTAAAAAAGAAATTTCTCAACGAATTAATAAAATATTGTAAAATTACTTTGAAACTTGAAAGTGTGTCAATAATTTCAAATGGGAGTCTTATTGATGAAGAATGGTTCAAAGAGAACCGTGGTTTTGTTGACATATTAGGCTTGTCTTGCGATAGTTTTAATAGAGAAAATTTGAAAGAAATGGGCCGAGTTGATAATAGAGGAGGTAAAGATCATTTATTAAAAATTAAACAGATTGCTTTCTGGTGCAGACAGTATAAAATGCTTTTAAAAATCAATACTGTAGTCACATCAGTGAATTATTTAGAAGACATGAATGAGCAAATCAATGAATTGCAGCCTTTCCGATGGAAAGTTTTACAATGTTTACTTATTGAAGGAGAAAATTGGGGAGAAAAATCTCTTAGAGATGCTACAAAAATGGTTGTAAGTCAAGAGAAATTTGATAGTTTTATTGAAAGACATAAAAAGAATAAATTTATTGTTCCAGAATCAAATAAATTGATGAAAGATAGTTATTTGATATTGGATGAGGAAATGAGGTTTTTGAACTGCAAGAATGGAAAAAAAGAGCCTTCAGAAAGTTTATTAGTTGTGGGGGTACAAGCCGCTTTAAATGGAAGTGGATTTGATGCTAAGGCTTTCTATAAAAGAAAAGGTAAATACAATTGGAGAAATAAAAACTTAATTTATTCAAAAATTATTTTTTAAAAAATTAAAGTTTTATATATTATTGTATATTCATGAAATAAAAGAATTTCTTTAAAATTAAATTATTAAAATAAAAAATAATGAAATGTTTTTTTTTAAAAAACCAAAAAAAAAATATTTTATTTCTCGAATTTTTCTTCTTATTGCAGTTTTTTATCTACTTCTTTAAAATAATCCTCGGTTTTGCAGCATGCGAATCTGATCAGATTTTGTGTCAAAAGTTTATTTTCTGGAGAATAAAACACGCTGGTCGGAACACCCACAACTTTCTTTTCGTTTCCCAACCACAAAGCAAATGCATAATCTTTGCTATTCTTCCCACTCGTATTATCAAAATAATATTTCTCATCAAACGCAATATTCTGGAAATCTGCAAGTACAAAATACCCTGATTGTGGGGTCCAAAATTTGAAATCCATACTGGAATAAGCCAAAGATTTCAAGAGTCTATTTCTTCCTTTCAAATAATTTTTTCTGCTCCATTCATAAAAAGTTTTTTCCCCTTTATAGTTCTCTTCAGATTTTATGAAGGCTTCAGCCACAGCAATTTGAATTGGTGGGTATAAACAACCCACATTCCTTGCATTGATTTGTGTGATAGGTTCTATTAAATTCGAAGGTCCTATGGCCCATCCCATTCTTAAGCCTGTTGCTGAATAGATCTTACCAGCACTTAGTACATTAATGGTTCTATCCCACATATTTGGCAGATTTGCAAAACGAGGGATATCAATAAAATTATCTTCAAAACAAACTTTTTCATAGACTTCATCACTAATCACAACAACCCTTGGAAAGTCTTTTAAAATATTTGCTATTTCCTTTAATTCATCCAGAGTAAAGATTTTGCCAGTTGGGTTATTTGGATTGTTTAGTATAAAAACCTTGGTTCTGCTATTGAAAGATTTTCTCAAAAGACCAAAATCAATTTTCCATTCATCTTTTTCTTTGTTAAATTTAATCTCTTCCTTTGATTCGAACATCTTTCGATATTCTTCCCTGCTCCTTGCAAGAGGGGGGATCAACGGAACACCTTTAAAAGTCCCACCTCCCATATAAGCTTCAGGTAAATATTCAGGATAAAATGGTTCTAACGATAAAACCTCATCATTAGGATTTAAAAGACTTAAAATTGCATGGTTTATTGCATAATTGGCTCCTGGAGTAACACAGATTTCTTTCAAAGGATCTATTTTTCTATTATATTTTGTGGAGTAATGAGAAGCGAGAGTCTCTAAGAAGAAGGGGTGTCCATTGCTTGAAGTTCTTTGGTGGACAGAATTGTCTTTGGTTAATTGGGTTTGAAGTGATTCTATAAGAAATTCTGGAGGATCCCAGTTTGGAAAACCTGATACGAGATTGACTCCTTTGACTTTGGCAGCGAGCTCGTTGAAAAGAATCCATACTGAGGAGTTATTGATGTTGATGAAACGGTTGAGAGTGGAGTGATTGAAAACTCCTTTGAAAGAAATCTGTTTACAAATTTTCATTCTAAATTAAGATTTGCTTTTAAAAAAAAATTATTTGTTTTTTTAAATAATTTTTTTTTAAATATTTTTTTTTTTTCATAATTTAAATTAAATAAAGGATTTTTTCAAAATCAGTTGTTTTTCATCATTTCAGCGAACTCCTTGAAATCAATAACTCCATCTTTATTTAAATCCACTGTTCCCAGCATGTGTTCCCAATACCCATCATTCTTGCTTTGATAATATTTATGTTCTAAAAAAAATCTCTTCAAAAACAATATTTTATCACAAATAAAAAACTTCCAAAAACAGCCTTCATCTCCACAACAGTGACCTTTCCATTATTCTGAACATCAAAAATCCTGAAGGCCGATTTCAGTCTTTCTTCTTGATTGAGCAACACGTTTTTATTGACATTTGCAGCTAAAAACTCTAAAAGAAATTTAAGCAATACCCCTCCTAATTATCAATTATTCTCACCATTATAATCAATGAAACTAGTCTTGCTCATATCCAGAGCTTCAAACAGTGTTTTTATATCAGATTCCGTTTTTTTATCATCACAAGAAAGCACAAAAGCTGAGAAATCTTCAATGGAAAGAACCCCATCTTCATCTTTATCAATCTCAAAGAATAAATTCTTCAAATCCCCGATTTCAAGCTCTGAAAGCTGTGAGGCTATGAAGACAAGAATTGATTTTTTCAGTTTTGGAAATTTGGAATATTCTTCCATTTGATGTAAATTTATTATAGGTTTATTGCTGATTTTCTTCCCTAAACCCATTTTCATCCACTTATGGGCTAAAACCTCATATGCTTGTAATCTTTTCTCAGATTTTGTCAAGCATTTCTTGATCAAATCTTTCACCTCAGTTGAAATACCCACCCATTCTAAACCTATTTATATTAATAAAAAAAAAAATTAATGAGTTTTGAGTTTTTTTTAAAATGAAAATTTTTTGTTGGACCTTTGAAATCAAAAATTCCTTTCTTTACAGCTATAAGAATCTCTCGGTCATCATCTCCGTAAAAAGGAGGGTATCCACAGAGCATTATATAGAGAATAACCCCTAATATAAGAAGAATTTCAGTATAAACCAAAATTTTCTTTTAATTTTATTTGCACCTGCAGACCAGACATCACAAACTTCATCGTAATTTCCTTCAATCACTTCAGGAGCGATATAATAAGGCTATTATAACAATAAAAATTAAAACATACTGTTTAATTTAATAATAAATATAAAAAATTACAGTTCCTGCTCGGGTTTTCATCACAACTTTGTTGTGATTTTTACCGAGTTTGGTTGGAGAAACCATGATATCTGGATCTCCGTATATTTTTGACAGTCCAAAATCAATAACTTTTAACGGAGAGTCATCAGCTGGTGTTAGATAAAGGAAATTCTCAGGTTTTAAATCTCTTTTTAAAAGCAAAAAAGAATTTAAAGAAATTGAAAAAAAACTGGTTTTTTTAATATTTTTTTGTTTTAAATAACCTATGGGCAATGTTCCTCAAATGGCAATAATTTAAGGCTGAGATAATTTGGCTGAACGCATGTCTAGCTTCTTTTTCAGAGAAATTTCCTTTGGAAGTGATCCTATCAAACAGTTCTCCCCCCTTGCAAACTTCCATCACCAGATAGATGTTTTTTCCATCCTCAAACGTCTCATATAATTTAATTATATTGGGATGATCCTATTTCATGATAAATTTCCGATTTCATCACAAATGATAATTTTTTTACTAAAGTCTTTAGAATTTCAATCTCAGTTCTGAACCTTTCTGGATTGCTGACTTTGGATTTAGGGATGATTTTAATAGCTCTTGCTTGATCTGTTGATATATGAAGCGCTGACACCACAGTCCCATAGGATCCTTGACCTAAAAGCTGAAGAATAAAAAATATATTGGATATGTTGATCGTTTCATTTATTTAATATTAATAGTTAAATAAACTTCTTTTTCAGAGAATTGGTATTGATCTGTTATTTTGTCAACGCTGGATTTAATGAACCATTGACGAAGAACTGGAGCTGGACTCAGGAGATCTGTCCAATCTGATTCTTTATTTTTTTCTACCATTATTCAAAAGCCTCAAAGTTGATCAGAGTTATAATTATTAAAATAAAGCGAAAAGATTTCTGAATTGATTAAAAAGCTAAATTTTAATAGTTCTGATAATAAATGATCATAGCAGATAAAAACAATTTTTTGAAAAAAATTAAATTTAAATTTGAATTTTGTTTCAATTTTTTATAAAGAAAAATTATTGGGAAAAAACAACTTTCTTAATAAAAAATTAAGCTTATTTTCTTTTTAAAACTTCTGTTTATAAAATAGCAAAAATAAGAATCTTTTCTTTTTTATTCAACTATTATTAAAAAAACTATTAAATTTGCTAACCAAATGCAAGAATCCATGCAAAATTTGAAAAAAAAGCGGGGCAGGCCCAAGAAAGAAGTGATGAAAAGTAGCGAAGTAGGTATTTTTATCTTCCCCTTAACAGTTTCTTTTGAATCAACCCTTTCCCCTGATGAAAAACCCACCCTTTTTTTTTTTAGGAAAATGATAATCATCATTTTCTTTCAAAACTGAAAATGAAAAAAAAAGCCCTATCTACATTAATTGAAGAAGAATATGAAGATTTCGAATCCTTAAGCAAGAACTATTCCGAAATACAAGATTTTTCTATGAATCGGGCGAAAAATAAAGAAAAAAGCTATGAGGAGTTTCTAGAATCTGAAAACTCGTGTTTTGGTGAAGAAAAGGCATTTGCAAAGGAAAAAAAGAAAGAAAATATGGAGAAAGAGTTTAAAATAAAGAAGAAAATAAAGAAGGATCCTTTAAATAAGCAGCAGAATTTCAGCAATGAAGAAAACAAGCATAAAAACAACCAAAAGGAGGTGATACTTAAGAAAACGGTACAGATAACGTTCCCGAATTTCAATATAAACAAGTTCTTCTATGATATTCTATCACTCTCGAATAAAGATGAGGATTTTTTGATGATGATCAGCAATATTCTGACCACTGGAAGTCGCCAATTAGTAAAATAAAATATACTTTCAATTTTTTAGACAAGTTATTTCAATATCTGTGGAAAAAAAAATATTTTAGGCTCTAATAATAGATTTTTTTCAAATTTTAATTTTTAAATTTATCATTTCTTTCATATAATTTGCTTAATAAATATTTTTTTGCTTAAATTTCTCAATAATTTTTTGTTTAAAGAATGATAAAAAAGTCACAATTCGTAAAAAAAGAACCACATTGCAAGGCTCTAACCTTTCCCAACAAGAATACCAGAAAAAGGAGAAAGAACTCATAAAAGCTGAAAAAGAGGAAATCGAAGACGTTAAAAATAATCTGATCAATCGTTTATCAGTCTCGAAAATCAAAGGTTTTGAGACCAAAGAGACAATAATAGAGAATTTAAAGCTTCAGAAAATCGAAGAAATCAATAGTAATGAAATAGAATTCGAGATAAATGAAGAAGAATTCAATGAATTGAAGAACTTCCAATTGAAATTATTGGATAAATTACTAGATGAAAGGTCTTTTGTTAACCCTGATCTGAAAATCAATAAATATAAGAGCCTTTCTGAACGATTTCTAATGGACGAAGAGAATAAAGTAAAATCATTGAATGAAAATCACAAATTTGAAACTTTAGAGAACAAAAGAAGTTTCATTGAACAAAGGAAATCGGAGAATAAAAAGACCGTGATCATGTATAAATACCTTGAGGAAGGGGAGATCATTGAAAAAGACTATTTGAACGAAAAAATGAAAGAAATTTTTCATGATTTCAATCGTTTTTCGAAACTAGGCGAAGAAAATGTCTTTAAAATCTCGAAATATGAAAAAGCCAATTTATTAGAATTAAAAACCGATTATTTGTATATTGAGGAGAAATTTCAAAAACATCAGTTTGAGAAATTTCAAAGATTAATAAAAGAAATAGAAGTATTTTTCTTCTAAAGTTTTGTTTTATTGATTATTTTTTGCATTTAAAGGAGAAGGGAGAGTTTGAACTGAAAACTTTAGAGGAAAAAACGATTCATGATTTAATAAAACTTACAACATATATTTTAAACAATGTGCATTATTTTCAAAAGTTTAAAATAAATAGTGAATTTATCAATCCCTATGATCTCTTATATATTTTGGAAAAGATAAAATAATTTTGTTGCTTTCTAAAATTTGTTGAAATTTTGTGTTTTATTGATTAAGAATTAAAAGGTGTAAAAAATTTTTTGTTCATAAAAAAAAATTTTAATTTTTTTGAATATTAATTTAAAATTTTTTTAATTTAAAAAATAGAAGTTTTTTTAATTAAAGGAATTTTTTGAATTTTTTTGTATAGAATTAATTTCTCATAGATTTAATGAAAAACATTTCAAACTGAATACCATTTCACAAAAATAAAAATGGAAAAAAATTTTTTGATTTCAAAATTAAACAAACCCAAGGTTTTTTATTTTATAATCCTACCATTCCCTATAAAAAAATAGGCAGATGATGACCGTCTATTTGATTCTATTACAACAGTTTGTTTTCCCAATACATCTTTTCATTCCTCTGTCTTTACAACAACCTCCCTTGATTCAAACTCCGATCCTGAAACTCTTCTAAGTCAATTGATCAAACTTATTTTCTTGAATCCATTTTATATGACCGATGTTCATCAAGGCGTTAATTGTGATAGTTGTGGTAAAAAAAACATGGAAGGTTTTCGCTACAAATGCTTAGAATGTTCTAATTTTGATTTATGTTCCAAATGTTATGATACACAGAATACTGGCAAAAACCATCATCAAACTCATGCAATGATTCTTTTTAAGACACCAATAACACCAAAAGAAAATAGAATTTATGAGAAGTTTGTGACTTTGGGATTGGTAAAACTTGACCAAATTTTAAAAAAAAAAGAAATCGTTCATAAAAATTATACTTGCAATGGCTGCAAAAAATTTCCGATTGAAGGAATCAGATTGAAATGCGATGAATGTTTTGATTTTGATTATTGTTTAGATTGTTTTTTAGCTCGAAAAAAGATGGATACCCATAATCCAAAAACTCATAAAATGATTGCAATCCTGAATCATTTAAGAATAAAATTTTCTTTAGATGATATAAATATAGAGGAAAAATTAGGAAAAGGTTGTTTTGGAGAAGTATACAAAGCGAAGATTATTCCTTTCAATAACAGAATTTGTGCCTGTAAATTTTTCTACATTGATAGTTTTGTAAACGAATACAACAAAACCAACAAAGCGGGAATAGATCAATCAATGGTTTTTAAAGAGTTTTTTAAACGAATTACGTTCTTTCAAAGAAGTGCGATGCAATCAATTGATTGATTATTATGGTTATGGAACTGATATAAATTTAACTGGAGGTATGAAAATTTTTATGTTATTTGAATTTGTACCCAATGGTTCTCTTGAAGAAGCTTTAAAACCAAATTCTAAACTAAGTGATCAATTAAGTTTGAGAAGAAGATTTCATTTAGCCTATGACATTATTGCAGGTATTAGGAGATTCCATTCAAAACAATTGATCCACAAAGATATAAAACCTGATAATATTTTAATAACTGGTGGTGTGAGAGCTAAAATAGGAGATCTAGGAGTTTCTAAATTAATGAATTCACCAAATGAATTCATTTCAGATCAAATAGCCCCTGTGAATTATCGAGCACCTGATGAAGTTATTACTTTTGCATTTGATATTTATAGTTTTGGACTTGTTTTAAATCATTTGTTCACTGGAGAAAAACATGAATCGACTTTTGGAATTCATAAAATTAGAAAATTTTCGGAGTATTTTGGGGATTTGATCAAAGGCTGTTTGAAAGGGGATTATAGAGAAAGACCAAATGCTAAAAACATTGAAATATATTTTGAGAAATTCGATAAATTTTTTTGGGAAAAAATTGAGAGTAAAATAGTGTACATGAAAATGAGCAAGGAGGAAAAAGATAAAAAATTTAGAGAAATTGTTAAAGAGTTTGAAAAAAACAACAAATTTAAAATATAATTTGAAAATTAATTGAGGATTTTGTTAAATATTTAAATAAAAAGACTTTATTTTTTAAAAATCTTTTAAAAAAAATAAAACATTTAAGTTTTTTTTGAATATTTTTTTAAAATTGCATCGTAAAAAATTTTTTAAATTTAATTTAGTAAAAAATAAAAAAAATTTGAAATTTTAAAAAAATCTATTGTTTCAATAAAATTTTTTTCTCCCAAAAAAAAACAAACCAAAATTTGAATAAATTTATGCATAAGAAATCAATAGGATAAGAAATCTAAAATTAATAAAAAAAGCTTTGCGAGATATCAAAGATTTCCTCTCTCTAATTTAAATATCAAAATAAAAACCAAGCCTAACTCCAAGAAAATAATTTCAAATAAAAAAATATAATTAAAACCATCTTTCAACAAAAATTTGAACCACCATGGTCAATCAAAAATTAAGTTCGACTCAATTCGACGAATTTCTTGAAAAGAAAAACCTGATTTCCGAGAAATGGAAGCCAATCAACGATAAAATCTACCAAATCGTAAGTACCAATGAAGAAGAAACCCTACCATATTATCAAATCGCCCTCCAACTGATGCAACAGATCAATAAAATCTCAGAAAATGATGAAGATCCTTTTCCAGACGTTGCATCAAAGAAATATTTCAACACAGATTTTGTCCCGAATTTATGCAAATACTTGCTTTTGAACAGGGTTTATAGATTGCCAGAATGTACGAAAATTCATGATGCTTTGTTGATTGAGAGTGTGAAGTTTTACAATCACAGGGTTCTTCAAGAAGATAATATCAAATTGGCTGAGATGATGAAGAACATCTTTGATATGAACAAGCTCTATTATAAGATGAATAATCAGGATGAGAATCAAACAATGCCTGTATTTTTTAATTATTTCTCATTTAATTTAATTGTTTGAAATTTTTTTTCTTTTGAAAAGTTTGGAGAAGAAATCGTTTTCGATGAAAAAACCTTAGAATGGAGAAAGGGTTTGAAGGTAGGAGATATGATTGATGCAGTAAAAGTCGATAAATTCCGCAAAAAATGCTGGTCAAGAGCCGTTATTATAGAGATCAATGGCAATTCATTTGTTTTGAGTTTTCTTTGCGATAGAGTGCATTCAAACAGGTTTCCATTTGGTTTTTAAATTGAAAAAATTTATGAATTTATTTTGAATTAACTAAATGAATGTTTATTTGTTTAATAAATTTAACAGATTAATGGAAAGAAGCTCTATTGAATACTACCCTTTAAATACTTATTGTGAAGATTTTGAATGGCGCGAGAAGCTCGGTGCTGATGATAAATTGGATGTTTGTGACACTACAAATGTCTGGTATTCTTCAACAGTTTTAGATGCTAGAACCATCACAGAAGATGGTAAAGAAATCAAAGAAATTCTTATAGGTAACTAAAAAAAACTATGATAATAATTTTTATTTATAAAATTTATTTTTAATCATAAATTTTTT
>JFJP01005906.1_pt1 | contig 18878 bp, 15 predicted proteins | sample 431651 | NCBI WGS metagenome assembly JFJP01 (sample SAMN02602958, study PRJNA72255) | Microbial mat metagenome, whole genome shotgun sequencing project. | biome: fresh water; feature: sink hole; material: water; isolation source: purple microbial (photo- and chemosynthetic) mats found in...
CCCAGGTCGTAAATGGCATAAACGCCTTCAGCCGCGTTGTCCAGCCCGTAGGCAATGGCAGCGGCAGTGGGCTCGTTGATGAGGCGCAGCACGTTGAGCCCAGCCAGTTGCGCGGCATCTTTGGTGGCCTGGCGCTGCGCATCGTCAAAATACGCCGGCACGGTGATGACCACGCCATACAGCTCGGCATCAAACGTGTCTTCGGCGCGGTAACGCAGGGTGGCCAGGATGTCGCCACTGACCTCCACCGGCGATTTTTCGCCCTGCACCGTCTGCAGGCTCAGCATGCCGGGGTGGTCGATAAACCGGTAGGGCAGCTTGTCAGCCAACGCCACATCCTTGAGACTGCGGCCCATGAAGCGCTTGACCGAGGCAATGGTGTTGGCCGAATCACCCACGCCGGTTTCTAGTGCCTGATGGCCAATGTGCCGCCCGCCGTTGGCCAGGTAACGCACCACCGACGGCAAGATCACCCGACCTTGCTCGTCGGGCAGGCACTCGGCAATGCCGTGGCGCACCGCCGCCACCAGCGAATGGGTGGTGCCCAGATCAATGCCCACCGCAATGCGCCGCTGATGCGGGTCAAGCGATTGGCCGGGTTCGGAAATTTGGAGTAATGCCATATCAAAAATCTAACGTGAAAAAACGGCTTGACTGCCGCGCAATGGCCTATCTGGCGCTCATTCCCAACAGGATTCAGGTTTCAAGGTCGTCCAGGCGGCTATCCACATCGCGCTCGAAACGCTCAATGAACATCAACGCCCTGACCTGCCCAACGGCCTCGCTGAAGGCCGCTTGGCTGTCGATCAGGTGCTCTATTTTTTGTAACACCCCACGCCCAGCCTGTTTGACTTGCAGCCTGATTTTCTCCAAATCCTCAATGCCGGCAGCGTCATCGAGCGCTTCGCGCCACTCCATTTGCTGCATCAAAAAAGCCGCCGGCATCGCGGTGTTGTTTTCGGCATTGACCGGCACACCGTGCAGTTCGCACAGGTAGGCGGCGCGCTGCAGAGGGTTTTTCAGGCGCTGGTAGGCCTCGTTGATACGCACTGACCACTGCATCGCCACGCGCTGGGCAGCCGAGCCCTGGGCAGTGAATTTGTCGGGGTGCGCCTCGCGCTGCAGGTCTTTCCAGCGGGCATCGAGCTGTGCGCGGTCTTGCGCGAAGCGTCGCGGCAGACCAAACAGCTCAAAATCGTCAGACTGCAGGTTCACACCCGAAACGACTCGCCACAGCCGCAGCGGTCCCGTTCTTTGGGATTGTTGAACTTGAAGCCTTCGTTGAGACCTTCACGGGCAAAGTCGAGCTCGGTGCCATCGAGGTAGGCAAAGCTCTTGGGATCGACCATCACCTTCACCCCCAGCCCCTCAAACACCAGGTCTTCGGGGCCGATCTCGTCCACGTATTCCAGCGTGTAGGCCATGCCGGAGCAGCCTGTGGTTTTGACGCCAAGGCGCACCCCCGCGCCATGACCACGCTTGGTCAGGTAGCGACTGATTTGCCTGACGGCCCTTTCGGTCAAGGTGATTGCCATGATTGATTTGATGTGTCTGATTCAGGCCAACGAGCCCCCGAACTTATCCCAGCCGGGAGCTTGCATCAAGGATGCAGCGCAGAAAAACGTTCGTTATGCCTTGGGTTGTCTCGTGATTTATGCCGCCTGGGCCTCGGAGTGCTTTTGCCGGTAGTCGTTGACTGCCGCCTTGATTGCATCTTCGGCCAGAATGGAACAGTGGATTTTGACAGGTGGCAAGGCCAATTCTTCGGCAATCTCACTATTTTTCAGCGCCGCGGCTTGATCGAGCGTCTTGCCCTTGACCCATTCGGTGACCAGCGAGCTCGATGCAATCGCCGAGCCACAGCCATAGGTCTTGAAACGGGCGTCTTCGATCACGCCGGTTTCGGGATTGACCTTGATTTGCAGCTTCATCACGTCGCCGCAGGCTGGCGCACCCACCATGCCGGTGCCCACCGACTCATCACCCTTGTCAAACGAACCCACGTTACGCGGGTTTTCGTAGTGATCCACCACTTTTTCAGAATATGCCATGTTGCGTCTCCTTCAAAAAAAATTCAAACCCATCGCCAAACCGGGACTCAGTGGGCGGCCCACTGAATCGTCGAAATATCAATACCTTCCTTGTACATGTCCCACAGCGGGCTGAGCTCGCGCAGCTTGGCCACATTGACCTTGATGGTGTCGATGGCGTAGTCGATCTCGGCCTCTGTAGTCCAGCGGCCAATCGTCATACGCAGGCTGCTGTGCGCCAGTTCGTCACTGCGGCCCAGCGCGCGCAGCACATAGCTGGGTTCCAATGAAGCCGAGGTGCAGGCTGAGCCGCTGGACACCGCCAGACCCTTGATGCCCATGATCAGCGACTCGCCTTCGACGTAATTGAAGCTCATGTTGAGGTTGTGCGGCACGCGCTGTTCGAGGTGGCCGTTGATGAAAACCTGCTCAATGCCCTGCAAACCGGCAATCATGCGGTCGTGCAGCGCGCGGATGCGGATGTTCTCGGCGGCCATTTCTTCTTTGGCAATACGGTAGGCCTCGCCCATGCCGACACACTGGTGTGTGGGCAAGGTGCCGCTGCGCATGCCGCGCTCGTGGCCACCGCCGTGCATTTGTGCTTCCAGGCGAATGCGTGGTTTGCGCCGCACGAACAATGCGCCAATGCCCTTGGGACCGTAGGTTTTGTGCGAGGTCAGGCTCATCAAATCGACCGGCAGCGTGGCCAGATCAATATCGACTCGGCCGGTGGCCTGCGCGGCATCGACATGGAACACCACGCCCTTGCTGCGGCAAATCGCGCCGATCGCGGCGATGTCTTGAATCACACCGATTTCATTGTTGACAAACATCACGCTGGCCAAAATGGTGTCAGGGCGAATGGCTGCCTTGAACACCTCCAGGTCCAGCAGACCGTCGGGCTGCACATCAAGGTATGTCACCTCAAATCCCTGGCGCTCCAGTTCGCGACAAGTGTCAAGCACGGCTTTGTGCTCGGTTTTCACCGTGATGAGGTGTTTGCCCTTGCTTTGGTAAAAGTGCGCGGCACCTTTGAGCGCCAGATTGTTGGATTCGGTGGCCCCGGAAGTCCAGACAATCTCGCGCGGGTCAGCGCCAATCAGCGCCGCCACTTGTTCACGGGCCTTTTCTACTGCGGCTTCAGCCTCCCAGCCCCAGGCGTGGCTGCGCGAAGCCGGGTTGCCAAAGTGCTGGCGCAACCAGGGAATCATGGCATCAACCACCCGGTCGTCGCAGGGGTTGGTGGCGCTGTAGTCCATGTAAATCGGGAAATGCGGTGTGCTGTCCATGACTTGTCTCGTTTTTGTAGCTAAATAGAAGGGGGAATTACATTTTTGAATACACGTTGCCCAGCGCAAACACCGAATTGGGCGCATTCACGCGCATTGGTTTGAGCACGGGCAGGGTCGAAATGGCACGCTTCAAAGCAGGCCGTTCTTCAACCTTGAAGCCTTTGGCCAATTGCTCATCAACCAGCTTTTGCAGGCTGACAGAATCCAGAAATTCGACCATTTTTACATTCAGAGACGACCACAAATCGTGCGTCATGCAGCGTGCGCCGTCGCTCAGGCAGTTGCCTTTGCCACCGCACTGGGTGGCATCCAGCGGCTCATCGACCGAGGTGATGATTTCGGCCACGGTAATGTCTGACGGCGACCGCGCCAGCGTGTAGCCGCCACCGGGGCCGCGGGTGGATTCCACCAGCGCATGCCGGCGCAGCTTGCCAAACAGTTGCTCCAGATAAGACAGCGAAATTTCCTGGCGCTGGCTGATGGCAGCGAGCGTGACCGGGCCTGCGGATTGGCGCAGACCCAGGTCAATCATCGCGGTAACGGCAAAACGGCCTTTGGTAGTGAGACGCATGGCAAGACTCCTGACATTCGATTTAAAAAACTGGCTAAGCCAACCTGTTGTTGACTAATGCGGTCAAGTATAACCAAAAACCAAGCGATTCAGTCGGGTACAGCCTCTGGCCAGCGTTTTTTAGGGTTAATTACCCGCCTGGGTATCTGCGGCCCCGGCCAGAACCACGATGTTGTCGCTGCCCGGCGCACCAAAAGCCTGCTCCTTCAGAATGGCCAACTGGTCACGCACGCGCGCGGCTTTCTCGAACTCAAGATTTCGCGCATGCTCCATCATCAGTTTCTCCAGCCGCTTGATTTCGCGCGAAATGTCTTTTTCGCTCATCTCTTCCACTTGCGCCCTCTGCATGGCATCGCGCTCGAGCTTCTCGGCTTCCTTACCGGCTTTTTCGCTATAGACACCGTCAATCAGGTCGCGCACCTCTTTGACAATGCTGCGCGCGGTGATGCCGTGCAGCAGGTTGTGCGCCACTTGCTTGGTGCGCCGGCGCTCGGTCTCACCCATCGCCCGCTGCATCGAATCAGTGACTTTGTCGGCATAAAGGATAGCCCGGCCCTGCACGTTGCGCGCGGCGCGGCCAATGGTCTGAATCAGCGAGCGCTCAGAACGCAGAAAACCTTCTTTGTCGGCATCCAGAATCGCCACCAGCGACACCTCCGGAATGTCCAGCCCCTCGCGCAGCAGGTTGATGCCCACCAGCACGTCAAATGCACCCAGCCGCAAGTCGCGGATGATTTCAACCCGCTCCACCGTCTCGATGTCGCTGTGCAGATAGCGCACTTTCACGCCGTTGTCGCTCAGGTAGTCGGTCAGCTGTTCGGCCATGCGCTTGGTCAGGGTGGTGATCAGCACGCGCTCGTGTTTGTCCACCCGGATGCGAATTTCCTGCAGGACATCATCCACCTGTGATGTGGCCGGACGCACCTCGACCTCGGGGTCCACCAGGCCAGTGGGGCGAACCAGTTGTTCGACCACCGCGCCGGCGTGGTCTTTTTCCCATTGGGCCGGGGTGGCTGAGACAAAAATCGCCTGGCGCATGCGCGTCTCGAATTCTTCAAACTTGAGCGGCCGGTTGTCCAGCGCGCTGGGCAGCCGAAAACCATAATCCACCAGCGTTTGCTTGCGCGAGCGATCGCCGTTGTACATGCCGCCAAACTGGCCAATCAGCACGTGCGACTCGTCGAGAAACATCACCGCATCCTTGGGCAGGTAGTCGGTCAGCGTGGCGGGCGGCTCGCCAGCGGCGGCACCACTCAGATGCCGGCTGTAGTTCTCGATGCCCTTGCAGTGGCCGACCTCGCTGAGCATTTCCAGATCAAAGCGGGTGCGTTGCTCGATGCGCTGGGCTTCCACCAGTTTGCCTTGGCTGACAAATTCCTTGATACGGGCTGCCAGCTCCAGCTTGATCGCTTCCACCGCCGACAGCACCTGCTCGCGGGGTGTCACGTAATGGCTGCTCGGATAGACGGTGAAGCGTGGAATTTGTTGCCGGATGCGCCCGGTGAGCGGGTCAAACAGTTGCAGCGACTCAATTTCGTCGTCAAACAGCTCGACGCGAATCGCCATCTCGGAATGCTCTGCCGGAAAAATATCGATGGTGTCGCCACGCACCCGAAACGCGCCGCGCGAAAAATCGGTGTCGTTGCGTTGGTACTGCATGCGCACCAATTGGGCAATCATGTCGCGCTGACCCATGTGGTCACCGGCGCGCAGCGTCATCACCATCTTGTGGTATGCCTCAGGCTGGCCAATGCCGTAAATGGCCGAGACGCTGGCGACGATCACCACGTCGCGCCGCTCCAGCAAGCTCTTGGTGCAAGAGAGGCGCATCTGTTCGATGTGCTCGTTGATGGCAGAGTCCTTTTCAATGAACAAATCGCGCTGCGGCACATACGCCTCGGGCTGGTAGTAGTCGTAATAGCTGACGAAATACTCCACCGCATTTTTCGGGAAGAACTCGCGAAACTCGCTGTACAACTGCGCCGCCAGCGTTTTGTTGGGGGCAAAGATAATTGCTGGCCGGCCCAGCCGGGCAATGGTGTTGGCCATGGTGAAGGTCTTGCCCGAGCCAGTCACGCCCAGCAGTATTTGAAATACCTCGCCGTTTTCCACGCCTTCGACCAGCTGGTTGATGGCTTCAGGCTGATCGCCTGCGGGCGGATACGGTTGGTACAGCTCAAACGGCGAATTGGGGTAACTGACAAACTGGCCAGTGCGCAATTGCTCGGACGTGTCAGAGACCGCCAGCGCCAATGCGGTGGTGCCAGGCTTGGTGGCGGCCTTGATGCCAGTCTTGCCACTGGACTTGGGAATAGGTGCAGACATGGAGTGAACGTAATAAATATATAAGAAAATAGTCTCTAGCCCTTACAGGCATTGCGCTATAAGCTATTATCGGCATAGCACCACAACATCTGCCAGCCAGCCTGCCGCCACCGATACGATACAACGCAGGCACAAGGAACCTGGCTCAGCCTGCGCCGGATTCGGTGTTGGAGACCGAGAAAAAGTACGACAAGCGCTGCTGCGGGTTCAACCACTGCAGCACATCGGGCGGCAGCGTCGCCGGGCGGATCGCCTCGACAATTTTCATGTCAGGCTCACCTGAAAGTTCCAGCATGGGCGCTTCTTCTTTGGGCAGTTCAGGGCTGTAAATCAACACCCGGGGCTGCAGGCTGTGCGGCCCAGGTGAAATCACCAGCGCCAGTGAACCATCGCTGAGCTGCACCACGGTACCGGGTGGGTAAATGCCCAGCAACTTGATCAGCATCCGCAGCAGCGTGCCATCAAGCTGATTGGCCTGGTTGCGAAACATGGTGGCCAGCGCTTCAGCCGGCATCAATGGATCGCGCCCCGAGGCCTCGGGCGAACACAGCCGGTCATAGCGGTCCACCAGGGCCAGAATGCGCGCGCCGACCGAAGCAGTCTTCTTGCCCAGCGGCCAGCCCGAACCATCCACGGCTTCGTGGTGGTCGGCGATGACCGCGAGCGCCGACGCACTGAAAGCACCCGACTGCTTGGCAAATTGCACACCAAACTGCACATGTTGGCGGTAGAAGTCTTCCTCGTGCTTTTTGCGCGGCCAGGTCTTCAGGATTTGCGGCGGAATTTGCGCCTTGCCGGCATCATGCGCCAGCGCACCCAGCGCCAAATCAGCCAACTCCAGCTCGGACAAGCCAGCTTTCTTGCCGACCAGCATGCACAGTGTCATGGCGTTGAGGGCGTGAAACTGCGGCCCCTGGTCCTTCTTATCGCCCAGCAGGTGCAGCAAAATTTCCTGCCCCTGAGCGATGGTGGCTGCGGTTTCGCGTGACAGCACCGCCAGTTGCTCACCCGCCGTTTTGGGCGAACGCGCCATGTTGAGCAAGCCCTCGCGGGTCGCGCGTGCGGCCTTCTCCCAGGCGCGATCAGCACGTACCGCCGCATCTTTTTGCAGTCGAAAGGTGTCTTTCTTGCGATTTTCAGCGCGCGCCAGCTCCTGCACCAAAGCCGCCTGCTGTGCCGACTGCAACGCCGTCGCCACCTCCACAGCGGTATCGGCCAGCGGCGTTTGCGGGCGCACTGCTGGGCGGGCCGTGCTCATGTCGGGGTAGTAATACAAGCGACCAACGGTGTTGTAGGTCTGGATGATGGCGATGTCTCTTTGCGTTTTGAGCATCAGCCGATTGGTCATGAAAGCGTGCTCATCCCACCTCAAATCAAGCCAGATGTACAAACCCAATACCAGCTGTGAGGCATCTATCGGAACGGGCGTACCGGGTTTTTTCCACATGCGTTGTCTTTTTGCTGGATAAAAGTTTTCAGGGATTGGATCTTATCCGGTCGGTGCTTTGCATGACTCCTGCCCAAGCCGCAGCCAAGCTGGTTCGCAGCAATTGCGCGGCGACAAATTTCATCTGTTTCTGGTGCATGTCAATCTACAAAAACACTATAGGTGGTAGCATTCTTCGCTTCAAGCCCATATTTAGCGTTACAAGGTACCTTTTGCGCTGTTGCAACCGTTCCTCATGTGCCGCTGCAGGGGGCACAACTGCAGCGTTTCCCGCTCACTAATTAGGAAAATTTCATGCCATTTCAGACCATCGAACCGATCCAGACCAGTTTGTTTTTCCCGGCCCAGCCGATCAGCGAAGAGGTGTTGCTGGAGAAGTACAGCAAGGGAGCCGAAAAAACCGTTGCCGATGTCAATCAGCGCGTTGCCAAGGCGCTGGCCAGCGTTGAGTCGCCTAACCAGCAAGCCGACTGGGAAGCCAAATTTCTGGAAGCTTTGCAGGCCGGTTTTTTACCCGCAGGGCGCATTCAGTCGGCCGCCGGCACGGATTTGGCCGCCACCTTGATCAACTGCTTTGTGCAACCGGTAGGCGACTCGATTGCCCACGTGGAAGATGGTCATCCCGGCATCTACACCGCCTTGACCGAAGCCGCCGAAACCATGCGCCGTGGCGGCGGCGTGGGTTACGATTTCTCACGCATCCGCCCGCGCGGGGCCTGGGTGGGCAGCACGCAAAGCAATGCCTCCGGGCCGGTCAGCTACATGCGGGTGTTTGACCGGTCGTGCGAAACGGTCGAGTCAGCCGGATCCCGGCGCGGCGCGCAGATGGGTGTGTTGCGCTGCGACCACCCTGACATTGAGGAGTTCATCCACGCCAAAGACAAGGGCGACCTGAAAAACTTCAACATTTCCGTCGGCGTGACCGATGTGTTCATGCAGGCGGTGCAGGCCGATGCCGACTTTGCCCTGGTCCACCGGGCCGAGCCGGGCCAGCTGCAAAAGCAGGCTGGTGCCTACCAAAGCCACGACAGCGGCCTGTGGGTGTATCGCAAGCTCAAGGCGCGCGATCTGTGGGACCAGATCATGCGCTCCACCTACGACCACGCTGAGCCGGGCGTGCTGTTTCTCGACCAGATCAACCGCGACAACAATCTGTCGTATTGCGAAACCATTGCCAGTACCAATCCTTGTGCCGAGCAGCCGCTACCTCCCTATGGCTGCTGTTGCCTGGGCTCGATTGACCTGACCCGTTTTGTGCTCGACCCGTTCATGAAAAACGCGCGCTTTGACGAAACTGCTTTCGCCAAGGTGGCACGGGTGGCGGTGCGCATGCTCGACAACGTGCTCGATGCCACCGTTTGGCCCTTGCCCCAGCAGCAGAACGAAGCCAACAGCAAGCGCCGCGTCGGGCTGGGCTTTACCGGCCTGGGGGATGCACTGGTGATGCTCAATTTGCGCTACGACACTCCCGCTGCGCGCGAGATGGCGCGGCACATTTCAGAACTGATGCGCGACACCTCGTACGCTGCATCGGCTGACCTTGCCGACGAGCGCGGTGCATTTCCGCTGTTCAATGCCGACCTCTACCTCAGCGGCCAGACCTTTGCCTCGCGCTTGCCCGCCACGCTAAAGGAGCGCATCCGCAAGCGCGGCCTGCGCAACTCGCACCTGCTGTCGATCGCCCCCACAGGAACCATCAGCCTGGCGTTCGCCGACAACGCCAGCAACGGCATCGAACCCGCTTTCAGCTGGAGCTACACCCGAAAAAAGCGCATGGCCGACGGCAGCTCCAAGGAATACGCGGTGGAAGACCACGCCTGGCGCTTGTACCGGCACCTCAAGGGCCCGGATGCCGCGCTGACACCGGCGTTTGTCACCGCGCTGGAAATGAGCGCGCAGGCCCACGCCGACATGGTGGCCGCAGTTGCCCCATACATTGACACCGCCATTTCCAAAACCGTCAATGTGCCCGCCGACTATCCGTACGAAGACTTTCAGGACTTGTACACACAGGCGTGGAAATCCGGACTCAAGGGCCTGGCCACCTATCGACCCAACGCCGTGTTGGGTTCGGTGCTGAGCATCACGCCTACTCCTGGCACCGCCAAGCCACTGCAAATTGATGGGGCCAACCATCGGCTGGCGCTGGACCGCCTGCCAGCACCGGTGCTGTCTTCGCTGCGCTGGCCGGGCCGGCCCGAGTTGCCCGGTGGCAACCTGGCCTGGTCGTTCATGGTGCATCACCCATTTGGTGACTTTGCGCTGTTCATTGGTGAGCTTGTGCCGCAAGAAGGTGGCGCACCGCAGCCGTTTGAAGTCTGGGTCAACGGTGCCGAGCAACCACGCGGTCTGGGTGCACTGGCCAAGACGCTGTCGATGGACTTGCGCGCCAACGACCCGGCCTGGCTGCAGCTCAAGCTCGACGCGCTGACCACCGTCAGCGAAGAACATGCGTTTGAGATGCCGTTCCCGCCCGATGGTGAGCGCCGCTTGTTCCCCGGCGTGGTGGCCGCCACGGCAGCTGTCATCCGCTGGCGCTGCGAGCAGCTCGCCAAGGGCGCCGCGAGCGGCATTTCAAAACCCGTCTCAACGCCGGTGATCGATGCCATGTTCAGCCGCAACGAGCCGCAAACCGGGCCATCGGGCACGCTGGCCTGGGCGGTCGATGTCGATAACCCGGCCACGGGCGAATCGTTTACCGTCACGCTGAAAGAAGTCAACCTGCCTGGCCACGATGGCGCCGTTGTCACGCGCCCCTGCGCCGTGGGTTTCAGCGGCAACTACCCCAAGGCGATGGACGGCCTGGCACGTCTGCTATCGCTCGACATGCGGGTCATCGACCCGGCCTGGATTGGCATGAAACTGCGCAAGCTGCTTAACTACGCCGAGCCGCTGGGACATTTCATGGCGTTTGTGCCCGGCCTGCCCAATGAAGAACGCCGCCAGCAAACCTGGCCATCCACCGTGGCCTACATCGCCCGGCTGATCATCCACCGCTACGCCATGCTCGGCATCCTCAACGAAGAAGGTTTTCCGCTGCGCGACATGGGCGTGCTCGACACACCCGATTCAGCTGAAGTCAGCCACACCATGGCCGGAAAAACCTGCCCGGAATGCGGCAACCCAACGGTGATCCACAAAGACGGTTGCGACTTCTGCACCGCTTGTGGGTATGTGGGGCAATGTGGCTAGAAACGAAAAAATACAGTTTTCATGGCTGAAAAAGCCATGAAAACCCGACTAAATCAGCTGCGCACCACCAGCACTGGCAGCTTGGTATGTGACAACACGGCTTGTGCCACGCTGCCAAGCACCAGCTTTTCAAGACCGCTGCGACCGTGTGATCCCATCACGATCAAGTCAGCCTGCAGCGAGGCACCGGCCTCCACTATGCCGCGCCAGGCGGTGTGGGCTTCGATCACCGAGGTATCCACCGTAACACCAGAACTGGCAAAAGATTCCTTCGCGGCATGGACGGCTGCATTGGCTTCTGCCGTGGCAGCGCTCAAGTACTCGGCCTGACCATAGGCAAAATCGGTTCCCACACCGGAAAAGGGATAGGGATCGATCACATAAATGACCGTGACGGTGCTCCCAAACGCTTTTGCCAGCTCAGTGGCCTTGCTGACCGCGACCTCCGAAGTATTGGATCCATCCACAGGCACCAAAATATGTTTGAACATGATTTATTCCTTATAAGACAAGTCGCAACAAAATTATGCGCTGTTGCGCAAGTGCGCGACTCGTCTTTGATCAATATTCATGACATCCATCACGCGACCGCCTTGCTTGACAAGCGGCTCAAATCTCTTCTGGCACCATCTTGATGGATCCACACGGGCACTCTGACACGCAAATGCCGCAGCCTTTGCAATAGTCGTAGTTGAACTCAAAGCCCTTGCCAATGCCGAGCTTGATCACCGGCCGCGCTTCAAACAAGGCGTTGGTCTCATCCAGACCGCCCTGCACTTCTTCAAACGTCGATTGGCGGCGGATGATGTCGAGCATCGGGCGCACCGTTTTGGGGGCATCGCTGTAATACCAGGTGTTGAGCTTGTCGTAGGTGGCGATCTCGCTCTTGGGCGATGGCTTGTAAGCCTCGCCACGCAACCAGGCATCAATGTTGCGCGCGGCCTTTTTTCCGTGACCAATGGCCACCGTCACGTTGCGCTCGGCGGGCACCATATCACCACCGGCAAAAATGCCGTCGTGGCCGGTCATCATCTGTGCATTGACCTGTACCACGCCATCTTGCACCTCAAGTCCTGGCACGCCTTCAATCAGTGACAAGTCAACGTCCTGGCCCAGCGCCAGCACCACGGAGTCAGCTTCGAGCGTTTCATACTCACCGGTCGGCTGCGGGAAACCCTTTTCATCGAGCGCCATTTTTTCAACCGTGATGGACGACTCACCCGCTTGCTTGATCGTCGAGAGCCACTTGATCAGCACGCCCTCTTGCAGCGCCTCTTCAACTTCAAAGTCATGCGCCGGCATTTTTTCGCGGTTGCGCCGATAAACGATGATGGCCTCGCTGGCACCGAGCCGCTTGGCAGTGCGTGCCACGTCAATCGCCGTGTTACCCCCGCCATACACCACCACCTTGCGCCCCAGCATCGGCTTGTCTTCACCCTCCATGGAGCGCAACACCGACACCGCATCGAGCACCTTGGCCGAATCGCCCGCCGGAATGTAGGCACGCTTGGCAATGTGCGCGCCCACCGCCAGAAACACCGCGTCAAAACCGCCCTGTGCCTTGGCTTCGAGCACATTGCTGACCTTGGTGCCATAGCAAATCTCGACACCCATATCGACAATGCGCTGCACCTCATCATCAAGCACCTGGCGTGGCAGCCGGTACTGCGGAATACCGAAGCGCATCATGCCACCCGGCAATGGCCCGGCCTCATGCACCGTGACTTTGTGCCCAAGCCGCGCCAAATGGTAGGCAGCCGACAACCCGGACGGCCCGGCCCCTACCACCAGCACTTTTTTACCGCTGGCAGCCGCGGGCGGCGCAAACTTCCAGCCTTGAGCAATGGCTTCATCGCCCAAAAAGTGCTCGACCGAATTGATGCCTACTGCGGCATCGAGCTGACCCCGGTTACACGCCCCTTCGCAGGTGTGGTAGCACACCCGGCCCATGATGGCGGGAAATGGGTTGTCTTCGACGAGCTTGCGCCAGGCCGCCTGGTAATTGCCCGACTCGGCATGGAACAGCCAGGCCTGGATGTTCTCACCCGCCGGGCATTGGTGGTTACAGGGCGGCTTGCGGCTCAGATAGACCGGCCGCGCGGTGCGCCACGAACCCGTGTGGTTGGCCAGCGAACTGCCGACATCCAAAGTGATGGCAAATGGTTTTTGCATACTCTTTCCTCAATTGATCAAGCCAGCAGGCCAAAGCGGCGGATGTTGCGGTCAGCCCGCGCCTGCAGGCGCGCAATGGTGGCCACGTCCGGACTCTTGCCAAACAAATGGGCAAAGCGCTTTTGCGGTTTCATGTATTCTTCAACGGGCACCTGATGGCGAATTTTGAGCACCCCGGTGACCTCACCGCGCTCAGCCTCAAATACCGGGAACACGCCGCTTTCAACCGCCAACCTGGAGAGTTTGATGGTGTCGTGCGAAGCCGCACCCCAGCCCAGCGGGCAGGGGACAAAAATATGGATGTAGCGCGCACCATGCATCGACATGGCCTTTTTGACCTTGTACTCCAGGTCGCGCAAATCCGCCACGGTGGCGGTAGCCACGTAGGGAATTTCATGCGCCATGGCGATTTGCGGCACATTTTTGCCCTGACCAAACTCGTTGCCGGGGTGCGGGCCCACCGACATGGTGGTGGCAGTGCGTGCCGCTGGCGGCGTGGCGCTGGAGCGCTGCACGCCAGTATTCATGTAGGCCTCGTTGTCGTAGCAGATGTAGAGCACATCGTCATTGCGTTCAAACATGCCCGACAGGCAGCCAAAGCCGATGTCTGTGGTGCCACCGTCGCCACCCTGCGCCACCACCCGCACATCGCTGCGGCCCTTGGCTTTCATGGCGGCGGCAATGCCGGTAGCCACCGCTGCGGTATTGCCAAACAGCGAGTGAATCCACGGCATTTGCCACGAGGTTTCCGGGTAGGGTGTGGAAAACACCTCCAGACAGCCGGTGGCGTTGGCCGCAATCAGCTGCCCGTTGGTGGCGGCCATGGCAGCGTCAATGGCGTAACGGGCACCGAGTGCCTCGCCACAACCCTGACACGCACGGTGGCCGGAATTGAGCGAATTTTTCCGCTCGGTGTTGGCCTGCTCGCTGCGCTGGTCGGCTGCCAGCAGCCGATTGCCCACGGTAAAAGTGCCCGTCTGATAAAACTTGACCAAACTCTGTTCCATAGTTGCCTTTACTTGTCAGTCGGGGACAGCGTGCTTGCCCTGCGGGTTGCCCGGACCTGTCCGCCAATTTTTCAGGATATCTTGGATGCCACGGTGCCCATGTCGCGCAGCACGCCTTCGGCCACCGGCCCAGAGCGGCGCTGTGTTTTCTCACGCGCCAGCACGCGGTTGACCACCGCCCAGTCCAGGTCCAGAAAGGTCAGCAATTCCAGCTTGTCGCCAATCGCATCCATCAGCAGCTTGTGCACCGACTCCTTGGTGATCGCTCGCCCACCCAGGCCGGCCACCACCGTCAGCACGGGCTGTGGCCGGTTGCGCACGGCGCTGCGCACGTCGCGCGACACGATGCCGCCAATGCCCACAGCGAAACATTTTTCGATGACCACGATGCGCTTGGCGTTCGCCGTGGCATCGCGGATGGCCGAAATCGGGAACGGGCGGTACGAGGTAATGCCCAGCACGCCAATTTTCACGCCCTCGTCGCGCAAGTCATCGACCGTGTCCTTGATGGTGCCCAGCACCGAGCCCAGCGCAATCACAATGGTTTCTGCGTCTTCAGTCTTGTAGGTCTTGATCAGGCCACCCGAGTCGCGGCCAAACTGCGCCTTGAATTCGGCGGCAATCTGCGGAATCAGGTCCAGCGCCTGCATCTGCTTGGCGTGCGCCAGGTAACGCACTTCTGTAAAGGCTTCGGGGCCGACCATGGCGCCAATGGTGACTGGCTCGTTCGGATCGAGCACCTGGCGTGGCTCGTAAGGCGGCAAAAATTTGTCCACTTGCGCCTGATCGGGCATGTCCACCCGCTCGTATGCGTGCGTCAGGATGAACCCGTCCATGCACACCATCACCGGCAGCGACAACTCTTCAGCAATTTTGAACGCCTGAATGTGCAGATCCAGCGCTTCCTGGTTGGTTTCGGCAAAAATCTGCAGCCAGCCGGCATCGCGCATCGACATGCTGTCGGTGTGGTCGTTCCAGATGTTGATTGGCGCGCCAATGGCCCGGTTGGCCACCGTCATGACAATCGGCAAGCCCAGGCCCGAAGCGTTATACACGGCTTCAGCCATGAACAGCAGCCCCTGGCTGGCAGTTGCCGTGTACGAACGTGCACCGGCGGCGGAGGCCCCAATGGCCACGCTCAGCGCAGCAAACTCGGATTCGACGTTGATGAACTCGCACTTTTCCAGCGCGCCTGACTTCACCAGCTCGCCCAAGCCTTCCACAATGTGCGTCTGCGGTGAAATCGGGTAGGCACAAATCACTTCCGGGCGGCTCAATGCCACCGCCTGCGCTACGGCATGCGAACCTTCGCATTGTTCAAGCATGTTGGGTCTCCTCGGCTATTCTTTCCTGTTCCATGACGATGTCGTAAGCTTCTTTGGCCGCCGCCTTGTTGCCTTTGGCAACCGCACCAGAGAACTTCTGGTCAATCGCACGCTGCACCGCATCGAGCGAAATCAGCCCGCCCAAAGCGGCAAAGGCCCCCAGCAGCGGCACGTTGGGCACCGGTCGTCCCACGTGTTTCATGGCCAGCTCAGAGGCGGGCACGATCAGCAGCCGCTCGGGCCGGAAACCCTTGACAAACTCGCCCAGGCCCATTTCATCAAAGCTGCGCGTGGTGTTGATCAGGATGTAGCCGTCTTTCTTGAGCCCGCCAAACACATCCACCTGGTGCAGCAGCGTTGGGTCCTGGATGATGATGGCATCTGGCTTCATGATCGGTTCACGCAGCCGGATTTCCTTGTCGTCCATGCGGCAAAACGCCACCACCGGGGCACCGGTGCGCTCCGAGCCAAAGCTGGGAAAAGCTTGCGCATGACGGCCTCCCAGAAACGCGGCGATGGACATCATCTCCGCGCCGGTCACAACGCCTTGGCCGCCACGACCGTGAATACGTACCTGAAACATGGTTTGAACCTCACATCTTGAGAATCACCCGGCAAAAAGTACCGGGAATAATTTGCCAGGGCGAATGTCGATCAGGCAAAAATTTAGGGTTTTGACTTGGATCAACGTTTCCACTGTGGAACTTACATCATTATGACTTCAGCAAAGCATGACTTGCATCAAATCATTGCTTTCGCGCCTGACTATGCTATGCGCCTCAACGACACACCTCACCTGAAGGAATCCACATGCTCACCTTGCAATGGTCTGACTCACTGGCGCTGGGCCTGCCCGCCATGGATGCCACCCACCATGAGTTTGTTGACCTGCTGGCGCGTGTTGTTGCCGCACCGGATGCGCAGTTGCTGACACTTTGGCATGAACTCGTGGCGCACACCGACCAGCATTTTTGCCGTGAAGACAGCTGGATGACGCAGACCGGTTTTTCCAGCAGCAACTGCCACACCACCCAGCACCAGGTGGTGCTGCAGGTGATGCGCGAGGGAGCCAAGCGCGCCAGCCAGGGAGACCTGACCATCGTGCGGCAAATGGCCGACGAGCTGGCCATTTGGTTCCCGCAGCATGCCCAAAGCATGGACGCAGCGCTGGCGCTGCACCTGCGCAGCATTGGCTACGACGCGCAAACCGGCAAAGTCCACCTGCCGCAGGCGCTACCGCGCGAGGCCATCGAAGGCTGCCACGGCGCGGGCTGCGCCACCGGCGAAGAACTGGATTACCAGCTCGCCACCGCGTGAAAGCCACCTTACTACCTGTCACAATGCTATTTTATATATAGCTATTAGCACAGGTGGTTAAAGGGCTAGAGGCTAATTTCTTATAAATCAGTCCAACACGGCGGCATACACCATGTTGCGAAACAGCATGCGGTAATACTCGCGCTGATTGGGCGCTTGCAGCATCAGGCAGGCAAACAGCTTCAGTGCCGGATCGACAAAGAACGTGGTGCCAGCCAAACCGCCCCAAAAGTAGGTGCCTGCCGAACCCGGCACCGGGGCCACGCCCAATTGCTTGCGCACGGCAAAACCCAGACCAAAACCGTGGCCGGCCGGCAGCATGGCTTGCGAGCCACCAGCGGCCACCGGGATATCGCCCAGGTGATCGGTCGTCATGAAATCCACCGTGTGCGGCCCGAGCAGCCTTGCGCCGTCGAGTTCTCCCCGGTTCAGCATGAACTGCAAAAACCGCGCATAGTCATGCGCGGTTGAAATCAGCCCACCACCGCCAGATGCCAGCGCGGCATCGGTGCGCACGTCGATCACCCGCATCTGCAGGCCACCTTCGGGGTCGCGGGCAAACGGCTCGGCAATATGACCGTGGTACCTCGCTGGAACATTGAACGCGGTGTCGGGCATGGCCAGCGGGTCAAACACGCGCTCCTGCAAAAAGTCTTGCAAGGGCTGGCCCGCCACCACCTCCACCACACGCCCCAGCACGTCGGTGGCGCGACTGTATTCAAACACGCTGCCGGGCTCAAACATCAGCGGCAGGCCAGCCAGTTGTCGGGTGAATTCGGCCAGACTGCGCTCACGCGAGCCCAGCCGCAGCTGGCTGTACTGACGCTGTACCGGGCCGCTGCCCAAAAACTCATAGGTCATGCCTGCGGTGTGGCGCAGCAAATCGTGCAAGGTGGCAGCACGCCGCACTGGTTGCAATTGCACCGCATCACCCTGCTGCAGTGCCACCTGCTGCCCGGCAAACTCGGGCAGGTACTTGGCCACCGGGTCGGCCAGCAACAGGCTTCCCTCTTCCATCAGCATCATCGCCGCTACGGAAACGATGGGCTTGGTCATGGAGTAAATCCGAAAGCGGGCATCGCGGTGCATTGCTTCACCCGTGGCCGGGTTGAGCAGACCGACGCTGTCATGCAGAGCCAGCTTGCCGTGGCGCGCCACCACCACCACTGCACCAGGCAGGCGCTTGCGCGTCACTTCGTCGGTCAACACAGCCATCAGGCGCGCCAGCCGCTGGCTGCATAAGCCGATTTTTTCAGGAGCAACAATTTCTAATGACATATCAACCACGCTTTTATGTTGTGGAGTCAGCAAGACCTCCAGGAGCCACCCGGCACCACTTCGGTGCACCAGGCATTGGCACGTTTACTGCTAACAATTCTGCTACCTCTGCGCTGGATCATCAAGAGCTCAAAGTGGCCCTTTGTCACTGTCAGCGCAAGCGTAAACCCCGATGCAGCAAGCCGCAGGCGGCTGTTACAGTGCGCCACTTGATGAATCCGGCTTCATCATCGTGACACATTTTCATTGACCAACTGGAGTTACACATATGCGTTTTAACAAGTTCAAAACCATCGCTGTCGTTGCAGCGGCGCTCGGCACTCTGACCACCCTTCCCGCCCACGCTGGCAAGACACTCGACGGCATCAAGGCACGCGGCGCGGTCGTCTGCGGTGTCAACACCGGCCTGGCCGGCTTTGGTGCTGCAGACTCGGCTGGCAAGTGGAGCGGTCTGGATGTCGATGTATGCCGCGCCATTGCGGCCGCCACCTTGGGCGACCCGGAAAAAATCAAATATGTGCCGCTGAACGCCCAGCAACGCTTCACCGCGCTGCAGTCGGGCGAAATTGACGTGCTGTCACGTAACACCACCTTCACCCTGACCCGCGATGCCTCCCTGGGCCTGAACATGACCGCCGTCACCTACTACGACGGCCAGGGTTTCATGGTGCCGGTCAAGAGCAAGATCAAGAGCGCCAAGCAGCTCAAGGGCCAGACAGTGTGCGTGCAGTCGGGCACCACCACCGAGAAGAACCTGACTGATTACTCCAAAGCCGCTGGCCTAGGCATCAAGCCGGTGGTGTTTGAGCAACTCGAAGCCGCTGAAAACGCCTACTTTACTGGCCGATGCATTGCCTACACCACCGATGCCTCTGGCCTGGCCTCGACCCGCAACAAAGTGGCCAAGGTGCCCGCCGACCAC
>JFJP01001234.1_pt1 | contig 18873 bp, 14 predicted proteins | sample 431651 | NCBI WGS metagenome assembly JFJP01 (sample SAMN02602958, study PRJNA72255) | Microbial mat metagenome, whole genome shotgun sequencing project. | biome: fresh water; feature: sink hole; material: water; isolation source: purple microbial (photo- and chemosynthetic) mats found in...
CTGATGCAATTCGTTTTTCGGTTTCTTCTTTTGAAATTACTAAGGATGTATCTAATTTTTCACGATTATGCCAGTTGTAAATAAAAGTTTTTCCTTCAGCTTCGTGTTGTTTTCTATGCGCATCCAAAGCATCTGCTGTGTCAAAGGCATAATAAGCCCAACCCGAATTAATCAATTGGTCAGCATATTGTTTGTATAAATCTTTTCTTTCAGATTGACGATAAGGTCCAAATTTTTCGTTTTTTCCAACGGTTTCACTTGGTGCAATTCCTAACCATTCTAGGGCTTCCATAATATATTCTTCTGCTCCAGGAACAAATCTGTTTTGGTCGGTATCTTCAATTCGTAAATAGAAAACACCACCATTTTTTTTTGCAAATAGATAATTAAATAAAGCGGTTCTTACCCCACCAATATGCAATGGTCCTGTTGGACTTGGTGCAAAACGCACACGAACTTGTTTAGACATTTTGATATAATTTGAGGCAAAGATAAGGTTTCAAGAAAATTATATTTACTTTTATCTTTTCATTTTTAAATGTTTTCATGGGAAATGTAGCAACAAGTATTGAAGATCAGATAAATCTGTTACAAAAAAGAGGTTTAATTATTGAGGATTTAGATAAAGCAAAAGAGACATTATTAGATATTGGTTACTATCGTTTAGGTTTTTATTGGCATCATTTTTATAATTCTAAAAAAGAAGAGTTTGCAGAAAATGTTAATTTTAAGGACATAACAGATTTGTATTATTTTGATACAGAATTGAGATTTTTATTAACGCAATATCTTACCAGGATTGAAATTAATTTTAGAACTAAAGTTGTATATTATATTTCAAATAAATATAAAAATTCTCCTACTTGGTTTGTTGATCCCAAGGTAATAAATAATCAATTTATTAAAGATTTTGATAATCATTATAATGAAGATTTTAAACGTATTAATGTTATTAAAAATCATCACAAAAAATATATAAATGACAAATATGCGCCAGCATGGAAAACATTAGAATATTTTACATTTGGCACTGTTTTTAAGATTTTTGAAAGTTTAAATGAAGACAATATAAAAGAAAGAATTTCAAATTGTTATGATATGTATGATATTTATAAATTTATGAATTTTATGAAAAATATAATTTTTTTAAGAAATATCTGTGCACATGGAGGAGTTTTATATGACCTAAATTTAGGAAAAGGTTTTTCTAAAATACATCAAATAAATTACTCTAGTCGTAACACACATACTTTAGACGCTGCGTGTAAGGTAATTTCATTTTTATTATATTCAATTTCTGAAAATAGGAGAAATGATTTTGAAATTCAATTAAAAACAATATTGGATAAATACTTTGTAAACCAAAAAGTTAAAGATATTATAAAAAGTAAAACCGATTTTTAAAAACATTTGTTATTTAGTTTTTAATTTGTATTTTTGTAATCTGAAAGTGCCCCTCTAAGGATTTAATCGCTTTATTGCTGCACTATAAAAAAATATGTTTGCCCAGTTTCGACTGGGCTTTTTTTATTCTCTAAAGTTTTATATTTTTTTTACCTTTTTTAGTTCAGTAAAATTTGTAATTTTATCGGTTATAAACAAAGCAGCATCAATTTTGGAACATCAAAACATTATATTCGATAAACTCGAACAGTTTAATAAGAAGTTTTACACCAACGAATTACTTCGTGGAACCATTTTCTTCGTCGGAATAGGTTTGCTTTATTTTCTTTTTACGCTTTTTGTAGAATATTTTCTTTGGCTAAAACCTACTCCGAGAACCATTTTATTTTGGACATTCATTGCAGTTGAACTTTTCTTGCTGTTGCGATTCATTTTATTTCCTATTTTTAAATTATTCAAACTTCAAAAAGGAATTAATTATGACGATGCTTCCAAAATTATAGGAAATCATTTTAATGAAGTAGGAGATAAGCTTACTAATTTTTTACAACTATCTCAAGACAAAAACAAATCAGAATTATTAGTAGCTTCAATCGAACAGAAAGCCAATACGCTACAACCCATTCCTTTTGGAAATGCAATTAATTTTGCAAGTAATAAGAAATTTTTACCCTTAGCAATTATTCCAATTTTGTTTTTTGCTTTTTTCTATTTGTCAGGAAATAGCAGTTTTATTTCTCAAAGTTTGAATCGTGTGGTGAATTTTAAACAACAATTTTTACCTCCAGCTCCTTTTGAATTTCAACTTTTAAACAAGTCTTTACAAACCGAACAAAACCAAGATTTTCTTCTTAAAGTTAAAACAGTTGGAAAAATAGTACCCGAAAATGCCCTGATTTTTATTGGTGAAGAAAGCTATTTTATGGAAAGTTCTAAGCCTGGAGAATTTCAGTTTGTTATTCCAAATCCAAAAGAAAATGTAGAATTTCACATAGAAGCAAATGAGGTTTCGTCTAATGATTACGAATTAAATGTTGTCACTGTTCCATCGATTGCAAACTTCGAAATGGTTTTGAATTTCCCCAGTTATTTGAATAAGAAATCAGAGATAATAAAAGGAACGGGTAATGCTGTACTACCAGAAGGAACTCGTGTAACTTGGAGAATGAATACGTTAGCTACTCAAAAAGTAGAATGGTTGGATGCTTCAAATAAGTTCGTCTTTACAAAACAAGAAAATCAATTTTTGTTGTCAAAAAATATTGTTCAAAATACAGATTATCAAATTGTTACTTCAAATAATAAGGTTCAAAATTACGAAAAGTTAAATTATCAGATTTCTGTGGTTAAAGATCAATTTCCAACAATTACTGTAGGAAATGCGCCAGACAGTCTTAAAATCGAAAAAAACTATGTATTAGGGCAAGTTTCAGATGATTACGGTCTTTCAAAATTGCAAGTAGTTTATTATCCAAAAGGCAAACCTAATATAGCCAAACGTGGAACAATTGCAGTAAAAAGAGATGTTTATGACCAATTTGTTTTTGCTTTCCCAAGTAATTTACCTGTAGAAGAAGGCGTTTCGTATGAATATTATTTCGAGATTTTCGATAACGATGCTTTACACAATTTCAAGAGTGCAAAGTCTGCTGTTTTTTCAAATAGAATTGCTACAGAAACTGAGAAGGAAGACCAAGTTTTACAACAGCAAAATGATAATATCAATTCATTAGAAAAATCTTTAAAAACTCAAGATAAGCAATTGAACGAAATGGAGAAGTTGCAAAAAATGGGTAAAGAGAAAGACAATCTTGAATTTAAAGAACAGCAAAAGGTTAATGATTTCTTGAACAAACAAAAACAGCAAGATGAGTTGATGAAAAATTTTGCTGAAAAGATGAAAGAGAATTTAGACAAAGTTAAAACTGAAAAGAAAGATGAAGTAAAAGAGGTTTTGATAGAACGTTTAGATAAAGTTGAAAAAGACTTAGAAAAAAATAAAAAACTTTTGGACGAACTTCAAAGGTTAAATGAGAAATTGCAAAAAGAAGAGTTGTTTGAAAAGATGGATAAGCTCAAACAGCAAAGTAAAAATCAAACAAAGAGTTTACAGCAATTAGTAGAATTGACTAAGAAATATTACGTAGAAAAGAAAGCAGAACAAATTGCAGATAAGTTAGATAAACTTTCAGAAAAGCAAGATAAATTGTCTGAAAATGACAAAGAAAATACTACTGAAAAGCAAGAAGAAATAAACAAGGAGTTCGATAAAATTCAAGAGGAACTTAACGAATTAGATAAAGAAAACAAAGAATTAAAAACTCCGGTAGAGCTACCAGAAACAGCACCAAAAGAAAAAAGTATTGACGAAGATTTGAAAAAGGCATCTGATGAATTAAAGAAAGAGGCAAAGGCAGCTGCAAAACCAAAGCAAAAAAGTGCTTCAAAGAAAATGAAGCAAATGAGTCAAGACATGCAAGCAAGTATGGAGTCGGGCGAAATGGAGCAAATGGAAGAAGATGTTGCTATGTTGCGTCAAATTCTAGATAATCTTTTAGCGTATTCTTTCTCTCAAGAAAATGTTATGAAAGAGTTTAGAGGTCTTAAAAGAGGTTCTTTAGGATTTAATAAAAACCTTAAAATTCAGCAAGATTTAAAACAACAATTTAAACATGTCGATGATAGTTTGTTTGCGCTATCATTACGAAATCCTAAAATTGCTGAAGAAGTTACAACTGAGGTCGGAAATGTTCAATACAATGTTGATAAAGCATTAGAGACTCTTGCCGATGCTAATGTTTCTAAAGGAGTTTCCCACCAACAATTTGCTGTAAGTTCGGCTAATAAATTGGCAGATATGTTAGCAGACACTATGAATGCTATGCAAATGCAAATGTCCATGTCTGGAGCAGGTAAAGGCAAGCCTAAACCTGGGGAAGGTAGCGGAATGCAGCTGCCTGACATTATAAAAAAACAAGAAGGTCTTGGAGAAAAAATGAAGAAAGGTATGAAACCTGGTCAAAAGCCAGGCGATAGTAAAGATGGAAAAGAAGGAGAACAAGGTAGTGATAAAGAAGGTCAGAAGGAAGGAAAAGAGGGTAAAGGTAAATCTGGAAAAGACGGAAAAAGTGGTGGTAGCGGAAACAGTCAAGGCAATTCTGATGGCGAAAACGGAGAGGATGGAGAAGGAGATGCAAAGGCAATTATGGAAATTTATAAAGAGCAACAACAGTTAAGAGAAGCATTGCAAAACGAACTTAACAAACAAGGTTTGGGTGGTCAAGGTCAAAATGCTTTAAATCAAATGAAGCAAATAGAGAAGCAATTATTGAACAAAGGTTTTAATAATGATGTACTTCAAAAAATTCTAAACTTAAAATATGAAATGCTTAAACTAGAAAAAGCTGTTCAACAACAAGGCGAAGAGAAGAAACGTCAATCAGAGACTAACAAAAAAGAATTTACTAATGCAACCAATGCTCTACCTAAAAGATTACAAGAATATTTAAATAGTGTTGAGATTTTAAATAGACAAACCTTACCTTTGCGCTCTAATTTTAACCAAAAGGTTCAAGAATATTTCAAAACAAATGATTAATTTTAATTACGAATTAGAATTTCAATTAGAGAACGAAGAGCAACTTTCTTTATGGATATCAAATGTTATTACCTCTGAAAACAAGAAAGAAGGTGACATTAATTATATCCTTTGTGATGATGAATACCTACTCGAAATTAACAAACAATATCTAAATCACGATTACTATACTGACATTATTAGCTTTGATTATTCTATAGGAAATGAATTACACGGTGATATTTTTGTTTCTATAGAAAGAGTGCGTGAAAACGCCATGGTATATGAGGTTACATTTGATGAAGAACTTAAAAGAGTTCTAGCTCACGGTGTTTTACATTATTGTGGTTATAGCGATAAAACCGAAGAAGAAGAACTAATGATGCGTTCTAAGGAAGACGAAAAAATCAAAATGTTTCACGTGGAACATTAATTGTTTTTTTACAATTTGAATTTACAAACGTTCCACGTGGAACAATAAATAAATCGAGTATACAATCAACTCGAATCAAAATAAAATGTTTTTAGAAAAATACGATGTTATTGTTGTTGGCGCTGGTCATGCAGGTTGTGAAGCTGCTGCTGCTGCTGCCAATTTAGGCTGTTCAACCTTATTGGTTACAATGAGTTTGCAGAACATTGCTCAAATGTCTTGCAATCCTGCTATGGGCGGAATTGCTAAAGGACAAATTGTTCGAGAAATTGATGCGCTTGGAGGTTATTCCGGAATTGTTTCTGATAAAACAGCCATTCAGTTTAAGATGCTCAATAAATCTAAAGGACCTGCTATGTGGTCGCCACGTGTTCAATCAGACAGAATGCGTTTTGCAGAAGAATGGCGCTTAATGCTTGAGCGAACTCCTAATGTTGATTTTTATCAAGAAATGGTTTCGGGCTTGATTATTAAGAACGGAAATATAGAAGGAATAAAGACTTCTTTGGGAATTGAAATTAAAGCTAAAAAAGTTGTTCTAACTAATGGTACTTTTCTAAACGGTTTGATTCATATTGGCGACAAACAATTTGGAGGAGGAAGAGCTGGCGAGAGTGCTGCTTACGGAATATCTGAAGATTTAGTTAACGTAGGTTTTGAATCAGGAAGAATGAAAACGGGAACACCACCAAGAGTTGATGGTCGTTCTTTAGATTATTCTAAAATGCAAGAAGAACCTGGTGATGTAAATCCTGATAAGTTTTCCTATTCCGATCAAACCAAACCTTTAGTGCAACAGCGTTCTTGTTATATGACTTATACTTCACTTGAAGTGCACGATATTTTGAGAGAAGGTTTTGATAGGTCTCCAATGTTTAATGGAAGAATTAAATCACTTGGTCCAAGGTATTGTCCCTCTATTGAAGATAAAATTAATCGCTTTGCTGATAAAGAAAGACATCAACTTTTTATTGAACCCGAAGGCTGGAATACGGTTGAAGTTTATGTAAATGGCTTTTCAACGTCTTTACCAGAAGATGTTCAATTTAAAGCACTTCGTTCTGTTGCAGGTTTTGAAAAAGTAAAATTCTTTAGACCCGGATATGCAATAGAATATGATTATTTTCCACCAACGCAATTGAAGCATACTTTAGAAACCAAGTTAGTTAATGGTTTGTATTTTGCTGGTCAAATAAACGGAACAACTGGTTATGAAGAGGCAGCTTCTCAAGGAATGATGGCAGGCATTAATGCCGCGCTCAAAGTTAAAGAGCAAGAACCAATGATTCTTAAAAGAGATGAAGCTTATATTGGCGTTTTAATAGACGATTTAATTACTAAAGGAACAGAAGAGCCTTATAGAATGTTTACTTCTCGCGCTGAGTTTAGAACCCTTTTAAGACAGGATAATGCCGATTCTCGCTTAACGCCAAAATCATTTGCGATTGGTTTGGCTTCAGAAAAGAGAATGCGTAGAATGGAAGAAAAGTTTGCTAAAAGTGATGCTATGGTGAATTTCTTTAAAGAAACTAGTGTAACTATTGAAGAAGCAAATCCTGTTTTAGAAGCCAAAGGAAGTTCGCCAATGGTTCAATCAGATAAAATGTTTAAAGTTTTTTCTCGTCCACAAATTGATTTAGACGATTTTGTAAAATTTGATAAAGTAAAACAATACATAGAGGATAATAATTTAGATAAAGAAATTATTGAACAAGCTGAAATTAATGTTAAGTATTCTGGCTATATTGAAAAAGAAAGAAATAATGCCGATAAACTCACTCGTTTGGAGGATGTGAAAATTCCGGAAAATTTCGACTATAATAATATAAAATCGATGTCTATGGAAGCGCGACAAAAATTAAGTAAAATTCGTCCTGTTACAATTTCTCAAGCTTCTAGAATAAGCGGAGTTTCTCCAAGTGATATTTCCGTATTGTTAATTTACATGGGAAGATAATATTAGATTTTAGATATTTAACATCAGATTTTTAAAATCTAAAATAAATTTGTTCCACGTGAAACCAACTTTGTTAACACCTATAAATAAAGAGAATTTAATGAATATTGAAAAAACAAAACATTTTTTAAACGTAAAAGATTATTCGGTTTCAAAAGAAACTTTTGAGTTGCTTTATAAAGAAGATTTGGATATGTTGATTACGCATCCACAACCATCTTTAGAAAAACTTCCTAGTTATTATGAAAGTGTTGATTACATTTCTCACACAGATGGAAACAAATCGTTGTTTGAAAAAATGTATCAGTTTGTAAAAGGAATTGCTTTAAAAAATAAATTAAAGTTAATCAATACAGAATCTGTAAAAGGAAGAATTTTAGATATTGGAGCAGGAGTAGGCGATTTTTTATCGGTTTGTAAAAATGATGGTTGGGAAACAATTGGAATAGAGCCAAGCGAAAAAGCAAAAACAATTGCCATAAAAAAAGGCGTATCGTTTGTAGAACATCTTTCAGAACTAGAAAGCAATTCATTTGATGTAATCACAATGTGGCATGTATTAGAACATGTTCCCAATTTAGAACATCAGATTAAAGAATTAAAAAGATTAATAAAACCAAAAGGAACATTAATTATTGCAGTTCCCAATTTTAAATCATTCGATGCAAAATATTATGGAACTTTTTGGGCGGCCTATGATGTGCCAATTCATTTGTGGCATTTTTCTAAAACAGCCATTCAAAAATTATTTGCTAAAGAAAATTTAGAATTAGTAAAAGTGCTTCCAATGAAATTTGATAGTTTTTATGTTAGCCTTTTATCTGAAAAATATAAAACAGGAAAAATGAATTTTATCAAAGCATTTTTCGTCGGATGGAAATCCAATTGGAAAGGAAGTCAAAATAAGGAGTATTCTTCGCATATTTATGTAATAAAAAACACTAAAAATTAAAATAAAAGCGAAATATAGATGATTATAGAACAAACAATACTTTTGGTTAACTAAAACTAGAACGTTTCTTAAAAAGCTTTATTTCGATCTGTTTTTAATAGAAAATTACTATTTATGTTTTTAAAACAATAAAAAACGATTATGCTATTAAAATTGGGTCAATTTTATAACTTTTTATTTTTTACGACTAAAATTTAATACTTTTGGCAAATAGAAAAAATAACAATTTTAAAATGAAAAAAATTATAGTAGGTCTTGCCATGGCAGTTGCAATTGTATCATGTAACAAAACAACAGAAGCAAAAGAATTTAAAACAGCGTATATCGATACCAATAAACTTTTGGATGAATCTATAGAGAAAAAAGATATAGAAGAAAAATACAAAGCTAAAGCCGATGTAATGGATTCAAGATTGAAAGTTGCTGCAGAAAAATTTGAAAGTGAAGCAGCCAGTTTCAAACAAAATGCAATGGCTAGAGGTCAGGCTTGGGCACAACAAAAAGGCGCAGAATTGCAACAAAGAGAACAAGAGTTGCAATATGCTCAACAAGGAATGTTGCAACAATTGCAAACAGAAAGCGGTAAAGAAATGGATTCTTTGATCACTAAATATAAAAAAATATTCAAAGAATATGGTAAAGACAAAGGATATGATTATGTTTTTGGAACAGGTGAAGCAGCTACCGTTTTGTATGCTAAAGACAGCTATGATATCACTAAAGAATTAATTAAAATAGTAAACGATAAGTATAAGTCTGAAGGAAAAAAGGAAGAAAAACCTACAGATAATAAAGAAGAAGCTAAGAAATAATTTTAGTTTTTTAATTATAAATAGGCGCCTTTCAAAAGAAGGCGTTTTTTTGTTTGTATATTGATTGACAAACTTTTATATTTGCTTTTTAAAATATAAGCCATGGAATTTGTATCAGCAGAAGCAAAATATGTTTTGCAATTCATCAATCAAACCAACCGTTCTGTATTCCTCACAGGAAAAGCAGGAACCGGAAAAACTACTCTTCTCAAAGAAATTATTAGAACTACTCACAAGAATTGTGTAGTTGTTGCGCCCACAGGAATTGCTGCTTTAAATGCAGGGGGCGTCACAATTCATTCTATGTTTCAACTGCCTTTTGGAGGATTTATTCCAAACAATTCTACACCACATTTTGCCGAAAACACTAAGTTTGAAAGCCGCGCTACACTCCGTAGACACTTTAGAATGAGCGCAATAAAGAAAGCAGTTATAAAAAATATGGAGCTACTGATTATAGATGAAGTCAGTATGTTACGTTCCGATTTATTAGATGCTATGGACTTTATGATGCAATCGGTTCGTAAAAAAACACAACCTTTTGGTGGCGTTCAAGTGCTTTTTATAGGCGATTTATTGCAACTACCACCAGTTATTCGTGATGAAGAATGGCGAACTTTAAAACAATATTATAAAGGAAAATTCTTTTTTCATTCCCATGTAATCGAGCAATTTCCACCTTTATATATAGAACTATCTAAAATTTTTAGACAAACAGATAATCGTTTTATTTCGGTGCTTAATAACTTGAGAAACAACAAAATAACACAAAACGATATTCAAATTTTAAACGAATTTGTAAAGCCAAACTTTGATTTAAAAGCCAACAAAGGTTACATCACTCTTACCACACATAACGTAAAAGCAGATACTATAAATTTTCAATCTCTTCAAGATTTAGAAGGAAGATCAAAAACCTATTATGCCGAAATAACAGGTGATTTTCCAGATAAAATCTATCCATTAGAAGAAAAATTAGAACTAAAAATTGGAGCTCAAATTATGTTTATTAAGAATGATTTGTCCTTCGAAAAGAAATTTTTTAATGGCAAAATAGGTTTTATAAAAGCTATTTCAGATAAAGAAATAGTAGTTCATTTTCCCGATGAAAACAAAAACATTGAGGTCGAAAAATATGAATGGCAAAATATTAGATATTCTATAGACGAAAACACAAAAGAGGTTCAGGAGGAAGTTTTAGGTACTTTTGTGCATTATCCTATTAAGTTGGCGTGGGCAATAACAGTACATAAAAGTCAAGGGCTAACTTTTGATAAAGCAGCGCTCGATGTGTCGCAAGTTTTTCTTCCAGGTCAAGCCTATGTTGCTCTTTCTCGCTTACGTTCTTTAAGTGGTTTAGTTTTGCTCTCTCCGCTGCAAATGAATGGTATTTCTAGCGATCAAGATGTAATGGATTATTCTTTGAATAAAGCATCTGAAGATCAGTTAGAAAAAACTTTAAAAAACGAAACCAAAAACTTTATTTATAATTATTTAATAAACAGTTTTGATTGGACAGAACTTGCTCAAGAATGGCGCAATCACAAGTTTAGTTATTTAGATAGTGACAAATCGGTTAAATCTAAATATGCCAATTGGGCAGCACAACAGTTAGAACTTTGTGATTCATTGATTGATCCTTCAAGAAAATTTATTTTGCAACTAAATAAACTTTTTTCTACAGAAAATACTGACTATCAATTTATTAACGATAGAATTCAAGCAGCTTATGGTTATTTTTTTGATAAATTAGACCAGCTAGAGTATGAAATTTTATACAAAATTGAAGAAATAAAAAGAGTCAAACAAGCCAAACAATTTTACGACGAATTACTAGATTTAGAAGATTTGCAAACGAAAGCTCTATTGCGATTGATGAAGGCTAAATTGTTGATGGAAACTATTATGATTAGAAAAACCATCAGCAAAGAAAGTTTAAACTCTTCAGAAATAAAGCATTACAAACTCAATAAAATGCAGCAAGTTGTTGAAGATTTTAAGCGAAAAAATCTTAATTTAATTGAAGATAAAGGTGAAGTAAGTTATTATGAACCAAAGAAAAAGAAGTCAGAAAAGACACAAAAAAAACCAACAGCTCAAATAACACATGAACTTTGGTTAGAAGGCAATTCATTTGAAGAAATTGCTGTTTTAAGAAAGTTCAGCGTTTCAACAATTTTATCACATTTCACAAAATTAATTCAAGAAAAAGCGGTTAACATCACTGATATTATGCCAAAAGATAAAATCGAAATTTTGTCTAAAGCTTTTTACGATTACAAAGAAGAGTCATTAACACCAATGAAAGAACAGTTAGGCGACGATTTTTCTTGGGAAGAATTGAGAATGTTTAAGGCAAGTTTATACCATTAATATTTATAAAATAGTCCAATAGCATGAGGTATAATGCCGATATAGTATGAAAAAAGTCCAATTTTATTGGACTATATTGAATACATAATCGGTATTAAATGTTTAACTTAACCAAAAAACACCTAAAATAGCTATAATAAAATAAATAGCTATCGTTCTAGCTCCATCAAAATCTTTTGCCAAACGTTGACCAAACAACATCATTAATAAAGAGATACATGAAAAAACGGCACCATAAAAACCAAACATTCTGCCACCATTAATGTAAAGTTCTATGATTCCTACAACGCAAGAAATTCCGGCTATTAATTCAAAAAAGACTAAAACTCCCACAACTTGTGGAACATAGTTTTTTAAAAAGGTTTTTTCAAAATGAGGCTTCATCCAAGCCATAGAATCGTTCCAATGAAAAAGTTTGTCGTGAGCCGACAGGATAAAAGTTATAGTTAGAAAAACTAAAACCAAAACAGAGGCGGTATTATTCATGGTTTATTTTTTATGAATTAAACGAGTAAGTTTTATTGATAAATCAGTAAGAATTATTTTTGCATTTCCGTTGCGTTCAATATGATAGGACGCATCGGATAATTCTTTAAAAATTTCAGTAATATTATTTCCTGTTACAAAAGGAGCTAGTTTTTCTAATTTAAAACCCTCAACGGTAGGTTCCATATAAACCAATTTTTCAGCTTGATAATTCAGCAATAATGCCTGACGAAACAGGTCTATACAATAATTCAAAAATTTCTTTTGAGCTTCACGCCCCAAACTGGCAATTTGTTCACTCCAAGCTATTAAATCTTGAATTGCAGAGGCATTTCCTTTAGCTTTATAAGCAGCACGAACCCAGTCTACGAACCATTTTTCAAAAGGCAAATCGTCAGTGTCATCTTTTAAAATAGTTAAAGCTTTGTTGAAATTTCCTTGAGCTTGATGCGCAATTTTGAAGGCTAATTTTTCATCAATATTTTCACGTGAAACCAAAGCTTCAGAAATCACATTTTCTGGTAATCCGTTAAAATGTAAAACTTGACAACGCGAACGAATGGTTTGAATAATATCTTCTTCATTTTCAGAAATTAATATAAAAACTGTCTTATCAGTTGGTTCTTCAAGAAGTTTTAAAAGTTTATTGGAGGCATCCAAATTCATTTTATCGGCCATCCAAATAATCATAATTTTGTATCCGCCTTCGTGCGATTTTAAGGCTAATGATTTTAAAACTTCAGAAGCATCTTCAACACGAATCATCCCTTGTTTATTCTGAACCCCAAGTATTTTATACCAATCAAACAAGCCACCATAAACATTCTCGGCAATGAATTGGCGCCATTCTTGAATAAAATCTAAACTTTTTGGTTTTGTCTTTACATCTTCAGTAGAAACAGTTGGATAAACAAAATGTAAATCTGGATGTTGTAAATGATTGAATTTTAAATTACAAGCCTCATTCTGTCCAAAATTTTCATCTCCAGAATTTTGGCAAACAATATATTGAGCATAAGCGATTGCTATGGCTAATGTACCACTTCCTTCTGGACCAACAAACAGTTGTGCATGTGGAATTCGTCCCAAGTCTACACTTCTAATTAAGTGGTTTTTAATATGTTCTTGTCCTAAAATTTCTGAAAACTGCATAAGCAAAGATAATAAAAATTAACGTTCGTTTTTTAATAACTTTCAAACTACAATTAGAAAAAACTTAAAATAATGAATGTTAAATTAGTATTCTAAGAGATGAAAAATGTTATAATTATTGAGAGATTGAGCGAACTGACATTTCTCATTTTCAATAAAAAACAAATTACTTATATTTGCAAAATACTATCAATTAATACTACCATTAATATGAAAACCTTAATAGATTTCAATTTCAAAGATAAAAAAGCTTTAATTAGAGTAGATTTTAATGTGCCGTTAGACGAAAATTTTAACGTTACAGACACCAACAGAATAGAAGCTGCAAAGCCAACAATTGATAAAATTCTTTCAGATGGCGGAAGTGTAATTCTTATGTCTCACTTAGGAAGGCCTAAAGGAAAGGAAGAAAAATATTCTTTAAAACATATTGTTAAAACAGTTTCAGAAGTTCTTGGAATAAAGGTAGAATTTGCTTCAGATTGTAGAGGAGAAGTTGCTTTTAATGCTGCTGCAAATTTACAATCAGGTCAAGTTTTGCTACTAGAAAATTTACGGTTTTATCCTGAAGAAGAAGCCGGAGATATTGATTTTGCTAGAGAACTCTCGCAACTAGGAGATATCTATGTAAATGATGCTTTTGGAACGGCTCATAGAGCTCATGCCTCAACAACAATTGTGGCGCAGTTTTTTCCAAATCAAAAATGTTTTGGATTGCTTTTGGCTAAAGAAATAGACAGTTTAAACCGAGTTTTAAATAATTCGGTGAAACCTGTAACTGCAGTGCTTGGAGGTTCTAAAGTTTCTTCTAAAATCACGGTTATAGAGAATATCTTAGACAAAGTAGATCACATGATAATTGGTGGCGGAATGACTTTTACCTTTATTAAAGCACTGGGCGGAAAAGTTGGAGATTCTATTTGTGAAGACGATAAGCTTGATTTAGCCATCGAAATTTTACATAAAGCTAAAGAAAAAGGCGTTCACATTCACATTCCAGTTGATGTTGTTGCTGCTAATGCGTTTTCAAACGATGCAGCAACTCAAATTGTTGATGTTCGTGAAATTCCTGACGGATGGCAAGGACTTGACGCCGGACCCAAATCATTAGAAAATTTCAAAAAAATTATAATGGACTCCAAAACAATTCTTTGGAATGGTCCGTTAGGTGTTTTTGAAATGGAAAAATTTGCTCACGGAACCATTACATTGGGTGAATACATTGCAGCATCTACTACCAATGGGGCTTTCTCACTTGTTGGTGGTGGCGACTCCGTTTCTGCCGTAAAACAGTTTGGTTTAGAAGATAAAATGAGTTATGTTTCTACAGGTGGAGGCGCTATGCTTGAAATGCTTGAAGGAAGAATTTTGCCAGGCATTCAAGCAATTTTAGACTAAAAAACTACTTTAACAATAATTAAACACATTGTAACGTTAAACTTGGTAACTTTGCTTTTTGGCATAAAATGCTGAATAGCAAAAATTTGAGAAAAAAATATGATTATAAAAAATAAATTATCAGCGTTTCTATTGATAGCTACTTCAGTTGTTTTCGGACAAGAAGTTGCAACAAAACAAGATTCGATTGTAAAAAAAGAGACCAAAACTTCCTACTTAGATTCCATCAAAGCAACTTTCGTTACTGATGAAATGGCGTCTTGTATTGACAGTCTTTGGATGAAGGAATTAACCTCTTTAGACGTTTACAGCACACTTCTAGAAGATATAAAAAACATCGATATCGACAAGCCTGTTGATTACGAATTGCCAACAGAATTATTGAAAGAACGGTTAAAGATATTAGACGAAAAATCGCCATTCAATATTGAGTATAACATTGGTTTAGAAAATGTTATCAAATCGTTCTTAAAAAATAGAAAAAAGGGTTTTGAAAGGTTAATGGGAATATCGCAGTTTTATTTTCCAATATTTGAAGAAGCTTTAGCGGTTCAAAACATCCCATTAGAAATTAAATACCTTGCTGTTGTAGAATCTGCTTTAAATCCGAGAGCCGTTTCTAGAGTTGGTGCAACAGGATTGTGGCAATTTATGTATCAAACAGGTAAGCAATACGGATTGAACATTACTTCTTATGTTGATGAAAGAAGCGATCCGTTAAGAGCAAGTCAAGCTGCAACCCAATACATGACCAATATGTACAAAATTTTTGGCGATTGGGATTTGGTTTTAGCGTCATACAATTCTGGCCCTGGCAATGTTGCTAAAGCCATTCGTCGTTCAGGAGGTCAACAAAATTATTGGAATATTAGAAAAAATCTTCCAAAGGAAACCCAAGGATATCTTCCAGCTTTTTTGGCAACAATGTATATTTTTGAATATCATAAAGAACACGGAATAGTGCCAAATAAAGCCGTTGCTAATCATTTTGCAACCGACACCATTATGATTAAAAACCACATAACGTTCAAGCAAATTTCTGATTTGTTAGATGTTCCTGTGGCTGAAATACAGTTTTTTAATCCTTCGTTTAAAAGAAATGAAATTCCAGCAATTTCTGGCGAGAAAAACTTCTTACGATTACCAAAAGACAAGATTTCGATATTTGCCTCTAACGAAGACAAGGTGTATGCTTATGTAAAATATCAAGCAGACAAAAGAGAACGTCCTTATGAACGTTTAGCATCTGTAAAACAAAATGACTCTACTAATGTTGCTTTCTCAGAGAGAGAATATATTACTAGAACAAAATATCACAAAGTTAGAAAAGGCGATAATCTGAGCGAAATTGCAGACAGGCATTTGGTATCTATAAGTGATATAAAAAAATGGAACAAACTTAAAAGCAATACTGCGCCAATAGGTAGAAACCTAAAAATTATAACAACGGAAAGAATTGCTATCAAAGATAAAAAAGATTCAAAAACCGATTCTGTTGCAACCAAATTGCCTAAAGTAATTGCTAATGAAAACAATAGCATTGCTTCAAACGAGTTGAAATCTGAAAAAGTTTTCAAGACCGAAAAAGTGATAACCTACAAAGATGTTACTAAATATCATAAAGTTAAAAAAGGTGATGTACTTGGTGAAATTGCCGATAAATATGAAGTTTCAGTAGCAGACATCAAAAGATGGAACAAAATAAAAGGCACCAATATTGGACTTGGAGATAATTTAAAAATAATCAAAAACGAGAAAGTAGTAACCACTGTTAAGAAAGAAGTGAAACAGCCATTTGCTTCTAAAAAAGAAGAAATAGTTTCTGTTGAACCAAAAATTTCTAGAGCTAAAAAAGAAGAAAAGGTTGATACAACTTCAAAATCTGAAAACTATTATGTTGTAGCTAAAGGCGATAACCTGAGTATTATTGCAAGAAAAAATAATGTGACAGTTCAAAACATTAAAGAATGGAATAATTTAATTGATACCAATGTAAAAGTGGGAACGCAATTAATAATTTCAGGTGAAAGTTTAACAGAAGCTAAAGAAGAATCTATTTCTAAAGCCGAATTAAAAAATATTGAACACATAGTTGGTAAAGGCGAATATTTGGGAACCATTGCTAGAAAATATAATACTACAGTTAATGATTTATTAGAATTAAATTCGCTTTCAGACACCAACATAAAAGAGGGTTACAAACTAATAGTTGGTAAAGAAGAAATTGTTTCTAACGCTGATAAAAAAGCTACAAAAAATGAATATGCTGCCAATCAGAAGAAAGCTAAAGAAAAAATGTACCAAGTAAGAAAAGGAGATTCTTTATTTAGTATTTCAAAAAAATTCCCTGGTGTTAGTATTTCAGATATTAAAAAATGGAATAACATAAAGGACGAAAGCATCCAACCGGGAATGAAATTAAAAATTAACGGATAATACAAAAATCTTACATAAATTTGGGCTTTATTTCTAATCATGAATAAAGCCCTTTTTTTATTTTCTATCATAAGTGTATTTATTACTTCTTGCAATTCTAAAGAAGTTAAAAACACTAGTGAAACTTCCCGAAAAACCAACGAAGTAGCCGTGATTATAGACGACCAACTTTGGAATGGAGAAATTGGCGATAGCGTTCGAAACAAATTTGCCTCGCCAGTTGTTGGTTTGCCTCAAGAAGAACCAATTTTCACATTAAACCAATATCCTGTTAAACTTCTAGAAGGTTTTATGAGCAATAGTAGAAATATTATTGTAGTTAAAAAAGAAGCCAAAAGCCAATTCAGAATTGAAGATAATGAATATGCCAATCCTCAAGTAGTTGTGCATGTTTCTGGCAAAACGGTTCAAGAAATTTTAGATACTATTCAAGCAAATGATTCACTAATTATTAGCAAAATAAAAACTTCTGAAATTAAAGTTTATCAAGACAGAATTAAAAAAGATTCTGTTTTAGATTTCAAAAAAGTAGCCGAAAAATTTAATATCAAAATAAACATTCCTTCCAGATACCGGATGGTAATGCAGGGAAAAAAGTTTATTTGGTTCAAAAAAGATATTACAAGTGGCAACATGAGTTTGGTTTTTTATCAAGTTCCTCTCAATAGTATCAAAGATAATGGTAAAGCCGTAAATAGAATCATTCAAATTCGCGATTCTATTGGTAGAATGTATATTCATGGAGCTGTTCCAAAAACTAGAATGATTACAGAGCCAGCATTTTCGCCTTATTATTCAAAAACCAAAATTTTCAATAGAGAAACTTTTGAAACCAAAGGAAATTGGGAGTTACTTCACGAATCAATGAATGGACCGTTCATTAATTATGCAATTATTGACAAACCAAACAATCGGATTTTAATAATAGAAGGATTTTGTTATGCACCTTCTAAACAAAAAAGAGATTTAATGTTTGAACTGGAAGCCATTATTAAATCAGTACAGTTTTTAAAAAAGAAATAAAATGGCAAAAAGCATTCAATGGAAAATAAAGCGATTTAACGAGCTTTCTCTTCAAGAACTATATTCTTTGTTGCAACTTCGTTCTCTTGTCTTTGTAGTGGAGCAAAATTGCGTTTATCAAGACATTGATGGCAAAGATGAAAAAGCATTACACTTACTTGGCGAGATAGAAGGTAAAATTGTAGCCTACGCAAGATTGTTTAAAGCAGGAGATTATTTTGACAATGCTTCTATCGGAAGAGTCATTGTTCATCCGGAAGCGCGAGATAAAAAGTTTGGACACGAAATGATGCAACAAGCCATTGCAGGTATCAAAACCTATTTTGATCAAACCAAAATAACTATTTCAGCTCAATTGTATTTAAAGAAATTCTACGAAAGCCATGGTTTTATTCAAACAAGTGAAATGTATCTAGAAGATGATATTGAGCATATTGAAATGTTAGCCGACATCCTAGAAAAAACTTAATAAACATTGAATATTCAAAACAGAGGCAGAAAGAAAATCAACGCTTCGTAAAATTAAACGTGGTGCTAAAAGCGTTAGCTTTTAGCACCACGTTTAATTTTAAACCAACGCACCCAAAACCAGCCATCAAACTTTATGATAAGCAAATTAAAAAAACTAAATTTGCATATAACTTTAGAATAATCAAAGAATGACAAATAAAGAAATAGGATTACAAAAAATACAAGAATTAGTTACTCGTTTTAATGAGCAACTTACGGCAACTCAACAAAGAACTACAAGTGGCAACATTAGAAAGCAAAAAAGAGCTAATCAAAACTAAAATAGACTACCACGAAGACAAAATAAACGAATTGGTATATGCGTTGTATGAATTGACGGAGGAGGAAATAAAGTTAATA
>JFJP01034750.1_pt1 | contig 18873 bp, 18 predicted proteins | sample 431651 | NCBI WGS metagenome assembly JFJP01 (sample SAMN02602958, study PRJNA72255) | Microbial mat metagenome, whole genome shotgun sequencing project. | biome: fresh water; feature: sink hole; material: water; isolation source: purple microbial (photo- and chemosynthetic) mats found in...
CTTGTTACTCTCATCATCTCCCGCGACGAGCGCATAAGGCGGGAAGAACGCGAACGTTGCGCGTGGCAAGTAGACCACTATGTCAGTGGCCGCATTGTAGAGATAAACGATCTTAAAGCCGCTATAATGGGAGGCAAGCAATGAAGTATGATGGATGGGAAGATGTATTTGATTACAAGGCAGACACTGGGGAAATAACGAGGCATGGTAAAAAGTGCGGAAGTGTTAGTAACCGTGGATATTTAGTAATACAAAATATGGGCGTGAAGATAATGGCAGGAAGGCTTGCATGGATACTTTATTATGGCAAGGAGCCTGAAGGCGTAATAGATCACATTAACGGAGATAGTCTCGACAACAGGATTGAAAACTTGCGAGATGTGACACAACGAGAAAATATGTTGAACAAAAAGGCCCATCGACAAGGACGCGAGCCGGGCTGGTGTAGGAGAAAAAGCGGCAAGTACGAAGTCTATATAAAAATAGACGGAGTTAAAACCTATCTCGGTCAGTTTAATACATCACACGAAGCATCGTCGGCATACGCAAATGTATTTACTCGTATCATGGGGAGGAAGGAATGACTGACCTACAAAGAGCCTTTAGTCTCGCGTATAAATTAACCGGTAACGCCCACCCCATTAAAGAAATGCAGACTGTCATCGATTTAATCACCGAAATCAGACTGGAAGAACGTGAGAGATACGAATTGGAAATTGATCCTTATCTCCAGGGCCTTATCGTCGAGATTAACGACCTTAAAGCCTCTGTAACAGGGGGAAAGAAATGACACCAGCGCAGAACAAGAAGCTGCTGGAAAAGGCAAGAGTCGGGATGCTCGATCCTATCGAACAGATGGTACTTGCCCAGGAGTTCGACCTGGCAATGAAGATGGCCCTGCGCCTTGAACGGTCACTCCACGAGCTCATCAAGGAGACGGAGAAATGACAGTCCTCGGGAGGTTCCAGCGGTCGTCGAAAGCAGAAAAGGCCAACAGAATCATCAGGATGCAGGTCAACGGCACCATTGAAGCCCTCCGCTCGTATGTAAACGGCCACGAGGATGACCTGTACCGCCTGGACATAACCTACCACAACAAGAGGAGCCTGCCACAAAATGCACGCTTTCATGCGATGGCTATGGAATATGGCAAGGAAGCAGGATATACTCTTGACGAGGCGAAATCGGTACTCAAGCACCAGTTCGGCGTGGTTGTTCCCTTCGGAGAGGGGTTTGTACCTCCCGACCGGGAGGGAAGGTTCGTACAGTTGTATGGGGAGATCGAGTTCCAGGTATCGACCGCCGAGTATTCGACGGCCGAGATGTCAAAACTTATGGACGGCGCTGAAATGGCGCTGGCGGGGGCTGTATGATGCAGGTATGGTGGGCTTTTACGCACATACGGCTACTGTGGGCTCCCGTCCACGAGCTAGGCCACATGGTATTTGGCTGGTTGTCATTAAATCCAACGCTTATAAACGGCTGGACATCCGTAGCAGCCGTAAGGGATACGGCGTTCATGTCGATGGGCGGAATCCTGGCGGAGTTCGCCTTCATCCTGTGGATCGACCGAAAGGCCGGCAGGAAATGGAAATACGCATGGATAGCCTCTTTGGTCCTTTGTGCAGTCGTGATAGACGCCATATGGTATCAAGAGGACCAAGCCGGCCGCGAGTGGATCGCCGGAGTATGGTATCTTGCAGGTTTTTTGTCAGTGGCGTATATAGTATATTCAGCGGCAAGGAGGCATCATGAGCTTAAACAACGGCATGGACAAGGACTCGTCAGACCAGTTCGGGCGACCATTCAACCAATGGCTCAACAGAACAATAAAAAAACTCACCACACGACCTCCGGCAAAGCCGGCGGAACAGAAACAGGAAGTGGACGACGTAGCACAGTTTATCGGAGAGTTTGAGCGCGATCCCCAGGGGACGTACAAGAAGTACAGCGCCAGACAGATAAGCGACTACATGGCCGAGGCAGACAAGCGCGGCCTCATGTCTCCTGCAAGGCGAACAAAGATATGGGATTCCGTACAACCAGAGAAGATTGGCAAGGACGCCTACGACGAAGGCCGGAGGGAACGCATGAGGGCGAAGGCGGATTACCTTCCAGGCTATCCTCCGAAGAAATAGCGCAACAGCGTTGTGACACCAGATGAGGCAATGCGTAGTATGTGACCACCCCGACAGGGCCAAGATTGAAAAGCTCCTGACAGAAGGCGAAACAGACAGAGATGTTGCTGCCATAGCAGGGATAACCCACTCGGCTGTCTATCGTCACCACAAGAACCACATGGAGCACATCGCAAGGCCAAGGATCAACGTGAAGGACAGGCTTGTGAAAAACAAGCCGCCCAGGGACACGCCGCTTGTGGTACGTCTCGACGAGCCGCTTGAAATAAAGACCGACGAGCCGCTCGGACCGCCGGAAACACCAATCGAAACAATCGAAACACCGGCCCAAATCCCAATCGAAACACAAGACAGGCCGGAAGCGCCAAACGAAACACCAGTTCCCGTTGAGTCCAGCAGGCTCAATGCCTACGAAGACCTGATCCTTCTCAAAGCCAAAGCCAAGGCGATGATCGAGGAAACCGAGGACGGCACCATCTTCGAGCGTGTCACCGCCATGAAGGAGCTCAGGGAGACGGTAAAAGCCCTCGTGTCGGTATACGAGACGCAAAAAAGGCTGGAATCAGAATATGCCCCGAAGCTCGCCCAGAACCAGACCTTTGTATACAAATGGCTGTACGGACACTATCCACAAGTGCTGGCAGAACTGACGGAAGCGATACGCAATGGATAGCTGGTCCGAAGAGCTCCTGTTCATAGCCGATCCTGTAGAGCGGATCAACCGAAGCTTCGGGCTCGGATTCGAGCTTGATTCGATCCAGGAACAGATAGTCCGTGACCAGAGCAAGCGCATCATCGTCAACTGCACGAGGCAATGGGGCAAGACCACCACCGTGTCTGCACTTGCGGCGGCTCTGGCTGCCAGCGGGACGGGCTTAATACTGGTTGTCGCTCCTGTCGAAAGGCAGGCACGAGAGCTCTTTCGCAAGATACGCGAGAGCCTGCGGAAATCGGACAGGGAAACCAGATGGCCCGAAGAGAACAAGCTGTCGCTCGAAATGCCCAATGGATCGCGTGTCGTGGCGCTTCCAGCCAAGGGCGAGAACATCCGCGGCTACACCAATCCTGCCCTCATCATCATCGACGAGGCTTCGTTCGTGGCCGACGAGGACTACCGCGCCATACGCCCGATGCTTTCGCATGGGGCAAGGCTCATCCTCATGAGCACGCCATTCGGCAAACGAGGGTTCTTCTACGAGACATGGGAGAACGGCGAAGGGTGGAGCAAGTACACTGTTCCGGCAACGCAATGCACCCACATTCTGCCCGAGTTCCTTGACGAGGAGCGGGCGGCACTCGGTCCATGGTGGTATGCCCAGGAGTATGAATGTGCGTTCCAAGACAATGTTGCAGGGTTCTTCGACATGGTAGCCGTCAGGGAATCGCTTGAAGCGGGGATCAAGCCGCTTGAAGGAATGACCGGAAACGGAGGCATGTCGGTGTTCGACGATACGATCAAGCCACTGTTCGGAGGTGCGGCATGAAGCAGTTCATCATGGGCGTTGACCTTGGGCAGGCTGCCGACTATACGGCAGTCAGCATCATCGAAGACCGCTCGATCGCACGGAATGTACCTGACATCATGGACATTGCCGCTGGTTCTCCTGGCCCCAGGAGGGTGGAGCGGTGGTATGCCCTGCGGTACCTGTACCGTCCTCCGCTGGGTACAAGCTATCCCGACATCGTGGCTTACCTCAAAAAGATGGTGAGCACGCCAGAAATGACCGGCAATATCGAGGTCGTGGTGGACAGCACCGGAGTGGGGCGTCCTGTGGTGGACATGATACGGGCAGAAGGCATCTATCCAGTGGCCGTGACAATCACCGCTGGCACGAACGTACACGCTGACGGCCACGACTACAGCGTGCCGAAGATCGACATTGTGGGAGCGTTGCAGGCAGCGTTCGGCACAAGGAAGCTCAGGATGGCACCGGGACTTGACCTTGCACCTTCCCTGCTCAAGGAGCTCGAACGCTTCTCGGTCAAGGTGACGAAGGCAGGGAACGCCAGCTACGAGGCATTGAAGGAGTCAGACCACGACGATTTGGTGATAAGCCTCGGGCTTGCGGTGTGGTGGGGACAGTTCTCAAGGGGGCCGTCGGTTACCATTGATCCGCTTGACAAGCCCGAAGAACCGTACAATCCGGCTGATTATGTTCTTACTTGACAAATGTTGAGCAAAGCGCAACTATGGACAGCATGGACGAAAGACCCGAAACCCATTACCTGAGACGCCTCACCGCGCTTGAGCAGGAGCGGGATGCTTTCGAGGATGAATGGGAAGACATCACCAGACTCATCCTGCCACGCCGCAACGGATGGGAAAAGACGACCGAGACTGACAAGAGGCCGTCAACCGACATATACGACGGTACCGCCATAGCCGCCCTGACGCTCATGTGCGACGGGCTCCTTGGCCACCTGATACCTGCTTCAATGCCGTTCTTCCGCTTTGTACCGTCTATCAAGGCTCTTGACGACTTCAAGCCTCTTCGTTTATGGCTGGACAAGGCCCAGGAGCACATCACCGCAGTACTCAACCGATCCAACTTCCATTCGGCACTCGGCGAGATATTCCCCGATGCCGGAGCCCTGGGAACAGGCGTCATGTACGTCGAGGAAGACCTTGAGAGGGCGCGCGTCGTGTTCTCGGTCAGGCATCTCAAGGAGATGTTCATAGCGGAGAACCGCTGGGGAGAAGTGGACACCGTATACCGGCAGTTCATGATCACCCTCGGAAACCTCGTCGAAACCTTCGGCGACAGCCTGGACCAGAAGATTCTAGACCGCGCCGAAAAGAATCCCGATGAAAAGGTCGAGCTCCTGCACGCCGTAGAGAAGAACAAGGGTACCGGAAGGGCGTTCTCCTCGGTCTATGTCCTCCTTGAAGGGGACCGCAACAAGAGCAGGGTGCTCGACGAAGGCGGCTACGACTGGATGCCGTATGTGGTATGGCGCTTCCGCAAGAACTCCGACGAAGCCTATGGACGTTCGCCGGCGATGGATGCGCTCTATGACGTGGAGATGATCAACCACCAGGCCAAGAGCATGGCTGAAGCGGCGCACAAGGCGATAAATCCACCACTATTGGCGCACGAGTCGATGCGCGGCAAGATCAAGAAGAACCCCGACTCCATCACCTATTGGGACGGCATGGCTCCAGGTGGCAACCAGGTGTCCTCACTCTATGGCGGGGCCCTCGGTGCGTATCCTTTGGGAATAGACGCTATGGAGCGCAGGGCGAAGATAATCAGGGAACACTTCCGCTCGGACTTCTTTAGCTACCTGCTTGCCGAAGGCGCAGGACAGCGTGACAGGACTGCAACGGAAGTCAATGCGATAGAGGCACAGAAGGCTGCCGTGCTCGGAGCTACCATAGGGCGAGTCACCAAGGAGCTTTTGGAGCCAGTGATCCTCGACGTATTCAACATCGAGCGGGAGGCCGGCAGGCTTCCACCGCTTCCCAGGGAGCTTGCACAGATAGCGCAGAGGCGGGAGCTCCACTTCGAGGTAGAGTACACAGGGCCGCTGGCACAGAAGCAGAAACAGTATCTGAGAAGCCAGGGCATCATGGACGGCATCGCGGCAATCTCCGGCATCGTCCAGGCTACGGGGCGCGGGGAAGTGTTCGACCAGTTCAACTTCGACATGGCAAGCCAGAAGGCGGCAATGGCCAACGGACTGCCTGAAGAAATGATACTCGATGGCCGTGTTGTCCAGAAGATGAGGCAGGCACGAGCCCAGCAGCAGGCAGAGTTGCAACAGGCCGCGATGGACATAGAGGCGGCAAAGGTGGCACCAGGGCTCACCAAGGCACCTGAACCCGGAAGCCCTGCGGAGGAAATGAATGGCAGTACTCGACGCTGAGGACCGTGACCAGATAGAGATGGCAATGACCTACAGGCGCGTGTTTGCGACCATAGACGGCAGGATCGTGCTTGAGGACATCCTGGGCGACCTTCACTATCACGATTCGCTGGACACGCAGAACGAGGCGGTCCTGCACAACTATGCAAAGCTCCTTCTGTTCAAGATGGGAGTCTTGCAGGACTTCAACATCAGTACGCTCGTGGAGGCGTACCTGAAACAGCCCTATACGCCGCCGGTGGCGTAAGAGAATAGAAAAGCGGCCCCGCAAGGGATAACCGCAGGAGGTACACGATGGACGAAACCCAGGCCCCCGCAGGGGACAACCAGCAGGTGCAAGTCCCGGACGCGGGTGTGGACGCTGTTGCCACTCAGGGGAAATCGGAGCCGTCAACGTGGCGTGACAAGCTGCCGGAATCCCTCAAGGCATCGAAGACACTTTCCAAGTTTGCCTCTGAAGAGGCGCTTGCCAAGAGCTACGTGGACCTTGAGACAAGATTCAGGACAGGCGATGTACCGAAACCGAAAGACGACGCGCCGCCCGATGAATGGGATAAGTTTTATTCCAAGGTTGGCCGCCCCAAACAGGCCGACGACTACGCGCTTAGTGCCGAAGGGTACGAAGTAGACGACAAGTTCATGGGCGAAGTGAAGGCGCAGTTCCACAAGGCAGGTCTTGACCAGAGGCAGGCAAAGGCGGTATTCAGCTACCTTGCCGACAAAGCCAGGGCAGAGCAGGCCCAGGATGATGCTCACGAGCAGGCCAACAACAAGGCGCTTGAGCAGGCATGGGGCCAGCAGAGGGACCAAAAACTGGAACTGGCACGGCGGTTCATCGTAAAGAACGGCGGGGAAAAGGCACTGGCACACCTTGAACGCATAGGTGCAGCCGGCGATGCCGTAGTCCTTCAGCTTCTTGCGGCGGCAGCCGAAGGCTCAGGACCACACCGATTCGTCGATGGCGTCACGAGCAAGGGACAGAAGCCCAGCCCTTACGGGTACATGAACGGTGGTCAAGCGTAGACACTATGAATGACGGAGGGCTGTCATGCCCTACACCATTGACAATTCATACACGCTTGCCGAAATACTCAAGACCTATGATCCTGAGGGCAAGCTCCACCACATCATCGACGTATTCAGTTCCAAGACCCCTATCCTTGAAGAAGGACAGTGGATGGAAGCCAACGGCGACACGTACCATGAGGGACTGAGGCTTACCTCCGCTCCCAACGGCGCGTTCACCAGGATCAACGAGGGTTATGTAAAGGAAGGCATTTCCACCGTTTCGTACAAGGAACAGCTCGGTATGATCGGTTCGCTCTTCGAGCTGGACAAGCGCCTGGCTGATCGCCAGTCAAATGCCGGTGGATGGCGGGCTCAGATGGCCAAAATCCACATCAAGAAGATGATCGAGAACTGGGATAGCAAGTTCTGGTTCGGCAACGAAGTCACCGACTCCAAGGAAGTCAACGGGCTCATCACCCGCTTCACTCCCGCGTCGGCAGCCGCCAAGACTGCCAACGAGCACGACGGCGTGGCCTACGACGCCGCTTCCGGGCAGACGTACTTCCCGGTGGTCATTGCTTCCTGGGGAGGCGACGGGCTTTCACTCCTGCACCCCAAGGGTGGAAAGCGCACGTTCTGGGAAGATGACCGTGGCCTCGTGGACCTGATAGATCCCAACGGGAACCCGTATCCAGGCTACCGGAGCTACTTCAACTTCAACTACGGCATCAACATCGGTGACATCCGCTCGGTCCAGCGCCTGTTCAACATCGACTCCACCAACATCGCCAACAACGCGACGGTGCCGGCGTGGTTCGAGAACATGCTGATCGAAGCGGCAAGCCTCATGCCCAACCGCGAGAACGCAGTGATCTACTGCGGGCGCCAGGTGATGAACGCCGTCATACAGCGCATGAACTCCAAGGCCAATGTCCAGTTCACCCCGCAGAATGTGTGGGGACGGATCATGCCGACCGTATGGGGCATGCCCCTCGTCCAGGATGACAAGCTCTCCGTGGCCGAGTCCCTGATAAGCTAAGGAAAGGAGGAACAACATGATTCTCGACAAGATGGATTTCTTCTACAACACCACGGCAGATTCCACCGGATACCTTGCCGCCAACGAAGTACTCGGAAGCAACGCCAGCGGCACCGGACAAATCCGCGACCTGGCATCACTGGACAACTTCGGGGGAAGCCGGAAGTTCTACCTGAACATCGAAGGCGTCTCCAACCTCGCCGGAGGCACCACGCCGACCATGACCATCAACCTGTGCAGTGATTCAGCGGTAGGCTTTGCCACCGCGAAGGTCACGAACTACACCACGGGTTCGATAGCCCAGGCAAACTTGGCCGGCACCAGGACGAAGATACTGCTCCCCGACGGAGTGAAGCAGTTCAGCCGCATCGAGTGGACCGTCACCGGCTCACCGACCAGCGGCGGAACCTTCAAGGCGTTCCTGAGCGCAGAGTAACCGACGATGGGCGGGGGTATAGTTCCCCCGCCCTTTTCAAGGAGCAACCATGTATCAGTCAATGATGGACCACCGTTCGCACATTCTCGGGCGCTTTGTGGGCAAAGGCGAGTTTGTCGAAGTCCCGGAGGACGTTGCGCGGGCAAACCAGGCGCTCTACCGCAAAGTGGACGAGAAGGAAGGCCGGCAGGCGGTAGAGGCCATGTCGCGGTCCCAGGCCGAGAAGATCGTCATGCAGAAGAGGCTTGCGAAGCCTGAAGAGATTCCCACCCTCTCCACGAGGCAGCTGTGTGAGCTTGCCAAGGACGGTGTGTGATGGCTGCTGTAACACCACCTGCATGGGATTCAGGCTTCCAGTCCCAGGAGGCAACCGTAGCCAACCTTGCCCTTGCACGGATCGGGGCCGACCTCATAAAGGACACCACCGAAGACACGCCTGCATCAAGGCAGGCCAAGGCCGCGTTCGGAGCCACGAGGGACGAGCTCCTCCGTGACTACGAGTTCAATTTCGCGCAAAAGTACACCACGCTTGACGTAGCAACCACCGAGTACACATCCCCGAAGGGATCGTGGACCTATGTATACAAGATGTTCACCGGAGCAGGGCCGTACACCGCGATCACCGCACTCAAGGTGCTGGAAATCGGCGGGAACAAGGACAACCTGTTCGAGGTAGTAGGTTCAGGCACCGACCGCTTCCTTTTGTGCAACGTCACCACCGGAGGGTCGACGGGAACAGAGACGCTTGAGATAAAGTTCGTCGAGCAGATCATCGATCCGTCGCTGTGGGACAGCCTGTTCACCGACGCCTTCGTGCTAAGGCTTGCGTCGAAGCTGGCCATTCCCCTTGTGAAGAGGGCCGACCTTGCACAGTTCCTCCAGAGCGAGTTCACCGCGATATGGAGCCTTGCAAAGATGGCATCGAGCAAGGAGCGGGTGGTTGACGAGGCAGAGCCCATGTGGACTGAACGCACCACGCAGAGGCAGTAATGCCTACCCTGCGCCCGATATTCAACGACTTTTCGGCAGGGGAGCTCTCACCGAGGCTGGCGGGGAGGGTGGATCTCCCCGTCTACTATCGCGGCGCACGGGAGCTCACCAACTTCCAGGTGCAGCTTCTTGGAGGAGTATCCAAGAGGTACGGCACCGAATACGTGCTCGGAACTAACTCGGGAAACAAGTCAAGGATCATCCCGTTCACCATCGATGACGACACGGTGATCCTCATGGAACTCACCGCGAGCCACATCAGGATGATAGACGTTGCAACTGGCGGGGTTCTCTCCCTGTCAGGTACACCAATCGACATTCCCACCTCATATACCGAAGCCGAACTGTTCGAAGTGAAGTATGCACAGACCAACCGGGAGTGCTACTTCGTCCACAGGAACCATGCTCCGGTGTGGGTGCGGTACAAGTCAGGTACCTCCACGAGCGCCGTCATCGAATACACGAGTGCAGACACGAGCTTTGCCGGCAACCTCATTGCATGGACGGCTCCCACGGAAACGCCGTGGCAGGGCTACGAGATGTGGGAGGAGGTCGCGCAGTGGCTCTCGGTACGCAAGGAATACACGGCTACAGGGACGTTCAACTCAAAAACAGTAACGAAGGTAATGAGAACAGACCTTGCATTGACGGTGACGTTTTCCGACCTGACCACGCTCGACCTGGCCAGGGCAAGCTCGTACTCGTATGCCGGGAGCATCAACATCGACCTCCGGCCATTCATCGGAGCAGGAAACTACCCAGGGGCTGCGTGCTTCTTTGCAGGAAGACTATGGCTTGGAGGCTCGATAAACGATCCTGCCGTGATATGGGCATCAAAGCCATGGGACTACAAGAACTTTGTCGTTTTCGAGGAGCTTGTCTACGAGAAGATGGTCCAGACGGAGATCAACGAGACGGGTAGCGGGTATTCTGCCTCGGCGACGGCGAACAACGCCGTGCTGTCCTCTGTTGCACCTGCACTGACCGTCAACGAGCTTGCAGGCAAATACGCCACTGGCGTAAACGTAGCCTATGGATCACAGGTGGTATCTAACACCGCCAACACCGTGACGCTGAACAAGAACGCCATCGGAACGTCGTCATTCTCGGTGCGGTTCACCGCATGGAAGGATGCGATGGTTCCTGAATACGAAGAGACTACCGAAACAACCCAGCAGATCGGAGCGGGATCGGCGATACGCATAACCCTTGCAACGGAAGAAGACGAGCGCATCATGTGGATTGCCGGGGGCCAGGACCTCTACGTCGGCACGAGCTCAAGCGAATGGGTGATAGCTGGATCAAGCAATGCAGTATCGGCTCGGGCCGTCATCACGAGCCGCTACGGATCGGCTGAAATACAGGCGAGGATGGTCGGAGGCGGGATATACCATGTGTCCCAGGCGTCACGGCACATCAGGCAGATGGGGCAGGGAACGACAGCAACCATGCAGGCAGAGCACATGGTACGCCCTGGGGTCGTGCAGCTTGACTACCAGCAGACGCCAGACCTGTGCTTGTGGGCTGTCATAAAGGATGGAACGGCAGTCAGGTGCCTCATGGACTCCGGGGCTGGGATCATGGCCTGGGACCGCATCCAGCTACAGGACGGCGACATCATCGAGTCGGTTGCCGTAGTCCCATGGGGAGACGGAGACAAGGTATACCTGACCGTTGACAGACCGATAGGGGCCACGCACTACCGCTTCATCGAGAGGCTTTCAGAGTATGGATACCTTGACTCGTCGAAGTCAGGAAGCGGAACAACGCTGTCGCTTCCACACCTTGAAGGCAGGATCGTCACGGTGCGATACAAGGCCGGCGGGGTATGGTATACTGTCCTCCGCACAGTGGCGTCAGGGACGATCACGATACCGTCGGCAACGGAGGCGGTTGCGGGGATTCCGTTTCCCTCCGTCCTTGAGACACATTTCGTCACGAGCGCCGATTCCGAAGGGCTCACCAAGGGTATAGGCAGGGTGTTCTTCAGGCTCTACGAGTCGGACGGGTTCACCGTCAGGCATGAGGATGGCGGTCCTCCTGCATACGTCGAAGTCGAAGGGTACACCGGATCGGTCAACATTTCGACCGACATTCCCTTTGGAATGGATGTTTCGCTGCGGGTGGAGTCTGATGATCCGGTGCCGGTGAATATCCAGAGCATCGTGCCTGAAGCAGAAGTCGGGGGCTGACAATGTTCAAGAAACTGTTCAGGGGCATCCATAAAGTCATTACATGGGCTCGGCCAGGGCTTGTGGGTGCCATTGATTTCATGTCAGGCGGAGCGATCACAAGGCAGGAAAATAGAAAAGAAGCTATAAAAGAGGCCAAAGAAGACAAGATAGAGCTTGAGGAATCGCTTGCCAAGGAGTGGTCGCAGACCGAACGGCAGGCTGCCATCGCAGCACAGAGCGCGGAGCTCGAAGCCGACGCCGCCGGGGAAAAGTCACGTGCCAGCGCCATAGATGCGTTCAAGGCTGAAAGCGCCGCGCTTGCCGATTCAGGGCAGAGCGGTATATCGGAAGGCTCCATGTACACCGCAGTCCAGGCATCGGTCGGGGAGGCCGAACGTGGAGTGCGCGAGTGGTTTACTGCGTACAGCCAGCAGACAGCCATGCAGGGCGAAAGCACCGCAATGGGTATGGAAAATGCACGGTTCAGCCAGAAGGTTGGATACAAGAACCTTTCAAGGCTGGAAGACGACATCGCTGAAATGGAAGAGCAGGACAGCGGGCTGAACATGGCCCTTGACTTCTTCGGCGGGTTCTTCAGCACCGTGGCTTCGGTATACTCTATTGGATCGACCCTCGGAGCAGGAGCAAAAGCCGCCGGCATGAACCTGGACTGGATGGGGGACAAAGGGGTGAAGAACTCATTCATGTCCTCGATGAGGGGTGGAGCGGAGCTCAAGTATGCACAGCTTACCGAAGACACTTCGTATTTCTCTCCTGCAAAGCCGAACAACAACCCGAACAACAAGAACAATGGAGCGCCAGGAAACTACGGTTCCCAGCCTGAAAGCAGAAACATCTTCCAGAAGACGGCTGACAAGCTCAGGGGAGACAGCACATCACGGTACGAGCCTCCGGAGTTCAGCGGGGACGCATACAGCCCACAGTCAAACGGGAACGTGATATTCCCTGACTTCAGCCTTTCGCCTCTGGCAGGAGGAGCACGGGGGCAGTTCCCGCCAATACCAGGAACACTACCAAAACCCAAAGCGCCGGGAGCGTACCAGTCGCAATACGGAATGAACAGGATGCCTAGATCGTCTAGATCGTCTAGATTCATGGTGCCATTCGGAGGCCAATGACATGGGATACGGAGCGCAGAACTTCCTCCAGGGCATAGCGGCCCTGTCGAACACCATCCTCAACGATGCTGTCGGAATAGTGCAGATGCGGATTCAGACCGCCAACCAGCTTGCCATGACCAAGGCTCGGTCGATGCAGGCCGACTACCTCCTGAAACTGGAAACAGGCCTGATCAAGCCGGAGGATTTCGAGTCGTCGTTCACCGACTTCGAGGCCGACCTTGACGGCATGGTGGAAGGCATCGAGTTCCAGCCTGCCAGGGAGTCTGCCAGGGCCGGTGTCCAGTCGATGCTCCCTGAAATGAAGCTGCAATACGGCATCGCCATGAACAAGAGGCACCTGGCTGAAGTCGAAACCGATGTGATGTCGAACCTTGAAATGCTGGCGAACGATCCAAGGATGTCCACCATCGAGAAGGAATCCCGCTCGATCCAGGCGATAGCAGACACGCCGTTCGACAAGGCATGGAGGGCAGAGAAGTTCAGGGCGGTAGCTGTAGGGTACGGCGTCCAGAAGATCGTTGATACAGGGAAGGCCAACGGGTACGAACGGACCATAGCGGAGCTTGCCAAGGATGATTCAACTCCCCTCAACATAAAGAACGCCGCGCTGTCTGCAATGACCAAGGCGCTCGAAGCCTCCGACAAGACCGCCATCGAGGAGACGAAGGTATACCTGGACTCGCAGAAGGACAACGTGGACCCCGACATTGCGGTGAGCCTCGGAAACTTCCTCAAGGACAAGAACATATCAGATCAAGCCAAAAGGTCCATCGCCTCGGGATTCCAGAACGGCAACGCCGAAGCCCTGTACGCAAGCTACAACAGGGAGATCAACGGATCGATCAACAGCGTGGCAGGACTCGAAGCGCTGAAGCGAAGGATCATGCGCGAGGCCGACAAGGACCCTGTGTATGGAGCAGGGGAGGTATGGTACGACCGCTCTGACTTGCAGGAAAAGCTCCTCAAGCGCCTCGATACCAGGATCGAAGAGCTTTCAGACACCACGAAGAAGTCGGAGACCGCAAACATCGACCTGATCGAGGCCCAGTTGTTGCAGGTTGAAGAAGACTACAAACAGCAGAGGCCGCTCGCCGACCTTGGGAACAACCCGCTGACCTACGTGCAGGCATTTGCCGCCCTCGACAAGCTCAACGTAGACTCAGGCGGGAAGCTGGCCGCGAAGGTGAAGGCTGCCAAGGACCGTATCTCGGCACACATTCCGGCCATAGCAAAGCCATACATAGAGGGAGCGGCGAAATACCTTGCCTCAGGATTCAAGACCGACGACGGTACCAAGCTGGAACTCAACGAGAAGCGGCTTGAAGAAGTCTCCCGCGACTTCGAGGAGCAGTTTACAGCCTTCCTCAAGGTGAACCCGAACCCGACTGAACAACAGTGCATCGACTTCAGGGACAACTTCATGACCGCCACCTTCTCACAGAAGTTCAAATGGGCCAGGGACGACAATGCCCAGCTTGCCGCAGGCGGTACCAAGTACGAAACTGGCAACATCGAGTACGGATCGAAGCTGGCCGAGGAAGTCGGCAAGAACCCAGTGATGCTCGACGCCATTGAGACCGGAACGGGAACGAGGAAGGCCACCAACGAGGCAACTAGGGAGCGGTACGAGACGCATGTACGCTGGCTCACCTCGAAGGTTGGAGCGCCTGGACAGATCGAGTTCTCCGAAGGAATCGAGTACTTCAAGACCGCGACAGGAATGTACCAGATACAGTATCCTGACAAGGCCCAGATCGTGATAACCAACACGAAAAACGGCAAGGTCCAGTACCAGAGCGGGATAGAAGCCAAAAAGGTGCAGGGGACCCAGAGTGCAGGGGCGTTCAGCGAGTTCTACGGCAAGTAAAGGAACACCACAGTGAGCGGATTCAGCTTCAAGTACGACACACCGGCAGAAGGCGACGAGTTCAGGTTCGAGACTGGCGACCTCTACGGGAAGGTGAAGGAAGCCACCACCTTCAACGGCGTGGAAGTCCAGCCCTACGAGCACGAGATCATCATACAGGCTCTTTCGCAGTCGTCCGATCCTGACCGCGACGTATACAAGTGGGCCAATGCCATCCAGCACTCAAGGATGGGCAACATGAGCCTGCCCGATGCCATGACGAACCTCACAGCCCTGAACAGGGCGTATCTTGGCATTGACCTTGAACCGAAGACGGCGATGAAGGCCATCAGCGACTCGTTCGCCCTGAGCGACATAAGCCGCAGGCAGAACCAGATCGGCATAGAGATAGCCATGTCCGGCGGGGAGAACGACGGGCTTTACAACGAGTACATGCAGCTGGAAATCCAGAAGCAGAAACTTGCCGACAACGTGCAGGACCGCAACCTCGGAATAATGATCCTCAAGGCGGGAGCTGAAAACTACCAGCAGGTAATCAGAAGCGCGGGGATGATGACTGCCGGCGTTGCCATCGGCGCGGCAACCGGAGGGGCGGGAGCCCTTGCCACGGGAGCATTGTTCAAGGCTGCCTCCGGGCTGTGGTCGGCCCACGATGTATATGGTTCGGAGTACATGAAGCTACGGGCCAACGGAGCAGACCACGCAACGTCGGCGATGGTAGCGGCAGGCTCGTCGTCGATCCAGGGCGTCATAGAAGTGGCACTCGGAGCCGATGCCGCCGTAGCCTCTATGCTTTCAAAGGGTGCCATCAAGAGCATCGCCACATCGGTTGCTGAAAACTTCCTTATCAAGGGAGGGGCTTCCGTTGCCGTCAGGGGACTCGTTCGCGTCGGGCTTGTGGCAGCAGGCGAAGTTCCCGAAGAAGTAGGGCAGGAGATCACGAGCTCCCTTGGGGAACTTGTAGCGGCAAAGCTCATGGAAGAGCAGGGCATACAGATAGACCACCGCTCCCTTTCAAAGACCATGAAGGATGCGTATGAGTCCGGCAAGGGCGCGGCCCTCGCTGCACCCATATTCGGCTTCCTTCCCGGACTCATGGGTGTGTCCATCGACATCCAGACCATCAACAACATCAGACAGGCAGCGCGTGACCTTCCGCTGGAAACATTCAAGCAGACGCTGACGGAAAACCCGGCTACCAAGGTCATCGTGGATGCCATACCTGCCGAAAAGCAGGGCGAAGTGCTCGATACCGCGTGGAAGAACGAGCAGGCCAAGGCACAGAAGGAAGAGAACGAAAAGACCCCGCAGGGCGGGATACAGTACGTGAACGGGCTCCTCCATACCAGCGAGGCGGTCATGTCACAGCGTAGTGACGGCTCTACCGATGCCGTGATAGCCGCAGGAGACCCTAAAACAGGCGAGCGGTACGGATTCGTCAGGTACGACCTGGCTCCAGGCGCAGACAAGATCACCGTCACCACCATCAAGGGCGACAGGGTGGGACCTGAACTCCTGCTCAAACTGTCGGCCAGGTATGCAGGGATTCCCATAGAAGCGGGGAGCGGTGCGACCGTAGCGGTGCAGAACCTCATTGACCGGATGGCCAAGTCCAACCCAAGGGGAGAACAGCACGGCGCACAGTGGTTCGCTGCAGGAGACGCCGACGAGAACCAGAAGACCAGAAGCGAACTGAAGGCGCAGATCATTGGGGCCATGCCCACCATCGACGACCTCCACGCGGAGATGGACCTTGAGCTCATCGAGGCGAACGCCCGCGCCAGGGGCATGTCGCTTGCACAGTACCGCCGTGACTTCATGCAGGATGTCTTCATAAAGGAAGACGACGACCTCGTGCAGGAAGAGTTCCAGAAAAGGAATACGACCCCTGAGTACGCAGGGCTCTACCAGGAAGATGTGAAGCGGGCCAATGCCTTTGCCCGTGTGGACAAGATGGGGAGGACGATGATCGTCCTTGCCAGGACCGCCAACTTCGAGACGCTCGTGCATGAGACGGGACACATGTTCCGCAGGGTGTCCGAAGGCACCGATACAGGCACGAAGCTCTCGGAGTACTATGGAGTGAAGGCTAGAGTATGGACCGTCCAGCAGGACGAGAAGTTCGTTGACGACCTCCTTAAATACCTGGCTTACGGAGAGGCACCAGACCCAGGAATCAGGGGAGTGTTCAAGCAGATAGCCATAATGCTCAAGCGGGTGTTCCATGTAGCCCGTGACCAGATCAATCCAGAACTCAAGACCATCATGGACGGCCTATTCAAGGAAAGCCAGTTTGCAGAGGAAAAGGTGGACACCGTGGCCACCTTGCCGGCGAAAAAAGAGGGCACCGTGTCCTCTTTACCGGAACAGCCAGAAGACAGGGTACAGCCTGCTCCTCCGTCCGGCGGAGCGATTCCGGTCGAGTGGGTCGATCCGTCTGGAATACTGGTAGACAACGATGTGATCCCTCAGTTCAAGCGGAACACCAACCGCAAGGGCGTCGGAAAGCCTCTGGGCGGCAAGGAGTACCGCACCGTTCCTGCCAATCCACTGTTGGTGTGGGGGCGTGCAGATGGCAGGCGGTTTGTGGCTTCTGGAAGGCACAGGCACGACCTCGCCATGAGGACGGGGACGGCGTCTGTTCCTGTACAGGTATACAAGGAATCAGAAGGCTACACCATCGACCAGATGCTCATACTCGATGCAGAGCAGAACATCCTCGACAACCAGGGGACGGTGCAGGACTTTGCCCACTTCTTCAGGATTTCAGGGTATACGGAAGAGAAGGCCCAGGACAACGGGCTCTTGCGCGACGACAAGGGGCGCATGGGAATGACCATCGCCAAATACGCAAACGAGTCTTTGTACGGACTCTTCATGATGGGAACGATCCCGGAGAAGAAGGCTGCCGTCATTGCGGAGGCGGGACGGAACAACGATGCGATACAGAACATGGGCATTACCCGCTTCCGCGAGATGGAGGCTGAAAAGCTGGGGATGTTCCTTGAAATGACCCGCAAGGTTGTCGAACAGAGGGAATCGGCAGCTAGGGACGAAAAAGCACAGGGCGACCTTGAAGGGTTCGGCAGTGACCAGGTATTCAAGGATATGGTACGCCAGACCGAGGCGATGGCTGCGGCAATGTCTGACTGGATGTACGGACTTGTCCAGAACAAGACGATGCTTTCGTATACCATCAAGCTCTCTGGGCCAGAGAGGGTAAAGCTGGTCAACGAGCACAACAAGCGTGCGAAGGCAGAAGGAAAGCCGGAGATAAGCATACCCGTGGGGGAAGACGCCAAGAAGTCCATCGAGGACGAGATTGACACCCTTTCAGCCGAGATGGATCGGCTCAAAGGGTGGTCAACCGATACGAAGATCATGCGCGAGCTCAGGGTGCGTGCAGGACTCCCTGTGTCGGATGAGGTAGTGGAAGAAACGGAACCAGAGAAGGAAGAGGATACCGATACTCCGCTGATGTTCCAGGGAGATGTGATGTCTCCCGAGGATCAGGAGTGGTTCGATGGATCGAAGGTGGTAGACAAAAATGGCAAACCACTGGATGCGTACCATGGGAGTTCCAAGGCTGGAATCAAGAAGTTTGATACCACGAGGCGTCCAAAGAATACCAGCCAGTTGAAGTCGGCACTTGTTACCGATGAAGAGGCCGGAGAAATAGGAACGTATTTCCTGACCATGCCTGACCGTGAAGGTAGTTTTGAAGATGATCCTGAGCACCTTGATGATATTCTCGTGCGGCAGGCTGAAAAATATGGGGGAGAAGTATACAGAGCCCGTCTTTCAATCAAGAACCCGTACGTTTCTTCATTCGACGATTGGATGAAAGGCAATGGTCTTTCGCCCCTGGAAGCGAAAAACGCAGGGTATGACGGGTACCAGATAGTAGACCATGACGACCTTGGAGATTACATACAGGATACATGGATCGCATTTTACCCGGAACAGATAAGGCTTGTCGCAGAAGATACCACGGACGCCGATACCTCTCTGATGTTCCAACCCGATATGTTCGACGCACAACTCTTGAACGATGCCGCCGTAGAAACATTCGGAGTGACCAAAAATCCGGCAGAGGCGGGATTCATCCTCTCGGACGGCAGGATGCTGGACTTCTCAGGGAAGCTGTCTGCACAGGGTACCACCAGCGACTACAAGGGCGGCGTGAAGATGCTTCAGCACAAGGCCATCGGG
>JFJP01000298.1_pt1 | contig 18872 bp, 15 predicted proteins | sample 431651 | NCBI WGS metagenome assembly JFJP01 (sample SAMN02602958, study PRJNA72255) | Microbial mat metagenome, whole genome shotgun sequencing project. | biome: fresh water; feature: sink hole; material: water; isolation source: purple microbial (photo- and chemosynthetic) mats found in...
CGCTTGAGGGAGCTGCCCTTGGCGGCCAGGCTTTGCTGGTAGCGATTGAGGCGCTGGCCGACGAGGGTGTAGGGATCAGGGGCGGTATTGGTCATGGGAGCCTCCAAAGGGCTTCGTGGGGAAAACAAAAAACCCCGATGCGCGGGATCGCGAATCGGGGTGGGATGACTGCCGGAAGGGGTTCTGTCTAGGGATGACCCTCACCGACCACCACGCGATCCGCGTGAAGGCCGTGATTATTATTGCGGTTGTTGGTGCAGGAGAGGGTCATGGGGCAGAACTCGATCCCCCAGGATGGAGGCCCGGGTGGAGTTTGTCAAGAATGTGATCGCCGCTACACCTTCGCCAAAGCGCGTTGCCCTGTGGAGAAGGTAAACTTGGCGCGGAATAAGACGTTCCCATCCAGCGAGGTCCACCGTGAATCAGCAATTCCAGAACCATCTGGTCACCGAAACACAGAAGCTCCGGGACCAGGGCTTTTTCAAGATCGAGCGCACCATCACCTCTCCCCAGCAGCCCCGGATGGTGGCCAATGGCAAGCAGGTGGTCTGTCTCTGCGCCAACAACTACCTGGGCCTCGCCAACCATCCCGCCCTCCGCCAGGCGGCCAAGGACGTCATGGATACCCATGGCTTCGGCATGGCCTCCGTGCGTTTCATCTGCGGGAAACAGGACATCCACGCGGAGCTCGAACAGAAACTCGCCGAATTCCTGGGCATGGAGGACGCCCAGCTCTACTCGAGCTGCTTCGATGCCAACGGCTCCGTGTTCGAACCGCTGATGCTGGAAGAGGATGCCATCATCTCCGACGAACTGAACCACGCCTCCATCATCGACGGGATCCGTCTCAGCAAGGCCAAGCGTTTCCGCTACAAGAACAGCGATATGGCCGACCTGGAGACCCAGCTCAAGGCTGCGGAGGACGCGGGCTCCCGCTTCAAGCTCGTGGTCACAGACGGCGTCTTCAGCATGGACGGCTACATCGCCAAGCTCGGCCAGATCTGCGACATCGCCGAGAAGCACGGGGCCATGGTCATGGTGGACGACAGCCACGCCGTGGGTTTCATGGGCAAGCACGGGCGCGGCACCCACGAACACTGCGACGTCATGGGCCGGGTGGACATCCTCACGGGGACCTTCGGCAAAGCCCTGGGCGGAGCCTCGGGGGGCTACATCGCCTCCACCAAGACCATCATCGGTTGGTTGCGCCAGAAGGGCCGCCCCTACCTCTTTTCCAACTCCGTGGCGCCCTCCATTGTGGCGGCGACCCTGAAGGTGCTGGAGGTTCTGAAGAGCAGCGGGGATCTCATCCAGCGGGTCCACGAGAACGGCCGCTATTTCCGCGCGGAGATGGAGAAGCGTGGGTTCGTCCTCCAGCCCGGCGAGCATCCCATCGTGCCCGTCATGCTCTACGACGCCCCCCTGGCCCTTGATTTCGCCGCGCGGCTGCTGGAGGAAGGGGTCTACGTTGTGGGCTTCTGCTTCCCCGTGGTGCCCCAGGGCAAGGCGCGCATCCGCACCCAGATGAGCGCCGCCCACACCCGCGAGGATCTCGACTTCGCCGTGGCCGCTTTCGAGAAGGTTGGCAAACAGCTTGGCGTGATCAAGTAGAAAAAATGAGCCACGAAGACACACGAAGACACACGAAGAAATGCAAAAAGCAGGAAGGGGAGCGGATATCTTTCCTGTCGGTTCTTGCTTTTCTTCGTGTTGGCGCGAAGCGCCCTTCGTGTGTCTTCGTGGCTCCCGGTTTTTTCCCCTGAGATGAATCATCCACAAGGAGCAATCCATGAGAGCACTCGTCAAGGCTGAACGTGCGGTGGGACTCACTATGATGGACGTCCCGGTTCCCGAAGTGGGGCCGAACGACGTCCTGATCCGCATCCACAAGTCCGCCATTTGCGGCACGGACATGCACATCTGGAACTGGGACCCCTGGGCCCAGAAGACCATTCCCGTACCCATGCACGTGGGCCACGAGTATGTGGGAGTCATCGAGAAAGTGGGCAGTGCGGTCACCGGCTACAAGGGCGGTGAGCGCGTCACCGGCGAGGGGCACATCGTCTGCGGGCACTGTCGCAACTGCCGCGCGGGCAAGCGCCACCTCTGTCCCAATACCGTCGGCGTGGGGGTGAACCGTCCCGGTTCCTTCGCGGAATACCTCTCCCTTCCCTCGGAGAATGTCTTCCCGGTGCCCTCCAGTATTCCCGATGACGTCGTCTCCATCTTCGATCCCTACGGCAACGCGGCCCATACAGCCCTCTCCTACGAAATGGTGGGAGAGGATGTCCTGATCACAGGAGCTGGCTCCATCGGCATCATGGCGGCCGCCATCTGCAAGAAGGCCGGGGCCCGCAACGTCGTCATCACCGATGTGAACGACTACCGCCTGGATCTGGCCCTGAAGCTGGGCGCCACTTATGCCGTCAATGTCTCCAAGCAGGAACTCAAGACCGTGATGAAGGACCTGGGCATGACCGAGGGCTTCGATATCGGCCTGGAGATGAGCGGAAACGCTCACGCCTTCCGCAGCATGCTCGACGCCATGGTGAACGGAGGCCGGGTCTCCCTCCTGGGGATTTTCGGCGAAGACGCCGCCATCGACTGGGGCAAGGTCATTTTCAAGGGGCTCTTCCTCAAGGGCATCTATGGCCGGGAGATGTTCGAGACCTGGTACAAGATGACGGCCATGATCCAGAGCGGCCTGGATATCAGCGGCGTGATCACCCACCGCTTTCCCATCGAGGAATACCAGAAGGGCTTCGAAGCCATGAACAGCGGCAAGTCCGGCAAAGTCGTCCTGGACTGGGGCGTCAAGTAGACCTCACCACGGAGACACGGAGAGCACGGAGAAAGAAGCACGGAGAAAAACGGAGAAAGGCAAACGACAGACTGCGTGGATTGTTTTCGCCTTGTTTTGCTTTTCTCCGTGAAATCCTCTGTGTCCTCCGTGTCTCCGTGTCTCCGTGGTGAGCCTGTGGTGAATTTGGTTATTTCACCGGCTGGGGTCGGGGGATCTCCGGCAGGGCACCTAGGCGGTAGATCTCGCCGTCAACGAAGAAGACATCGGCGGCCATGCCCTCGCCCCCGGGCCGGAGGTCCACGCCCAGGCTCACCAGATGGTAGCCGTCGTAGGCGGTGTTGAACTTCTGGCTGACGGCGCCGCGCTTGCCTTTGATGTCCACGATGGGGTTTTTCACGAAAGGCCGGTACAGGAGGGGGTGTCCCCAGGGGGTTGCGGGCAATTTCTCGAGGTATTCGGGCACGAGAGCGGTGAGCGAACCCGGGTAGGCGTTCTCGTTGCCCTTGTACCGGGTGAGGGCGTTGGCGACCCGCCGCATGACGTCCAGCAGCTCTTTCTGGCGCTGTTGGAGGTCCTGTTTCAGGATGACATCGATCAGGTAGAGATCCTTGCTGGCCTGTTTCCCAGCCTGGGTATCCGGGAACTGCTGGGAAATCATCTGCATCATACTCTTGGCTTCAGGGGTCTTCCCTTGCTTGTTGAGCTCCACAGCCTCGTCGTAGAGACTGTCCGGAAGCCGGGGGTCGCTGGAGTCGCAGGACAACACCAGGAGGGCAAGAAGGGCCGAGGCGAGGGCGGAGCGTCGGAGCATGGCCGAACCATAGCACCATCCTCGCGTCCGATGAAGGGGGTGCACTAGACTTAGTGTTCTGGATACTCGCAGGAACCGATCCATGAATCCCGGGGGCGTGATGCATCTTCTGGCCCAGCACTCTGCCGACTTCGATCCCAGCAAGCCTTGGAGCGAGCGGGAATCCACTCTCCGGGGGAGTTCCCGGCTCTTCGACCAGGTTGCGACCTGGAGAACCTCCCCGCACACCGGCCGCGCCCATGAGTTCACCCGTCTCCTCTGCCCGGACTGGGTGAACGTCATCGCCTTCACCGCTCCAGAGGCCGGGAGCGAGTTGCTGGTGGTGGAGCAATTCCGCCATGGCATCGACGCACCTACCTTCGAGATCGTAGGTGGGGTCTGTGACCCAGGGGAGGAACCCTTCCACAGCGCCGCCAGGGAACTGCGGGAAGAGACAGGCCACGTCTCCGAGCATTGGGTTTCTCTGGGCAGTTGCACCCCCAATCCGGCGGTGCAGAACAACCACTGCCACTTCTTCCTGGCCCTGGACTGTCAGTCCACGGGGCCCCTGGAGCTGGATCCTTCCGAAGAGCTGAGGGTCTGGGCCATGCCCTGGCAGGAATGGCAGGCTCAGCTCCGGACCGGGGGCATCCACCATGCCCTGGTCCTGGCCGCTTTCCTGAGGCTCTACGTCTGGGAAGGCTGGGATGAACTCCGGAAGGTTCTGGAAGGATCCGCTCCCCCCTCGCGGATCTGACCGGAGATGTCCCCCGAAAGCCCCCGGAACCGCTACCATGGGAGGCGATACCGGAGATCCCCATGGCCACCGAATGCTCCTTCGACGTCGTGTCGAAAGTCAATATGGACGAAGTCAAGAATGCCATCACCATGGCCATGAAGGAGATCGCCCAGCGGTATGACTTCAAGGGCTCCGTTTCCGATATCGAACTCAAGGACGACGCCCTTCTCATCCTCAAGAGCGACGATGACGTGAAGCTCAAGGCGGTCATCGATGTGCTCCAGTCCAAGCTGGTCAAGCGCGGTGTCACGATCCGCTCCATGGAATACGGGAAGGTCGAGTCGGCGACCAAGGGGACCGTCCGGCAGGAAGTGAAGATCCTGCAGGGCATCCCCATCGAAAAGGCGAAGGCCATGGTCAAGGTCCTCAAGGATGCCAAGGTGAAGGTTCAGGCCGCGATCCAGGGCGAACAGCTGCGCATCTCCGGCAAGAGCAAGGACGATCTCCAGGAGTGCATGACCCTGCTCAAGAAGAACGACCAGGGCATGGACCTGCAGTTCACCAACTATCGAGGCTGAATGTCCCGCCTGGAGGTCCTCCACTACTTCACGCCCATCGCCGGGAAGCTCGCGGCGGTAGAGGACGAACTGGAGGCATTGCTGGCGAGCGAACTGCCGGTGGTGCGGAGACTGGCGGAGCATGTGCGCGGCGGGCAGGGCAAGCGCCTGCGGCCTGCCCTCGTGCTGCTCGCCGCGAGATTCTGCCAGGCGGAAACCCGGGAGGATATCCGGTTCGGAGCCATCTTCGAGCTGATCCATACCGCGACCCTCGTGCATGACGATGTCATCGACCACGCGACGCTGCGTCGCCGTAAACCCACGCTGAACGCCCTGTGGGGTAACACCCTGACGGTCCTCTTCGGGGATCTGCTCTACCTCCAGGCCATGTCCAGCGCCATCCGCGGACGGAACTGGCGCCTCATGGAGATCCTCTGCGATGTCACCACCCGCATGATCGAGGGGGAACTGCTCCAGAACGACTGCCTCTACAAAGCGAACACCACCCGCACGGACTACTTCGAGATCCAGGAACGCAAGACAGCGCTGCTCTTCAGCGGCTGCACGGAAAGCGCTGTGGTCATGGCCGGCCGTCCCGAGTCCGACTGCGCGGCCATGCGAACCTATGGCCTGGAGATCGGCCGGGCATTCCAGCTGGTGGACGATCTCCTGGACTACACCGCCACCAGCGAAGAGCTGGGCAAACCGGCCCTCTCGGATCTCCGGGAAGGGAAGCTGACCCTGCCGCTACTCACCCTGCTGGAGCGTGCCCCCAGGGACACGGAGCCCATCGTCCGCCGCATCTGGGCGGCCGGGGAGGCCAGCCCCATCCAGCCCGGGGATGAAGCCCAGCTGCGGGACTTGATGAAGCGGCATGACGCCCTATCCGAAACCCGTGCACTGGCTGCCAAGTCCTCCGAGGCCGCCGTTGCGGCTCTGTCAGCGGTGGAGGGTGATGTCTCCATCAAGAAGCTCCTGGCGGAAATCCCGGAGATCCTTCTGGAGAGAAGCAAGTAGAGAACGCACTTCCCGCTTCAAAATGAGACAAACAGCACTCCCACCAAGTCCACCAAGAAAAGCACCAAGCTCACCAGGAACCGTGTCTTCACAAATTAGGTTCCTTGGTGTCCCTTGTGCCTCTTGGTGGGAGCTTCTTTCTTGTCGATAACGAAACGGTATTACAGCGGCATGGGCCGATCTTCGCCTCTGGGATCCCACTTGTAGTTGTTGCGTTTCAGGGTGGCCATGAAGGTCTCCTTGTCTGGGCACTTGATGTAGGCTTCCATGGGCTCGATCTTTCCGGCCTGGATGAGTTCCATCAGGGCGTCGTTCATGAGCTTCTGGCCATAGGCCCGGCCGGTCTGCATGGCGGAGGTGATCTGGTAGTTCTTGCCTTCGCGGATGAGGTTGGCGATGGCGGGGGTGACGAAGAGGCTCTCGATGGCCGCGATGCGACCGCCGCCGATCTTCTTCAGAAGGCTCTGCGAAATGGCGGCCTTCAGGGAATCCGCCAGCATCACGCGGATCTGCTGCTGACGATCCGGCGGAAACTGGTCCACGATGCGGTCGATGGTGCCGATGGCGCTGCTGGTATGCAGGGTCCCGAAGACCAGATGGCCGGTGATGGCCGTCTCCAGGGCGATGGCGATGGTCTCCAGGTCCCTCATCTCGCCCACCAGCACGATGTCCGGGTCCTCCCGGAGGGCAGCCCGGAGGCCGGTCTTGAAACTCTCGGTGTGGGTGCCCACCTCCCGCTGGTTCACGAGGCAGTTCTTCCGGGGATGGACGAATTCGATGGGGTCCTCGATGGTGAGGATGTGATCCCTGCGCTGCTGGTTGGCCAGATCGAGGATGGCGGCCAGGGTCGTGGACTTGCCGCTGCCCGTGGGGCCCGTCACCAGGACCAGGCCCTTCGAGAGCCCCGCCAGGCGCCGGATGGGATCCTCCAGGCCAAGCTTGTCGGGGTTGGGGATCTGGTTGGGGATCACCCGGCAGACCAGTCCGGGGCCCACGCGGTCCTGGAAATAGTTCACCCGCAGGCGGCAGTTGCCGGCTTCAAAGGAATAGGCGAAGTCGGCGTCGTTCTTCTCCAGGAAACGGGTCCAGGCGTGGGGAGGCGCCAAGGCCTGCATCATCTCCTTGATCTGGTTGGGTCCCAGAATGCCGAAGTCGGTGAGTTCCACCATGTCCCCGTCGATTCGAGCGATGGGTACTTCGAAGGAACTGCAGTGGATATCGGAGCCCTTATGGTCCAGGAGGACCTGGAACAGGCGCTCGGAAAGGGGCTGATTCCCCAGGGGGGCCTGGAATACCGGGGTGGGGGCGGGGGTGGGGGCGGGGACTGGAACTGGAGTGGGGAGGGGGGAAGGCTGGCAGGGACCCGATCGGTCTTCGTCCAGCGCAATGGCCGGAGCACTATTCGGGATGGGAGCGGGAGCCGGGGAGCGGGGGAAATCGATTTCCAGCTCCTCGGGGTCTTCCTGCCCGAGAGGTTCCGCTGCGATGCGAATGCCCGTGGGGAGCCGCTGCAGATTCAAACAGAAGGTCTGGAGCCCCGCAGTGTGGTTGAACCGGGCCTCTCCGGTATTCATCCAGGCTTCCGCCAGGTGGGTGGGCATGACTTCCCGGGCGAGCAGTTCCAGCATTGTGGGGGGGACCGGCGTGGACAGCAGGGGTAACCTCTGGCCGTCCGGAAGCTGCAGCCAGGGTTGCTGATTGGGTTCCAGGCACAGGGAGCTCGCCCCCTTCGATGCGGCATGGGCGAGGAGCCTGTCCAATTGGGCCATGATGTTCTCCAGGAGGCGGGCATCTATTCTACAGAGAATGCCTTGCGGGTAGACTCGTTCCACACTCCACTTTGCCAGCCTGCTTCGCCCTTGGGAGGAATCCATGAATATTCATGAATATCAGGCGAAAACCCTTCTGCGGGAGTACGGCGTGGCGACCCAGGCAGGGCAGATCGCCCTGGATGGGGAAGAGGCCCGCAAGATCGCCTCCGGGTATGGCGGGAAGGCGGTGGTCAAGGCCCAGATCCATGCCGGGGGGCGAGGGAAGGGGGGGGGCGTGAAGTTCGCCAAGACCCCGGAAGAGGCTGCGGAGCTCTGGAGCCGCATGATGGGAATGAGGCTGGTCACGAAGCAGACGGGACCGGAAGGCCGCCTCGTGCGGACGGTGTTCGTCTGCAATCCAGTGGATATTGCCCGGGAGCTCTACCTGAGCCTCCTGGTGGACCGTGGCACCAGCCGGGTCACCCTGCTCGCCTCCACGGAAGGGGGTGTGGAGATCGAGGAAGTGGCTGCACACACGCCGGAGAAGATTGTCAAAGTGGTCATCGACCCCGCCGTGGGGATCTCCGGATTCCAGGCGCGTCGGATCTGTTTCGCACTGGGTCTGGGGGGCGAAACCTTCAAGCAGGGCCTCGTGTTCATCCAGAACCTCTACTGTCTCTTCGTGGAAAAGGATTGCACGCTGGTGGAAATCAACCCCCTCGTGGTCACCGAGCAGGGGGACGTACTGGCCCTGGACGCCAAGATGAGTTTCGACGACAACGCCCTGGCCCGGCATCCGGAGATTCTCGCCTTCCGGGATCTGAACGAGGAGGCCCCCCAGGAGGTCGAGGCCGCTAAATTCAATCTGAACTTCATCAAGCTGGACGGCAACATCGGCTGCATGGTGAATGGCGCCGGTCTGGCCATGGCCACCATGGACATCATCAAGTACCACGGGAGCAGTCCTGCCAACTTCCTGGACGTGGGTGGCAGCGCCACCGAGGACGCGGTGAAGAACGCCTTCCGCATCATCCTCCAGGATCCGGCGGTGAAAGCTGTTCTGGTGAACATCTTCGGAGGCATCATGCGCTGCGATATCGTGGCGGCGGGCATCGTGAAGGCGGCCCAGGAGATCGGCATCCAGGTGCCGGTGATCGTGCGCCTGGAAGGCGCCAAGGTCGAGGAAGGGAAGCGGATCCTGGCCGAGAGTGGCCTGAAGCTGATCGTCGCCTCGGGGCTTGAAGATGCGGCTGCCAAGGCCGTGGCTTCCGTTTGAGTGCACAAAGGAGACTGGAAATGTCCGTGCTGGTGGACCGCGATACCAAGCTGATCGTGCAGGGGATTACCGGGAAACAGGGCCTCTACCATGCCATGGGCTGCCGGGAGTATGGCACCCGGGTGGTGGGCGGCGTGACTCCAGGCAAGGGTGGCACCCAGGTGGAGGGATTTCCTGTCTTCGATTCCGTCGCCCAGGCCAGGGCGGAGACGGGCACCAACGCCACGATGATCTTCGTGCCTCCCCTGGTGGCGATGGATGCCATCCTGGAGGCCCTGGACGCTGGCATCGAGCTCATCGTGTGCATCACCGAGGGCATCCCCGTGCTGGATATGGTGAAGGTCAAGCGCGCCCTTTCCGAGTATCCCCAGAGCCGTCTCATCGGGCCCAACTGTCCCGGGGTCATCAGCCCGGGCAAGGGCAAGATCGGCATCATGCCAGGCCACATTCACACGCCTGGGCATGTGGGCGTGGTCTCCCGTTCCGGCACCCTCACCTACGAGGCCGTAGGACAGCTCACGGCGCTGGGCATCGGCCAATCCACCTGCATCGGCATCGGCGGCGATCCCATCAACGGCAGCAACTTCATCGATGTCCTGGAACTCTTCAACCAGGACCCCGACACCCATGCGGTGGTTCTGATCGGAGAGATCGGGGGCGGAGCCGAGGAGGCGGTGGCCACCTACGTCCGGGCGAACATGACGAAACCGGTCGTAGCCTTCGTTGCCGGGCAGACCGCCCCGGCGGGGCGCCGCATGGGCCATGCGGGAGCCATCATCAGCGGCGGCAAGGGAGGGGCTGCCGAGAAGATGGCAATCATGTCGGCGGCTGGGATCACGATCGTGAAATCCCCAGCGGACATGGGGAAGGCCATGGCGGAGAGGCTCGGGAAGGGGTGAAACTCCGGGGGAGTTGCTATCCTCCAGGCAGGTTCTTCGTGAGGTTGTCATGTCCCTGGAGTCCGGTACCGCCCTCGGGCCCTATCAAGTCCTCCGCAAGCTCGGGGCAGGGGGTATGGGCGAGGTCTACGTCGCCTCGGACCCCCGCCTGGGCCGGGAGGTGGCGATCAAGGTGCTGCCTGCGGGGATGGTCCGGGAGGCGGAATCCCTCAAGCGCTTCCAGCAGGAAGCCCTGGCGGTGGCAGCCCTCAACCACCCGAACATCGTCCACGTCTACGATGTGGGCACAGCGGAAGATGGCTCGCCCTATCTCGTCATGGAACTCCTGGAGGGGGAATCCCTGCGGGACCGGATGGCCAGTAAGCCCATGCCGGTCCGCAAGGTGGCCGAACTCGCGGCGCAGATGGCGCGCGCCCTGGGAGTGGCCCACGCCAAGGGGATCATTCACCGGGATCTCAAGCCTGAGAACGTCTACCTGACCAAGCAGGGACCCGTGAAGATCCTGGATTTCGGGCTGGCCAAGCTGGCGGCGCGGCCCATGGCCGATGCTTCCACCGACGACGCCACCCGGGCCCTGAACACGCAGGCGGGCATGGTCCTTGGAACCATCGGCTACATGGCCCCGGAACAGGTGCAGGGGCTGCCCGTGGATGCCCGGGCGGACATCTTTGCCCTGGGGGTCGTGATGTGGGAGATGCTCTCGGGCAATCATCCCTTCCGGGGCAGTTCGGCCATCGACACCATGCACGCCATACTCCGGGAGGAACCGCCTGAGATTGCCTCGGAGCTGGGGCTGCCCCCTGCCCTGGAGCGCCTCCTCCGGCGTTGCCTGGAAAAGGATCCCGATGCCCGGTTCCAGAGTGCCCAGGATCTCTCCTTCCAGTTGGAGAGCCTCGCAGAAGCCAGCGGCATGTCCAAGACCAGGCTGCTTGCCGTGACCGAGGACTCCGAGCGCCCCTGGTACCGCTCTCCCCACAGGTTCCTCTATCCTCTTCCGATCCGGCTCCCTCAGCGGCTCCGGGTCTGTTTCTGGGACCGGGTGCAACTGAGCGTGGTCTATCCTCTCCTGGCAGGCATCCTGGTGCTCGCCCTGCTGGCCGTCGGGGGAATCCTCGAGCTTGGTCGCCTGGGACATTCGGAACTGAGTGAAAAATACGAACCGGCCGTGGAATTGACGGGCATTCTCCAGTCTGCGGCCATCTCCCGGGACGGGAAGCATGCGGCTTTCGCGGTGAGCGATGGTGCCGGCCCCGTGAGGCTCCTCTATCGGCAAGGCAGCGATATTCGTTCCATCACCGAGGTGGAAAAGCCTCCTGCCACGGAGGTGCTGGCCATTGCCGACACCGGGACGGCTTTGCTGAGGAACGCCGAAGGATCCGTGTTCCAGATGGAACTCGGCCAGAATGCTTCAGAAATGCAGATCGCCACCAAGGTGCTGGAGGCGGACCTCGCCTCCGACGGGACCAAGGTCGCCCTGCTCCGCAATGGCCCCGACGGCTACAGCATCGAATACCCAGCCGGGCGGATCTGCTACCAATCGAAGCAGAAGATCCGGGACCTCAGGATATCTCCGAAGGGCGATGCCTTGGCCTTCCTTGAGCAGGAGCCCAACCGCTTCTTCTTTCATCTGAAATGCTGGAGATCCAACGGCCCTGTGGAGAGCTGGAAGGGCGGGGGGCCTCTGAGCCCCAGGGGCGGCTTCTTCGAGGGGAGCCTGCGAGGCCTGGCCTGGAACGCCGAAGGGGATGGATTGTTTCTGGCTACCCAGGGGAACCTGATCGGTCTCCTGAAAAAGAACGGGGAGCAGGTTCTGCATCGGAACGCGGGCAACCTGCGGATCTACGGGGCCACCCACGATGGCCTCCTGCTTGAAGTGGGGGCCGAAGTGATGGCCACGCGCGGACGCCTCAAGGGTTATGAGAAGGAGCAGAACCTCTCCTGGATAGGGGGGACCCTGGAAGCGGTTTCGGGGGATGGCTCCCAGTTGCTGGTATCAAGGGAGGACGAAATCTGGGTGCTCCCCTCGGATCAATCCAAGGGGCGGAAAGTTGGCATCGGCAGTGTGGAATCGTTCTCGAGCACTGGACAGGTGGTCCTGTATTCAGATACGGAGCGCGTCTATGCTGTGCCTTCCCAGGGGGGCGATCTCCGGACCCTCGCCACGGCCGAGGAGTTGAAGGCCTTGGGGCTTGCGCTGACCAGCGGGGAGGGGCCGTCCGCGCGGTTTGCCATTTCGGAAGATGACCGCTGGGGGTTGATCTATTCAGGACAGATGCTGGCCCGCAAGCGCCTGGATGGGACAGGAGACCTGGAACCCGTGAAGCTCACCCTGGGGGGCCTGCAAGAGGGGTGGAGCCTCTTTGCAGCCTCCTCGCCAGACGGGGTGCAAATCGCCCTGCAGGTCCGGGAGGGGAATGCCGGGAGCAGCCTTGTGGCCCTGGACAGCCTTTCCGGGAAGGAACTCGCGCGCGTTCCCGCAGACAAGTCCGAGCGGATGATGGGGTGGCAACCAAGGGGAGGCTTCCTTGTCTTTGCCACGGTTGACGGCACGGGAGAGCTGCGCCGTGTGGATCCCAAAGGCCAGCGGACCGTGCTGCGCACCCTGGAACCGCCCCTGGCCAATGCCTCAGGCCGTTTCCGGAACATCCGAGGGTCCGCCGATGGGGCCTACTACATCTACCGCTACTCCGCTACCGGCATCTCTCAACTGGTGCTCGGCAAAGGGTTGTAGGCTCGGTGGAAAGGCCGACGTTCACTCTCCGTGGATGTCGCTGCGCCGCATGATCGTGTAGCCCTCTTCCTGGAGCGCTGCGGTGGCCGCCTCGATCGCGTCGAAGCGGAAGATCATGATGGACTGGGCATCGTGGCGATCCGTGAAGGCGTACATGTACTCGATGTTGATCTGCCGCCTGCTGAAGGTGTCGATGAGCCGGTAGAGGGCACCGGGGGTGTCCTCCAGGACCACGGCGAGCACATCCGTCCGGGAGCAGGTAACGTGCTCGGCCTTCAGGGCCGCATAGGCCTCCTCGGGCCTGGTGACGATCATGCGCAGGATGCCGAAATCGCTCTGTTCAGCGATGGTCAGCGTGCGGATGTTGATGGCCCGGTCCGCCAGCACCTTGAGCACGTGCTGAAGGCGCCCCGGCTTGTTCTCCAGGAAGACGGAAAGCTGGGTGATGTTCATGGCTTTCTCCCGATCATTTGCATTCACCACGGAGACACGAAAGACACAGAGAAAAGAACACGGAGAAGGAAAGAATGATCATCTTGCTTTTCTCCGTGAAAGCCTCCGTGAACTCGGTGTCTCCGTGGTGGGTTTCAAGACAATTTCCTCTTGTCGATGACGCGCTTGGCCTTGCCGGCGCTGCGTTCGAGAGTCGTGGGTTCCACCAGGGTGACCTTGGCGGAGATGCCCAGGATGCTGCGGAGGCGGGCAACGATCTTCTCCGCGAGGGCGTTCATGACCTTCAGCTCGTCGGAGAAGATCGTTTCACCGACTTCCACCATGACCTCGAGATCGTCCATGGTCCCCTGGCGATCCACCACGATCTGGTAGTGGGGCTCCACGCCCTCGACCTCCATGAGCAGGGCTTCGATCTGGGAGGGGAAGACGTTGACGCCTCGGATGATGAGCATGTCGTCGGAACGCCCACAGACTTTGTCCATCTTGATGAGGGTCCGGCCGCAGGAGCAGCCCTCGCGGTAGAGCCGGGTGATGTCCCGGGAGCGGTAGCGGATGACCGGGCAGCACTCCTTGCTGAGGGAGGTGTAGACGATCTCCCCCTGGGATCCCTCCGGCAGTACCTCGCCGGTGTCGGGATCGATGATCTCCACGTAGAAGGCATCCTCGAACACATGCAGACCGCTCTTGGCGGAGCATTCGCAGGAGACGCCGGGGCCGATGACCTCGGAGAGTCCGTAGATGTCGAAGGCTTCGATGCCCATGCGGGTCTCGATCTCCCTGCGCATGGCTTCGGTCCAAGGCTCGGCCCCGAAGATGCCCCGGCGCAGCTTCGTCCTGCGGAAATCGAAGTCCGGCAGGTGCCTGGAGGCGAAATCCACCATGTTGATGGCGTACGAAGGCGTGCAGGCCAGCATGGTGGTGCCGAACTCCCGCAGGAGCATCAGCTGGCGGTCCGTGTTGCCGCCGGAGATGGGGATGACGGTGGCGCCCAGTTTCTCGCCGCCGTAGTGGACCCCGAGTCCTCCCGTGAAAAGGCCGTACCCGTAGGCCACCTGCAGCACATCGTCGGCGGAACCTCCTGCTGCAGCGAGGGTGCGGGCCATGAGCGTGGCCCACAGCTCGATATCGCTGCGGGTGTAGCCCACCACCGTGGCATTGCCCGTGGTCCCCGAGGAGGAATGCACCCGTACGACTTCCTTCATGGGCACCGCGAAGAGTCCGTACGGCGAATGGTCGCGCATCTCCTGCTTGGTGAGGAAGGGGACCCGCCGCAGGTCCTCCAGGGACTTCATCTGATCGGGGTGGAAACCGGCGTCGGTGAAGGTCTTCCGGTAGTGGGCGTTGTGCTCGTAGGCGTGCTGCAGGGACCAGCGGAGGCGCTCCAGTTGGAAGGCCTTGAGCCTGGGCAGATTCATGGATTCGAATTCGGGACTGAACATGGCAAACCTTATGCGTGTCATTTCATCCTATTCACGCTACGCATCCTCACCTAGCGGCTTATGGACCTATAATCGGAACGTGTCCATCCTCGCCCTCCAACTCCACGAGCCCGCCGCCGGAAGGGTGCGCCAGTGGTGGGATATTCTGGAACGGGACGCGGGGCTTTCCGGGGTTCGCCGGGTGCCCTTTCCCCATCTGACCCTCTTCGGTTTCGACGGGATCGATTACCCCAGCATCCAGAAAACCCTTGAGGCATTTTCCGAAAGAACGCCACCGCTGACATTGCAAAGTGTGGGCCTTGGGATGTTCTGCAAGCCCGTGTCCGTGATCTATACCCCGGTCATCCGCAGCCTGGAGTTGACGGAGCTCCATCGGAGCCTGTGGGAAATCGTCCTGGGTCTCGGCGGGCACATGCACGGTCTGTACGCACCGGAGCGGTGGATCCCTCACCTGACCCTGGCCCAGTTCGATCTCACCCGGGACAATCATTTATTGGCCCTGAAGGTACTGATGGAGCTGGACCTCCAGCTGGTGTTCGAGGTCCGGAACCTCTCTCTTTTCACCTTCATCGGCCCCCGGTACGAGCCTCTGGAAAGATATCCGTTGCTCGGGGGCACCCCGATGCATCAAAAATAAGGGAGGCAACTCGGAAGGATGCGTGAACTCGTGAAAGCCCACCTCGACCACAAGCGTTCCTGGTACGACTTCGACTACTGCTATCCGGTCATTTCCCGGCGCAGCAAGGGCGTCAGCCTGGGTGTGAACCTTAACCCAAACAAGGTCTGCAACTTCAATTGCGTCTACTGCGAGGTGGACCGGCTCCACCCGCCCCGGCGCAAGGATGTGGACCTGGACCAGCTGGAGCAGGAGATGGCAGCGCTCATGGACCTGGTGACGAGCGGCGAACTCTACCAGGTGCCGCCCTTCGACTCTGCCAGGCCGGAACAGCGGCGCCTCAACGATCTTGCCTTCTCCGGGGATGGCGAGCCTACCTTGGCCAAGGAATTTCCCGCCTGCGTGGAGCGTCTGGCAAAACTGAAACAGGCCAAGGGGCTCCACGACTGCAAGCTGGTGCTGATCTCGGATGCGACCCTGCTGCAAGCCCCTGGTGTGATCCGGGGCTTGGAGATCCTGATGGCGAACCAGGGCGAAGTCTGGGCCAAGCTGGATGGCGGCACGGAGGCCCATTTCCGGGAGATCAACCGCTCGCGGGTTCCCTTCGAGAAGATCCTGGGCAACCTCCTTGCCACGGCAAAGCGATGGCCCATCACCATCCAGACCCTCTTCCTGGAATGGCAGGGGAGGGGACCTTCCGATGCCGAGGTGGAGGCCTACATTGCCCGCCTGAGTCGGATTCTCGCCGGGGGCGGCCTGCTGCAGGGCCTCCAGCTCTATACCGTGGCTCGTGCCACGCCGGAACCCGAAGCCCGGCCTCTCAAGGCCGCCCTCCTGGATGCGGTGGCGGTGAAGGTGCGGCGGGCTCTCCCCGGGGTACCCGTGGAGGTGTTTTACGGGCCCGACGATCCGGGCCATGTCTAGCGGCTTCCGCTCCACCTGTTTCGCGGCGCTGACCCTGTTGGGCTGCCGTTCCCGCGCGCCGGAGCCTCCGGTGGCTCTCCCCTCGCAAGTGACGCTGGTCGCCGTGGGGGACATTCTCATGCACGGGGACGTGAAGCGGGCGGCGGCTGCTCTGGGGGGCTTTGAATCCTTGTGGGCGGAGGTGACCCCTCTGTTCCGGAGTGCGGATCTGGTCTTCGGCAATCTGGAGACGCCCATCGCCCCGCTCATCGGCCAACCCGGCATCCCTTACCTTTTCAACGCCCCGCAGGAGCTTCCGGAGGCGCTGAGGCATAGCGGTTTCACCATCCTTTCCATGGCCAACAATCATGCCTACGACCAGGGCCCTGCAGGCCTCCAGGAAACCTTGACCCGCCTGGAGGTGGCCGGGCTGATGGCGGTCGGGAGCGGCAGGGACGAAGCTCAGGCCACGGCTGCCCGGATCCTGGAGCGGAACGGCATTCGCATCGCGTTCCTGGCCTGGACGGATCTCCTCAACCGGCGCTGCAACCGGGCAGGGCAGGGGCCTTGGGTCAACCAGCTGGATGTGGATCAGGCCTGCGCGGCTGTGCGTGCGGCCAGAGCCCAGGCGGATGCCGTGGTCGTAAGCATCCACTGGGGCAAGGAAGATCGGCATGACCCAACGCCCCGCCAGCGCGAGGTGGCTCAGCGTCTTCTCGAAGCCGGAGCGGACCTGATCCTGGGGCATCACCCTCACGTCCTGCAGCCTCTTGACGTCTCAGAAGTCGGAGGTCGGCGCGTAGCGGTGGCCTATTCCCTTGGCAATTTCATCAGCAATCAGGATCGATTCTACGATGCGGCGCGCATGTCCCTGGTGCAGGGTGACGAGCGCGACGGAGCGGCAGTGACAGCCACCTTCACCCGCAAAGGATCGAACCGGGTGGAGCTTGAATCGATCGGCTATACCCCCCTCTGGACCGAAAACAATTGGCGGGAAGTCGACTCCGACAAGAGGGTGAGGCGCGAGATCCGTGTTGTAAGGCTGGACAATCCCCCCCGGCAGGCTTGGCCCTGGCTTCCCCGCCGAGGGCGGATCCGGGAAATCATGGGCAGAGACTTGGAAACAGATACATCCAACACGGTGGGCTCTCCTTGAGGCAGGAGTCCTGGAGCGGCTCGCGGCAGGCAAACCTGTAGCGGAGAGGCACATCGATTTTGTCCAGCGCAAAGAGGCTGCCTTATGGGACTATCGTCGGTGGTATCGGCATTGTGCCTTGCGGGATCCGTAGCCGAAAAGGCACGGTTTTTTATATCTGGAGATAAAATTCAAAAATGCTTTACAGTATGCTTTCGTGTATTGACACTGGACCCTCCAGGAGTCAAACTCGAAGTCGAATCGGCTAAATTTCTTCGAAAACCTACTGGTCCATAGATTGAGTACGCCCCCTCTGCCCTTTCCATGGGCCGAGTCGAGGTGGCTGCAGGCTTTTGCTTCTACGCTCTACCACGGAGGTAATGCATGAACATCCCACCCATTTTCTGGTTGGCCCCGGTGGGGTCGATCCTCGCGCTGATCTTCGCGCGGGTCTTCTACAGCGGCATGATGAAGTCCGATCCGGGCTCCGCAGACATGCAGCGGATCGCAGGCTACGTCGAGAAGGGGGCCTTGGCCTACCTGCGGCGGCAGTACCGCGTCGTTGCGATCGTCTTCGTCGTCGTGTTCCTCATTTTCTCGTTCATGGCGTACGTACTGGGAACCCAGAACGCCTGGGTGCCCTTCGCCTTCATCACGGGCGGCTTCTTCTCTGGGCTGGCCGGGTTCCTGGGCATGAAGACGGCCACCAAGGCTTCGAACCGCACCGCCGCGGGCGCCATCAAGTCCCTCAACGAGGGGCTCCAGGTGGCCTTCCGTTCCGGCGCCGTCATGGGTCTGGTGGTGGTGGGTCTGGCCCTCCTTGATATCTCCATGTGGTTCCTTCTCCTCAAGGCCTTCGTTCCCGAGAATTCCGAGACCCTGCACGTCATCACCACCACCATGCTGACCTTCGGCATGGGCGCCTCTCTCCAGGCCCTCTTCGCCCGGGTGGGCGGCGGCATCTTCACCAAGGCTGCGGATGTGGGCGCGGACCTCGTGGGCAAGGTGGAAGCGGGCATCCCCGAGGATGACCCCCGCAATCCCGCCACCATCGCGGACAACGTGGGCGACAACGTCGGCGACGTGGCCGGCATGGGCGCCGATCTCTACGAATCCTATGCGGGTTCCATCCTGGCCACCGCGGCCCTGGGCGTTGCGGCGGGTTACGGCATGGCTGGCGTCATCACGCCCATGGCCGTCTCCGGCATCGGCGTGCTCTTCTCCATCGCGGGCGTCTACATGGTCCGCTCCGGGGAGAAGGCGACCCAGGGCGAACTCCTGAAGGCCTTGGCGCGGGGCGTCAACTTCAGCACCATCCTCACTCTCATCGCCTCCTTCGCGGTCCTGTTCATCTTCCGGGAGTCCTTCCAGGGACATCACGTGGGCTTGTTCGGTTCCGTGGTGGTGGGGCTGGTGGCCGGCTGGGTCATCGGCAAGATCACGGAGTACTACACCTCCCAGGAATATGCGCCGACCCAGTACGTGGCCGAGCAGTCCAAGACGGGTCCCGCCACGGTCATCATCGCCGGCCTGGCCACGGGCATGCAGTCCACGGGCTATCCCGTAATCGTGATCTGCATCGGCATCATCCTGAGCTATGCCTTCGCGGGCGGCTTCGGCAAGGATGTGAATGCCCTCAACATGGGCCTGTACGGCATCAGCCTCGCTTCCGTGGGCATGCTGTCCACCCTGGGCATCACCCTGGCCACGGACGCCTACGGTCCCATCGCGGATAACGCCGGTGGCAACGCCGAGATGACGCA
>JFJP01027555.1_pt1 | contig 18867 bp, 28 predicted proteins | sample 431651 | NCBI WGS metagenome assembly JFJP01 (sample SAMN02602958, study PRJNA72255) | Microbial mat metagenome, whole genome shotgun sequencing project. | biome: fresh water; feature: sink hole; material: water; isolation source: purple microbial (photo- and chemosynthetic) mats found in...
ATTTTTTTTTTTAAATATTTATTTTTAATTTTCTTCAATAATTTGAATATTATTATTTGTTTTCAATTAATTTCTATTTTTCCTGAAGAGAATTCTAAAAATAAAATAAGAAAAAATATTAAAACCGAAGAAATAATCCCATGTATTCAATCCATGATTTTATTTTATCAAACAATTTTCTGCTTATTTATCGTAGCTTGAACGAACAGCTTCCCTTTCATTTGATTTTTCTTTAATTCTTGCATCCTATTTTTCTAAATTAAATCATTTTCATTATCCTATAAACATCTTGTTTATTCTTATACAAAACAAATAAATTTATTTTTTCTAACTAAGTTTTCTTCTGACAAATTCTGTGAATGTGAATAATTGGATTGATAAAATTTTTTGCAATTTATTTATAATTATTTGAAAAATAAACCAGAATCAGCTGGATTTTCAGATTGTGATAAGCCAAAACGATCGTTTTTAATTAAAAGTATGTGAAGTATTGTGAAAATAATACTAATTTACTTGAATAGAAAAAAAAAGGATACAGTAATAATAAAGAATTTCAGTGGCTGCATTTAATAAAAAAATAAATAGTTTAACCCAATTTTTCAAAGACAAATTAAATATTTATTTTTTTAATTCAATATTTTTCAAATTTTAAATAAAAATAATTGAATTTTTTTTGTTATCATCATTAAAAGAAAATAAATAAATAGAAAAAATTAGTAAAAATAAAATTAATCTTTAATCATCTTCACTATATCTTCAATCTCCTTCTCACAGATAATTTCTTCACAGTTAACATATTCTTTCTCATCACTAATTCTCCACAAATCATCATGAAATAATTTTATGCTTTCAAACTTCACATTCTCAGAATCATTCTTTTTTATAATATTTTCTTTTGTAATATTTTCTTTGGAAGAATGCTGCAAAAAACATTTGAGTCTTTTATTGTTTTTTTTTGCCGATGAAAAATCAAAACAATTCAATTTTTTTGTGTAATAGTTTTTTTTGACAATTTGTTGCAAAGGTTTTTCTTGATGAATAAATAAACATCTCAGTCCATAAGGGCAAAAATGCTTGCTATGAAATGAGAGACAAGGTTTTGATTTGTAAAGGGTCTTATTTACCAATTCTTTCTTGTTTAATTCATGTGGTCCATGGGCAAATTTGCATTTTGCTTCATAATTACAAAAACCTTTTGTTTGCCAATTCTTGCACATTTCAGTTTTGAATTTGGTTTCATCAATGATCGTTTTTTGTCTTCTATTGTTCAAAATTGTCAACACTTCATTTTCTTTCAAATCATACAACGTTTCTTCACCGAAATTGTAAAGGAGAATTTGATTTGAGTTTGCTGTATAAATTCTTCGATTCCAACTGATTTGGGGAAAAATATATCGAATTTTGTGGGTAAAATGGGAGAGAACTCATGGGGTTTTCTTTGGAAATTTATTTATTTTGCGTTTTTTGTTGTTGTTTTTATTTTTCTTGTGATTATTCAAAAGAACTCGGTTTTATAATCTGAAAAAACTTTCTGTTTATTCAACAGTCAGCTAACCCTTAATTAAACGATAATAATTTTTAACGCTTAGTTTTTTGCTAACGCTTATATTATATTATTTAAAAGAATTGTTTCGAATTCAACGATCTTGTTTGAAATAAATTTTCAATTTTGAAATTAAAAATACTTCTCCATTTGTTGTTCGTTGTCAGACAAATTTTTATATTAAATAATCTTTTGAAATATTGATGAGAAATGAAAAAAAAAGATGGAATTGAATGTTTATATATATGAGAATTTTTCATTCAAATAAGAAAATTTACATTAAAATTTAAAAACTTCAATAAACATTCAAAACAAATGATGGGCTTTCATTTTCATTCGATGAAATTTTTCTATATTTTTTTATGTTTAAAATTAAAAAGAACTTCTTTTCTTTATAAAAAACAATTTTTTGAAGAAAAGGATATCACAAAAAATTATTTTATTTTGCAATAAATAAATAAAAACAAAATTTAGATATCATCTAAAAATGTCAAAAGGTTATGCCTATGAGCAAAATGTGGCAGCAGTCACTAGAGATTATAATATCGCTCCTCGAGTCGATTATCGAACAGTTATAAAGGTCGATGGTCCTTTGGTTGTTTTAGACAACGTGAAATTCCCAAAGTTCTTAAAAAAACTCATTAAAACTAATTTTTTAAAAATACAAAACTATAGGTATGCTGAAATCGTCAATGTTTGTTTATCAGATGGTACAGTCAAAAAAGGTCAGGTTTTGGAAATAGCAGGCAAACGAGCAGTTGTTCAAGTAAAATTTCATAATTATACAAAAAATATATTAAAAAAATTTGATTAGATTTTTGAGGGAACCTCAGGAATTGATAATCTCTACACTCATTGTGAGTTCACCGGCTCGACTTTAAAAATGGCTATATCAGAAGAAATGTTGGGAAGAACCTTTAATGGATCTGGTATTCCAATTGATAAAGGTCCACCAGTTTTAGCTGAAAAATTCTTGGATATTCAAGTAAAAAGACATTTATAAAATTCATTTAAATAATAAAAAATTAAAGGGACAACCTATTAATCCTTATCAAAGAGTCTATCCAAAAGAAATGATTCAAACAGGAATTTCGGCTATCGATGTGATGAATTCTATTGCCAGAGGACAAAAGATCCCTTTGTTTTCAGCTAATGGTCTTCCACATAATGAAATTGGAGCTCAGATTTGTAGACAAGCTTCTTTGGTCAAAGGAAAAGATATTTTCGACCATTCAGAGGAGAATTTCGCCATTGTTTTCGCTGCTATGGGAGCGAATATGGAGGTTGCTCGTTTTTTTAGAACTGATTTTGAACAGAATGGCTCAATGGAAAGAGTGGTTCTATTCATGAATCTTGCTAATGATCCAACCATTGAAAGAATTATTACTCCCAGATTGGCTTTAACAACTGCAGAGTAATAATAAATTCTTTTTAAAATTATATTATTATCATAATTTTGAAATTAAAATATATTATATTTTTAAATTACAATAGTATTATAATATTTTGATTATATGAGAGCAATTTGATTTTTCCAGAAATTATTATTATAATATATTATAGAAAAGAAAAATTATTTGATGATTTTCTCAAATTTTAATTCTTGTGTAGATATTTGGCTTACGAAAGAGAATTGCATGTGTTGGTTATTCTTACTGATATGTCTGCTTATGCCGATTCTTTAAGAGAAGTCTCAGCAGCTAGAGAAGAAGTACCAGGACGTAGGTCTTACCCTGGTTATTTGTACACAGATTTGTCCACTATTTATGAAAGAGCTGGTAGAGTGCAAGGAGTCAATGGTTCTATCACCCAATTGCCAATCTTATCAATGCCTAGTGATGATATCACACATCCTATCCCTGATTTAACTGGATATATCACTGAAGGACAAATTTTCATTGATAGACAGTTGCATAATAAACAGATTTATCCACCAATTAATGTGTTGCCTTCATTATCACGTTTGATGAAAAGCGCCATTGGGAAAGGAATGACAAGAGTTGACCATCCAGAAGTCTCAAATCAAGTAAAATAATTAAAATCGGGGAGGAATATTTAATTGTATGTTTTTTGTGTAGTTGTATGCAAATTATGCTATTGGGAAAGATACTGCTGCTATGAAAGCTGTTGTGGGAGAGGAAGCACTGTCAGCAGATGATATGTTGTATTTGGAGTTTTTGAAGAAATTTGAATCAGAATTTATTACTCAAGTTTAAATTTATTTAATATTTTGTGTTTTTGATTTTTCTCAAAAAATTTATTGTTTTTTTTAATTTTTATTTTGTTTAAATTAGGGTCCTTATGAAGTTCGAAACATTTTCTCTAGCTTGGATTTAGCCTGGAAGTTGTTAAGAATTTTCCCAGCTGAAAAATTGAAAAAAGTCATTCTCTTAAATTTTTTTTGTTTTTTTCAAAACTTATATTTTCTTCCTAAAAATTAATTTTTTTTCTGTTATTTTGATTAAAAGATCAATGCAAACAACTTGAAAGAATTTTACCTCAGAGATCCAAATAAAAACCTTGCAGATGAGAAAATCGAGAAAAAATAAACAGCAAACAGTTAATTTAAAGTAAGAGTAGTAATTAAAAAAAAAATGGCAAATAATTTTTACAAAAAAACAAAATTTAACTTTATAATTTTTCTTAAAAATAATAAAAAATAAAAAATCTCAGCTCGTTTTTTTTAAGGGATTCAAAAAATGAAATTCCAATACAAGAACTTAATTTTTTTAAAAACACAAAATTTAAAATAAAATTTATCAATTTTAATATTTATTTCTGCAATTTTTAAAAATAAATTTCAAAAAATTAATTGAATCACCAACTCAAAATTTCTAAAAAAGCTATTTTTTTTCAAAAAACTGATTATTTTTTTAAAAGAATCTTTTAACATTTAGTTCATTCTTTCAGTTTTTTAAAGAGATTTCAATTATTTAAAATGAATTTAAATTTAGAAAAGGATCAAAAACCCTCCAACGGTAATCTCCTTTCTCAAAACACACAATCGAACAAACATGCATCCAAACAAGACTACCATTTATATTTAAAGCTCTTAATGCTAGGCAATTCCGGAGTTGGCAAATCATCTTTATTAAGTCGTTTTACTGATAATTACTTCCCTTTGTTTTTAATGGGGACTGCGGGCATAGATTTCAAACATAAATATATAACAATTGATGATAAAATGATTAAATTAGAGATATTTGATACTGCAGGACAAGAAAGGTTTCGAAGCATTACCACAAATTATTATAATGGTGTGATGGGGATCATTCTTATTTATGATATTTCTGATCGAATTTCATTTGAAGATGTGAATAAATGGATGGCACAAATCAAAGAGAATGTTGGAGAAGATGTGGTGATTTTTTTGGTAGGGAACAAAATTGATAAAGAAAGGAGCGTTTTTTTTGAAGAAGGGCAGGGTTTAGCTGAGAAATATAAGGTGTTTTTCGTGGAAACTAGTGCCAAAGAAGCTAATAATGTTGATGAGATTTTTATGGATTTGGTTAAAGATATTTTAAAGAATGAAACAATTTTGAGCAAAAATAATGAGAATGCAAAAAAATTACAAAAGTTTCAATCGAATAATGTACCGTTAAATGCTAGGTATTTGTCATCGGAGAACAAATATTTATTGGAAGAAGAAAAACACTCGGGATGCAGACGGTGCTGCTTTTAAATAGGAATTATCATAGGTGAACAGAAACAGAAACGATATTTAATCAAACTCATTTTTCATTTTTCTTTTTTAAATTTAAAATAATTTTCAAAAATTTTCATAAGTTAAAGAAAAAATTTTGAATTTTCTGTTTACAAGTTTAATTTTTTACAGAATAATTCAAAACATTTTCGAAATTTTTAAAAATTTTTTTTTCACCTAATTTCTTTTCAATCTTTGAATTTCAATAAAAAAATTCAAATCAAACATTTATTCTAAATTTTTTCAAAAAACTCTTTTAAATAATTATTAATTAACTCCTCGATTTTCAGAGACAACTCCTTCGGTGTTGCGGCATTTATGATCAAATGTTCCAATTTTTCCAAATATCTCTTTTCTTCTAAATACACTCCATAAATATTTTCTGCGTAATTGAATTCCATTTGAATTTGTCTTCCATGATAAAGAATGCTTTCCAGACCATTAACAACATAACCTAATAAGGTCATATCTTCTGATAGAAAAGAAAAAATCACATCAATGCAACCGTTCTTTACAAGGATGTCCATTTGATCTTGATTGCATGTTGCACATAAATTGGAAACACAAATTAATCCTTCTTTTTTAACCTTCAAAAATGTTAAAATAAGTTTATAAACACTAAATAATTTAATATTTTCAAATTTCAAATTAAAAAAATCAAATAAAACGAAATTTTTTACATATACAAATATTTCATTAAAAAAAAATAAAGTTTTTGAATTTTTTCAGAAAAGATGAACTAAACTTTTGTCTCATCATCATTTAAGGTTGTTTCCAAAATGTTTTGAATTAAATGCTGAGAATCAAATATATTCTGTATTATTTCAGATGAGCAACACGAAATATTAGAAAGCCCCCACATTATTTCTTTTCTTATTCTCCAGTCTGAATCAGCTAAATAAACAGAGTATACACCAATTACGTCATTTTTTATCAAATCCTAAGTTTTTTTAAATTAAATAAAATTTTTTTGTTGCAAAAAATTGAAAAAAAATCACTTCGACTGTGGTATCATATCCAGTTAAAAGCAATCCTATAATCTTTATACAATGAAATAAAATGATTTTATGTTGTTTGTATTTAGGAATGATGTCTTTCATAATTTGATTGATTAAACTGAAATTAATCTCTAGGATTTGTGCCAAATGATCATCGTTTTCTTGGGCGCTTAAACAAATGGAATAAGTTGCACAAATCAATTCTTTTATTGTTTCAATATCTTGCAAATCAGTTGTTAACAAATAATCTATTACATTTAAAAAATTCTCCACCTAAAAAAATTTACACATGAAAGTTTTTTTAAAAAAACAAAATAATTTTTACATCTTTAAATTTAAAGAGCATTTGATCATTTGTCAAATTTATCATAAACCATGAAATATTCGTTTTAAACTCATCCGACAACGGAAAAGTTGTTGAAACGTCACAAATCAATTCAACAATATTCTCTTTAAACAAAATCTTTTTAATTTCAGGGTCCGAATCTCCAGCCATATTTGAAAACGCCCACAAAGCCTTTATATTTCAAATGAACAAATAAAAAAAATTATATTTCATATTTTTTGTTTAGTACATGTTCTCTTAAAACTAAATTCTCTGAGTTTAATTGTGATTTTAAAACATCTATAATCCCTTCTTCAATAAAATATCTAATAATAAATGAATCTCCTGATAATCCATTTAAAATAATCCAAGTGCATTCAAAGATCAAATCGTCAAAATCTTTAAATTCTTTTGATGTGCAAATATTTATTATAATGGGTAGGAGTTTTGATTGAATAAAGAATTCAAAATTTATCGGTTCTTTTGAGAAATTTATTCTGAAAATTTTAAGTTTTTGTAAAAGAATTTCTTTATCCTTTTTTTTAAAAGCCTCAAATATTTCATTTATTAAGAAAGGATCATCAGGCTTTAAAAATTATGTGTTTAAAGTTTTTTTCAAAAATTGTCGGTTCATTTTAAAAAAAATTACTATAATAGATGAAGAAATGGCCAGTTCTTCTTTAATTATTTCCGAGAATTTCAAACGTTTTGAGTTGAAAATTCCTTCATTGTTCTGTTTTTTTATTTCGACTCTATATTTTTCACGGAGTTGTTTAAGTGTGGAGTTGAATTTGTTTGATTCAACTTCTATAGTATTCATTAATTTTTTTTTTTGCTTAATTTATGCGACTAATAATTTTTTTGCTAAAATTTGAAAGAAAAAAATAAATATTTTAGATTTTTTTTTCAATTTAAAACAAAATACTAAAAAAACTATAATTTAAATTGCTTCTTTTCTCTTAATTCCCTCCATCTTAATAAGGCAATTTTTTTTGTCACAGGGTTTTCTCTATCATAATCCTAAAAAAATAAATTATCCATTATTCTAATAAATTTAATATTTACATTGTCAAACTCTGCTTCAACTTGCTCATAAGGATGAGTTTCATCTTTGGATTTAACATCAAACAACCATTCATTAATATCTTGCATAGGAAGTACAGCAAATAGGAATCCCACTGCTAAAACTATTAAAGATTGCCAAGAGATTGTTGAAAAAAGATCATAATTATAAATGAAATTTGATATCTTTGGATAATTAAAAATTAAAATTTATGAAAAAATTGAATAACTCCATAGATGGGAATAATGAGCTCTAACATTTCAATCATCTCTGTGGAAATTTCAATGCTAATGCTTTCTTTTATGGTTCTTTTTCGATAGAGATTATACTAAAATTTTTTGTAAGAATTCATAAAATTTGAAAAAAAAATTCAATAAATGTTTGGAAATTTTTAATTTTTTGAATTTATTTCGTAAAAAATAGTTTACTTTATCAATCCAATAAAATAAGCTCATTCCCATCAGGAAGAGAATCGTTACCAATGGGATTAATGTTGCATACATAAAGACAAACCACATAGTTTTAATAATATCTGAATATCGATCAGAAATTGAGTAGCTTGGATTTTCTCTCAATCTAAAAAAAAATGAAAAACTATTGAGTGATTTATTGATACTCATTTGCTTCTGATTGCGTTAAAAGACATTTTTCTCCTTTTGATATTTGTGTACTTAATCTTAAATTTTTAATAATTGAATAGGGATCGATGAGCCAAATCAATAATTCAGTGCCAACGTCTACAATGCATATTAATAATTCGCTGAAAATCAAACCCCCTTTTATTTCATATCATTAATTTAAATAAAGAAAAAAATATGATTATATCAAAATAAGGAAAAAATTTAACAGATATCTATAAATTGATAAGAAAAATTTAAATGAAATTGACCTGTATGATAATAATTTTTCAAGATCAAAACCTCAATTATCAAAGTGATCAAAGCAGTATTGAAAAACAAAGCCTTTATTACATCCAGAAAATAAAAATGATATGAAAAATTTATTCATTACCAAAGTTAATTTGTGAGCGAAACTTATATGAACTCTTGTTTTTGTGGTGATTTTTTCAGATCTGAAATAAAATTAAAAAAAAGATATAATTTGTTTATTTTACTCAACAATTTTCTCAATCAAAGAGCTCACGAAAATTTTGTTAAAGAAAATGATCAAAATAGCAATAACATAATTCAAATATCCAATCAATTCTATCGCTGCTTCTGCTTCAGCAACAGACTCCTCATTTTCTTCAAGTAGTTCCTCCTCAGCCTCTTCTAAACACAACGACTGATAATATTTTATTGCAAAAATCACTGCAAATCCAAAGAACAATAGAATAAAAGTCAAAAAATAGCTCTTGGTTCTCACGAGAAATTTATCGTAATTCGTTGCATTAATGCATTCCCAATTAATATCATTTGGTTCAGGGGCTTCATCGATATTTAATCTAAAACCATGAAAGAATAAGCCTTCGCCTTGAGGAGTGCTACCGTTCTTTTCTTTGTAATAACCGTGCTGACGATGGAGTCTTGAGCCGTGAAGAAAGTCTATGAATTGCTTTGTTTTGGAAGTTTTGCTTTTTGTAATTATCTCACGCTTTTCTAGACAAAAGCATTATTAAAAATTAGTAAAAGGATTATTTTTTTTTTAATTAAAAAAAAATTGAAAAAACCTCGTTTCAATTTTTTAAAAAGAATTTGAAAAAAATAAAAACATATTTAAACATTGAAAATTTTCTTACCATTTTCAGTTCTAAACGACACAAAAGCGATCCCCGCAAAATAACTAGGTGACTTTTCCATTTGTTTCAGTTTTTCCTCCAGTTTGATCTCATAATTTTCCACTTCCTCATCAATCTTCTTTATCTCAGCGTTCTCATGATTAAAACTATTCTCAAGCAATGTTTTTTTTTTCCTTTGCATAGCCTCCTTAATTTTCTCTTCAATCTCCTCAATCTCATTAAGTTCCCACAATAAATTCACCTTTGTAACACAATATTTTTTTACAGGATCAACACAATTGGTGAAGAAATCAGTTAATGCTTTATTATAATCAGAATCTCTGTTTGTTGGTATATTTTTCACTATGATGGTATAATCAACAGGGCTGTTTTGTTTCTCATCAATTTCCGCATTAATTATCCTTTGAGACCTTCTGAACCACATTAGGATCAAAATAATTAAAAAACAGCTCAAAATATTTAAATATTCTTGTATTTCCATCGCTGCTACATCATTCATTTTATTCGGAAGACTTAAAATCGACATCCAATTTAATTCACATCCATGTACTCCTGCGTCTACAACGCAAAAAGTGCCCGTATAGTTTGTGTAGATGTTAAAACCACCATTGCTAAGGAAGAGAACGATCAGAATCAAAATGCAATAGATGATGAAATTGTAAAAGAGTGGAAAACCTGAGCCCAAGAACCTGAGTTCATCATTTTCTGAACATAACGCCAATTCTTCTCTTTCCTATGATTTTTTTTATGTTTAATAATTCTTGATTTTGTTTGGAAAAGATAAAAGTATTTTGTATTGAAAAAATTGAGTTTACCACTTGATAGCCACAACAAATGCACACTTCTTTGTCTGAGGCCTTTTCTTTAGTCACTCTTCTCGACATCTATCTCATAAGGAGTAATATTATTATGATAAAAAATAAATAAATTGAATTGATCACCGCATGTTTTTTAGCCATTTCCCAATCCGGAGGAATTTTATTTTTATCATAAACTACAAATATTCACATCTTAAAACGATTTTTTTAAAAAAAGAATCACAATGCAAACGCATTTCTTCATGATGCATAGAACGTTCCAATTCCATTTCAATTGGAGATCTTATGTTGATTTCATTCTGCAAATTTCTTTGTTTGGTGTTTTCAAGGGGCAATTCAGTTGATTGATAATCTTTGTTTGTTGAATGATGTTTGCGATCGGGATATTCAAGCCTATTTGTGTATTTCAAAGGAGAATCTCTATGAAAATTATCATTTTGGAAATTTTGCTCTTCTTGAAATGGAACAAATTTATGCGTTTTATCCATAGCTTATCAATAAAAAATCTTTTAATTTTTATTTGTGTTTTCAAAAAAAAACTATAATTTGTAATTTTGTCATTTTTAAAAAAAAAAAAAAATTTATTAATTTTTAAAAATTTGCTTACTTTCTGCATTTTCATAAAAAAAAATATTTCTAATTGAATAAAAACCTAAAAAATTTATTAATTTTTTTCAATTTAAATATTTTTTTCAATATTAATTTTCTTTATTCCTTTGAAATTTTAACATTTTCTATTTGTTTGATAAAATTCTCAACAATGTTTTCATTTTCCTTCATGATCATGGGGTCTTCATCATTATCATCAAGCTTTAGATCATCTAAAAGCTCTTCAAGTCTAACCTGATAAGGATTTACATTCTCATCTTCTGAGCTTTCACTCACATCTTTAGTTTCTTCTTTAAGTTCCTCTTTAGGTTTTTCAATTATTTTTTCAAGTTCCTCTTGTTTATTTTCAGTATTTTGCTTAACTTTCACGATTTTCCTATTTTTTATTTGTTTTTGTTTTGTATTAGCTGGTTTTTTTTCATTTTTCCCTTTGAAATCCTTTTGTTTTTTGTTTTTTCCTTTTGCACCTTCTTCATCCTTTCAAAATTTTTAACACAATGTATTATAATACATAGAAAATAAATCGAAAATAAATAAAACCTTATATAGGTTCATTTTTTGTCTCATATCAGGATCATTTTCAACTTCCTCAAGAAAATCATCAAAATGTTCTTCTTTGTTTTTTGTCTTTTTATGGATATTTTTTTCATCCTTTTCTTCAATATCCATTCTCTTCAGTTTCCATATTCTTCTTTTCTTGTTTGGATAGAATCTTTTCACTAAAACAACTTCAGGCAATTCCCTAGTTTCATTTTCTCCCTCCAAAAAAAAGTTCAATGTCGTCAAATCATAACCTATAACTGAAACACCATGTTCCAAAAACTCTCCTAAGTGGGATTTTATGTTAAAGGTTTTCCAATCATTTACTCTAGCAATCTCAATCTAATAAAAAATATGTAAATGTATGTAATTCATTGAATTATAATAAAATAAAAATCGATAGATTAAATTAAAATTAGTACATTAGAAGTCTTATATTTATAACCCCCAATGGAAGTATTGATGGATTTTTTATCTTTTTCTTCCTCAACATTCAAAATCATAAACTCTGTTGTATGCGTTTTCAACGGAATCAAAGTTATATCATTTTCAAACTGGAAATATTGAGATTCATTCATTTCAATCATTCTCCCAGTCATCGCATCAATCAAATGTACAGCATTAGTCACCTTAATTTTACAAAAAATTAATGATTAATCTAATAGTTATAGAAGACTTTTGCACATAACAAAACTGGACTGCATCCTCCTAATATAACACATAATTTATGTGGGATTAACACTAAATCATCCTTGCATATTTTTGGTATTTCGACCGAAAAAACATATTTGTAATTATAAGTATTCGAGTTATAATCTTGGGAAACAAGTTGTTTTGATTGTTTTACTTTTGTCATTATAATCGTCTTTTCAATAGTTTTTGAGATAAATTTATAAAATTAATAAGACTTGCAAGAAATCCAAGAGTCTAAGAGCATGAGATTTGTTCTTAAAATAGAAGTCTATTCCTTCATCTTCTTCTTTTATTTTAATACTTTTGTCGTGAGCGTTGTTTTTCAAAATGACTTGCTCCAGAAAAAGGAAAGTTTTTTTATGGTCAGTTTTTTGTCGGACCTTTTTAAATTTAAATTTTTTTAAATGATCAAAAAATTAAAAAAAAAAATCTTACTTGAACTAATCCATTCCAAGTGTGGGGGGTGAATTCCTTTTGACAATCTTCGCATTGCTGATAATACTCCTCAAACTCTGTCTCAAATGTTTGTTGTATACTGGTATTATTCACAACCTTTTTTTTACGTAATTTTTTTTTGAACATCCAATAATAAAAAAATAACATACTTCCTTTTGAATCGTTATTTTCATTTTAATTCTTCTGGAATGCGGCTCGGTCCAAATAAAAGTGGCATCAATCAATTTAACTTTATTCAATCCTTTAATCTTTTTCAAACATAATGATAGCATTTCTTTTGATTCCCGATCACAAAACATCCAAGGTGGTTTACAATATCTAAATTCCAAATAAACAAAGAAATTTTTATTCGTAAAAACCTTCGACAATTGCGACAAAAGTTTAAAACCCCTTGTTTTGTTATGCCCATTGTAATGTCTGATTGATTTGTGATACAATTCATACAAATGTTGCTTTTTAAAAGACCTGGGTTAAAGGCAACACCGCAAATACAACATTTTCTGAGAAATAAAGAGGTTATAATAATTATTAGGAGGAAAAATAAACATGGTGGCAAAAGTTATGACATGGGGTTGGAAAACTGGAATGGGTTCTTCGATTATTTCCATTTGTTTTTTAGGTTTTAATATCTTTATTTAATAATATCCCAATTTTTTTCTTTTTATAATTTTAGTTTGCCTTTTTTTTTAATTAAAAAAAATTAACATAAAAAAAACTAAAATAAATGAATTTTCATTAATTTTTCTTCTTTTAAAAAAAAAATTCTTCAATTGCTTTAAAAAAATTATAAAATAATTTTAAATTAAATTCACTCAATTTCTTCAAAAAACGGTGGCTGCAATTTTTTATTATTATTTTACTTTGAAGATTTCACATTAATTTATACTCAAAATTCGTGTCATTTAGCTCATATCTAGAGATGCAATTTATCACACTCAACAAACTATCATCAAAAAATTCTTTCTGTTGATTTTTTTTGCCTTTCTCATTGAAAAAGTCTTTTAAATGATCATTTTTTTTCAAATCAGAGAAATATTGCCATGATTTTGTTATCTAAAACTCAATTATTATCAATAAAAAGCTTAATTTATTTACAGTCTTGTTCGTTAAAGATTCACATTGTGCATAAATATTGAAATTCTCAATATAGCTCTCTGTTTTTAATTTCAAACATCTCTGGATTTCATTATAAATGCTATTATAAACTAGATCTTTTTGCTCTTTTATCTGATCCTCTTTAATATCCTTTAAATAAAATTTAAAAAATCAGATTTTAAATTAATTTTATTGAATTTCACATTTAAAAGACCCAATTCTATCATGTTTTTATTAAGTTCTGAATTGACTTTTTCATTTTCACTTTCCTATTTTGATTTAAAAGATTTCTCTCATTAATTAAGGACTTGATGGCTTGTTCGAAGTTCGTTGAGATTTTGGCTTGTTTGAAATAATTTTTCCTCTTCTTTTGTCAAAACAATTTTTATATTTTTTTGACAAAGCTTTTTTTTTTATTCATAAAATTAACAAAAATTAAAATTAAAAAACTCATAAAAGAAAATTTTAAATAAAATTAATAAATTAAAAAAAAAAATTTACACGTTTTAACTCTTCATTAAAGTTTTTCTCATATCTACAAAAATTTGTCAGATTTTCTTTTAAACAACATATTTTTTTAACGGTTTGATCCCCCCAAATCATGAAAGTTCGATTGAGTTGCACATAAATATTATCAAGCAATCTATCTCTATCACAATTTATCTTATTATTGAACTGTATTGATTTCTCCGCAATTTCTCCAAATAACCCCCCAAGTTTATAAAAAGTAATACCAACTTTTTTCATTTGTTTTACAAGAAACAAAGAAATTTTTTTGACACTTTTTGTAAAAAAATTAAAAAAAATAAACAAATTAACTAACTTTTTGTAAATTTTATTGGAATCTTGTAAAAAAGAATCAAGATTTTGAGCGTGAGATTTGATGTTTTTTTTGGAAGGAGAAGTGTTTGGGGATTTGAACTGATATTGTTCGGTTGTTTTTTGGATTTCCCACTTTCTAAATCATTAATTTGGAGGAAAAATAAAGAATTACGAACATTTTTCATGAAGTTTAGATCAGGTTCTTTGAGGAAATATTTCACAAAAAGGTTTTGATTCAAAAGTGGGGATTTCATTATGTTTTGCAAAAATTTCTTGTTAAATTATTTTAACCAAATTTATAAAAAAAAATAATTAAAAAGAAGAAAAATGTAAAAATATGATATACTTGCAATAAATACATTCGCTTCTTGATCATTTCAATTTCCATATTATTTATCTCTTTTTTCGGTATCGGAGGTATCTTTTAAAATTTTTATTCTTTTTATCCCCTTTGAAACTCTTTTTTAATTTCATTTAATTTACAAATATCGTTGGAAAAACATCCACTAATTTCTTCCTAAAATCAACAAAATCAGAATATCTTCTTTCAACTTGCCAATTATCTGGACTTGTAATGATCTGATAATTCAAATAACTCGGTTTAAAAAGGCTTCCTTTCACAATTTTGAACCTAAATAAAAAAAAATTTAAACCAAAATTTAAAAAAATGTGATCATTAATCAAAAGTTGATTATTTAAAAAAAAATTGCATTTGATTTTTGAATGTTTTCATTGATTATTTGTAAAAAAAATAAATTCATTTTAAAATAAGAAATACCTTGTGATTGAAACTTCTTTTCTGAATTCAAATTGAATCAAAAAGTCCTTTCAATAAAAAGCTTCAAAGATGAGGAATAATTTTTTTTTTACCTCAATATAATTGTTTTTTTCATCATTTGCCTTTAAATTTAAAATAAAATTTCATTCATATCAAACAAAAAATTCATTTACTTCTTTGCTTTTGCATTCTTTTCTCATAGCAGAATATGTCTTAATTAAACAATTTTTTAGTGAATTTCATTTTATTTAAAAAAACCTTTATTTTTTCAGTTTCTATGATCGGACTTCTCGATTTTCGATCTGAATTGAATAGATTTTTATTATTTTCTTTGAAAAATTCGTTAAAATTGAATTTTTTTCGTGTAAAAAACCTTGCCAATTTTCTTTCATATTCTCGTCCGATCTTTCCTTATGATAAAAATTGATGAATTCAAAATAAATGAAATGAAATTTTGTCAACAAACTTGTATTTTTCCAAAGGTTTTTTGGGCATTATCGTTAAAATAATCTTTAAGAAAGAGGTTAGGGGTTTTTTTTTGAAAGAATTGCATTTTTAATAAAATTTAGCTTGCACTTTTAATTGATTAATTTTCTTTATAAATAATTTTTTTTCTTAATTTTTAGTTCTTCACTAAAAAATTTCATTTTTTAACAAAAAAATTTTTTGCTACGAAATTTTAAATTTTAAACTTTTAAATTTTTTGTTATAAATGGAAACTGAAGAACTCCTAGAAAAAATAGCCAAAGATTTAGAAACAAGTCCTAAACTCAACCCTGAGCATCTCCTCACACAGAATCGCCTATCTGAAATCTTGCAAAACTTTGCTTTGATCCCAAAAAATGAGCTTCCTAAGCCAAAAATTCAAGACACAATTAAAGATTTAGAAAATATATTACATAAAGAAACTATTGAAAACAAGCAAGAAACTCAAGTAGAAAATAAAGACCCTAACCTAGAAAACAACAATAACAAGGAATTAAACAAAAAGTCAAAACTGAAAAAAACAGCTGATGATGCTGAATATGAAGAGATGACAGAATATATCAAAAATTTGGAGAAATATATGCTTTATCAAGAAGAATTCTGTAAACAAAAAACAGAATCTTTTTTATAATTATATAGAAATTTAAATATTTATAATAGAAAATTTATGTAAATATATTATATTATAAGTATATATTAATTTATGTATGTATTTATTTTTATCTACATCGATTTTTAATACATAAAATATTATTTTATGAAAAGTTTTATTATATATGTCGATATATTTATGGTTTACCTAAAGTTTTATTATATATGAAAACAAATTTAATATATATTATTTTAAATTATTTGAATTTTTTTAGACAACACAATAATTTATGAGCAACAATATTTGATGAATAAAAAGAAAATGAAATTGGGATATATGGACGAAACTAAACTCAGAATTGTGCAACTTGAAAAAAACGGGCAAATAGAACAAGAAAAAACGGCAAAGGAAAGCCAAAAATATCAAGAAATTATTTTGAATCTTGAGGAAGAAAAAAAAAATCTTGAGAAATTGTTGCATGAAGAATTGGAAAAATTCAATGAATCTTCAGTAAAAAATTTATAGAATCTTCTTTATTTTTTTAATAATTAGAGAGAACTTGCAGAAAAAGAAGCGAAAGTCAATAATTTAAAGGAAAACAATGATGATTTATTGAAAAAAATCGATGTAAAAATGAAAAATTATTTTTTATAGAAAAAATTCTTAGAAAGAACAAGAAATTCTCGAAGAAAAAAAAAAATATTCATTGGTTCTTTCTTCAAGAGCGGATGATTTGCTCTTAATTGAAAATAATCTCACTTTATCTCTGAAAGAAAACCTCGAGAAAAAAAAATTTCTTAATAATGAATTACAAGAATTAAAAGGAAATATTCGTGTTTATTGCAGAATTAAACCATTTTTAAGTAAAATTATATTAATTTCAATTTTTTATTTTTTTATTTTTTAGATCAAATTTTTTAAGTTAATTTTTTTTTTTTTAAATTGAATAAAGATTCTGAACCTATTGCTGAAAAGGACCCTAATTTGTGCATTATATCAGAAAACAATACTTCATTACAATTGAACATCCCTCAGAAATTTATTAGATCGGAAAATAATGCAAAGGATTATAAATTCTTTTTTGAACATATTTTCCCTGAGGACTCAACACAACAGGAGATTTTCAATGAGCTATCGCAGTTGATTCAAAGCGCTCTGGATGGGTATAATGTTTGTGTGTTTGCCTATGGACAAACGGGATCGGGAAAAACATTCACAATGGAAGGGAATGAATCGGAAGAAAAGAGAGGGTATGTTTTACTGCTTTATTAAGATTTTATTTAATTTTAATTTTTTATTGTTTCCGAAAAATTAATAGAATAATCCCAAGAGGTGTCGAATACATCTTTGAACAAATCAATTACTTAAAGCAATACGATTGGATTTACAGTGTTTTCGTGAGTTTCCAAGAGATCTACATGGACCAAATCCGAGATTTATTGAAAGACATTCCTGCAATCAATGGTGAGGTCTCATGTGTTCAAGTTGAAAGTCCTCTTCACCTTTTCCCTTTATTGAAACTGGCCAATCAAAACCGTAAAGTAGCTGAAACTTTTTGCAATGAACGATCATCAAGAAGTCATAGCATTTTTCAATTGAAATTAAGTGGAAAAAATATGAAAAGTGGTCAGGAAATCAATGGAACTTTGAATTTAATCGATTTGGCAGGTAAAAATAAAATATAAATAATAATATTTTTTAAATAAATTAAAATAGATTTCAATAAATTTAAGATAGATTTCAAATAATTTCATAAATTTTAATACATAGGGTCTGAAAGATTAAGCATTTCGAAAGCAGAGGGTGAGAGAATGAAGGAAACTCAAGCAATTAATAAAAGTTTGACTGCTTTGGGAGATGTGATCACTGCTTTGGCCAATAAAGAAAAGCACATTCCCTATAGAAATTCCAAATTAACCTTCACTTTACAAAATTACTTAGGTTTCATTAAAAAATAATTATTGAAAAAAAATCTTTTATTTATAATGAAGGGGGAGACTCAAAAACATTGATGTTTGTGAATGTGAGTCCCTTTATTTCAAATTTTAACCAAACTCTTTGCTCATTGAGATTTGCTGATAAAGTAAAAAAATGCAAAATTGGAGTAGCTAAAAAACATATAATTAATGTTTAACAAAGGTTTAAGTCTTAATTTAATCACCATCGACCATTAATTTTCTTGGTGAAAAACCTTAATTTTTTATGTATAAAACTTTTTTTTTTTTAAAAAAAATCAATTTCCAAGATTTTTAAGAAGTTAAGTTTAAAAAAATATATTACGAAGAAAACCACGAATGTTTTAAAAAATCATCAATTAAAATTCTTTTTTCCGGATCTTTTTCTAATAATTTTTCCAATAAACCTTTCAAATCCTCTGAAAAAAAATTCGGGTATTTAAGAATTTTATTTTTCGCCTGAATATCAATTTCAATTTCGCTCAGAGTCGCTGAAAAAAATGGCATTTCTTCAAGTAAAAACGTATATAGACAAATTCCTAAAGACCACATATCACAAGCTTGTGGATCATATCCTTCAGTTGTTGTGAACATTAGTTCAGGAGCTATATATATTAAGCGAATTAAATTAGAGTAGTTTACATGAAAACTTA